>Ga0157375_10000841_pt1 | contig 26848 bp, 26 predicted proteins | sample M35metaG_FD_115311 | JGI IMG/M metagenome (GOLD analysis project Ga0157375, IMG submission 115311) | Miscanthus rhizosphere microbial communities from Kellogg Biological Station, Michigan, USA - M3-5 metaG | ecosystem: Host-associated > Plants > Roots > Rhizosphere > Soil | place: USA: Michigan... | reverse complement strand
GTGTATGCAGACGGCTCACACTTCATCAGCCAATACTTCATGGCGCGATTGTAAGTCGTGGATTAGGTCGCCGCGCGAGGAGGTTCTGTCGATGGCCATGCTCATCCGCCGAATCCTTTTCTCCACCGCTGCCTGCCTTCTCGCCTCTGCTGTGCTCGCCGACGAGCCGGAGTGCGGAACGAATTACAAGTCCGACGCTTCGTCGTCTTCGACCTCGGTCCTGACCGTGCTCGCGCCAAAAGCGGTCATCGAAGCTCTTCCGTACAAGCTCGCTGCGGCCGGCGCGGCGATGGAGTGGTCCAATCCGGAGAAGGGCATCCTCAAAGCGGGTTCGCTCGACGTGAAGGCGGAGACATCCGGCAGCGTTACCCGCGTCATCTTCCACACGTCGCCCGCCGCCGACAAAGCGACGCTTTGCCGTTACGCCACGCTCGTCGGCAATCCGCCAGTTGCCGCGGCGCCGCCCGTTCCGCAGGATCCCGCGCTCATCGCGCAGATGAAAGACGACCTGCTGAAGAAACATCAGATCGTGCAGCCGAAAATCGGCGGCGGCATCAATCATGCGACGTTCCGCACGGCCGACGATTTCCTCCAGTTCGCGATCACCGGCATCAAGGATCTGTCGAACGACAAACGCGAGTACGGCGTCTCGATGCTGCTCCCCCGCGATACCTGCTCGATCGCCGCGGAGGATCTAAACGATCTCTCGGGGATGATGACCGGGCAGCATCCGGGAGCGCGCACGAAACCAGCGCGCGCCGATGCGACGCTCGAATACGCGAAGGACGGCGCGGCCTGGAAGCTCACCGACGCCTTCATCACGCATATCGAAACCGCGAAGTAGTACTGAATCGTGCGCGTTCTCCTGACGCTTCAATACCTCGGCACGCGCTACGCCGGCTGGCAGTCGCAGACAAATGCGACGGCGATTCAGGACGTCGTCGAATCCGCGCTGTCGAAGATGTTCGGAACCTCCATCCGCATCGAAGGCGCCGGTCGCACGGATGCAGGCGTCCACGCCCGCGGCCAGCGCGCCCACCTCGACGTCCCGTTCGCGATCGAGCCTCGCGGTTTTCGGCAGGGCATTAACAACCTGCTTCCGCACGACATCCGCGTCGCGAACGTCGAGTCGGTAGCGGACGACTTTCACTGCCGCTTCGCCGCGAAATTGAAGAGTTACGTGTATCGCATCTGGAACGACGAAATCGCGGACGTCTTCGCCGACCAGACTCACGCGCACGTCCCGCAGCCGCTCGACGCCATCGTGATGCGCGACGCGGCGCTGGCGCTGGCCGGCCATCACGACTTCGCCGCGTTCACCGTCATCAGTCCGGAAGTGAGCTCGACGGAACGCACGATCACGTCCATCGACGTCGTTCGCGACGGAAACGCGATCGCGATCTCCGTCACCGCCGACGGCTTCCTCCGCTACATGGTCCGCCGCATCGCCGGCTCGCTGATCGAGATCGGCCGCGGCAAACTCGCGCCCGGCGCAATCTGGACCGAGGCGCGCTGGACGGCGCCGGCGAAAGGGCTGACGCTGTGGGAAGTTGACTATTAGGCGCGATGGTGACGCTCGTAGCGCCGACGGCTCGTCGGCTGTACCGCCAGCGGCTCGCTGGCGTTTCTCGGTACGCGCCGGCGGGCCGCCGGCGCTACGAGTTTGCAGAATCGAAATCGCCGCAAGCTTCTGCGATAACATCCCGCCCTTCGAATGATTGACCTGCGCAAACTCGCTGAACCGGGCTCGATCGAGGAGACGCTGCTCGACCGCGTCGACTTCAAACGGCTGCCGCGACACGTCGCAGTGATCATGGATGGCAACGGCCGCTGGGCGCGCGCGCGCAACCTGCCGCGCGTCGAAGGGCATCGCGCCGGGATCGCCTCGGTACGCGAGATCGTCGAGACCGGGGCGCGCCTCGAGCTCGGCGTCATGACGCTTTACGCGTTCTCCGTCGAGAACTGGAAGCGCCCTCGGTACGAAGTGGCCACGCTGATGATGCTGCTCAAGGAGTACCTGCGCAAAGAGCTGAAGACGCTGATGGACAACAACATCCGCTTCACTGCCATCGGACGCGTGGACGGACTCGATCCCTCTGTGCAGCGCGAGCTGAAGTACGCCGAGACGCAAACGGCGAAGAACAACGGACTGCTCTTTCAGATCGCGCTCAACTACGGCGGCCGCGCCGAGATCGTCGACACCGTCAATCGCATCATGGCCGTCCTGCGCGAGCGCGAGATGAGCGACGCGCAGATCGACGAGCAATTCTTCTCCGATCATCTCTACACCGCGAACATCGATGATCCCGATCTGCTCATCCGCACCAGCGGCGAGTTGCGCGTCTCGAACTTCCTGCTCTGGCAGATCGCGTACGCGGAGATTCACGTCACGAAAGTACTCTGGCCCGATTTTCGCCGCCGCGATCTGTTCGAGGCGATCATCGACTTCCAGTCGCGCGAGCGCCGCTACGGCGGGGTCGATGAATCCGACGCGCAGATGTTCATCGAGGCCGATGGAAACCAAGGCTGAAAGCAGAAGGCAGAAGGCAGAAGTTTGGACGCTTTTGGCTCTGCGTTCTGACCTCTGCCATTCGTGTTTCCTAAACGGGATGCTTTTACTTCTGCCTTCTGCCCTCTGCCTTCTCAAACATGAAGCGTGAGCTGACCGCACTCATCGCCGCACCGCTGGCCATCTGGACCGTCGGCTGGGCGCCTCCGTACGTCTTCGACGCCATGATGTCGCTCTGCGCCGCGCTTGCGCTCTACGAGTTCCTCGACCTCGGCAAACAGAAGGGCTATGACATCCCGGTCCCGCTCTGCATCGCGGTGATGCTCTTCATCGTCGCCGCCTTCATCCTCGCGCCGATCTCCGTGGAGATGGGCGTATTCGTGGCGCTGCTCGTCATCCCGGGCTCGTACGTTTTCTCGCAAGGCAAGCTGGAAGACTCGCTGCCGTCGAGCGCGATCGCCGTGATGGCTACGCTCTACGTCGGCATGCTCGGCGGGTCATTGATTCGATTGCACGACGATTTCGCGGACGGCGCAAAGCTCGTATTCTTCCTCCTGCTCGTAGTCTGGCTCGGCGACAGCGGCGCCTACTACTTCGGCCGCACGTTCGGAAAACACAAGCTCTCGCCGCGCATCAGTCCGAAGAAAACGGTGGAGGGATTGGCCGGCGGCGTCTTCGCGTCGGTCGCGACGGCGGTCATCATCCACTTCACGTTCTTCCGCAACTTTCCGCTTCTGCACGCCATCATTGCCGGCGTGATCCTCTCGATCGCGGGCGTGATCGGCGACCTGGCAGAATCGATGTGGAAGCGCTCCGCGGCCGTGAAAGACTCCGGCACGCTGCTCCCCGGCCACGGCGGGTTCCTCGACCGCTTCGATTCGATTTTCTACACGACGCCGATCCTGTACGTGTACTGGCACCTGATCGTGCACAACTTCAAGAGTTTCAACATCATGTCGGCATGAATCAGTGGATTAGTCGATTAGTAGATCAGTCGATCAGGACTCGAATTCTCCTGATCTACTAATCCACTGATCTACTGATCTACTAAGAACGATGCGCAGAATCTCCATTCTCGGCTCCACCGGTTCCGTCGGACGCTCGACGCTCGACGTCGTCGACGCGTTTCCGGACGCGCTGCGCGTGGGCGGCCTCGCGGCGGGCGGGAATCTCGATCTTCTCGCGCAGCAGATCGAGCGCTACGCGCCGGAGATCGTCTCCGTTCGCAGCCCTGACGACGTCGCGGCGCTGCGGTCGCGTTTGAAACGCGACGTCGAGATCGTCTGCGGCGCGGAGGGAGCATCCGCGGTCGCGTCGCTGCCGAATGCAGACGCCGTCATCGCCGCGATCGTCGGAGCCGCCGGCATCCCGCCGGTCTATGCGGCGCTCAAGGCCGGGAAGCGCGTCGGCATCGCCAACAAGGAAGTGCTCGTCGCGGCCGGCGACGTCATGACCCGCGCCGCGGCGGAGAACGGCGGCGAGATCCTTCCCGTCGACTCCGAGCACAACGCGGTTCATCAGGCTCTTCGCTGCGGCGATCACGCCGAGGTGCAGCGGATCGTGCTCACCGCCTCGGGTGGACCATTCCTGCGGCGTGATCTCAATACCTTTTCCACCATCACCATCGCCGACGCCCTCGCGCATCCGACCTGGAAGATGGGAAACAAGATCTCCATCGATTCCGCGACGATGATGAACAAAGGTCTCGAGGTCATCGAGGCCCACCACCTCTTCGCCATGCCTCCCGATGCGATCGACATCCTCATCCATCCACAGTCGATCGTGCATTCGATGGTCGAGTACGTCGACGGATCGTTCATCGCGCAGCTCTCCACCACCGACATGAAGTTCCCGATCCAGTACGCGCTCCTTTATCCGGAGCGCGTGGCCGCACCGTTCGCACGGCTCGACCTGGCCAAGATCCGCACGCTCGACTTCACCGCCGTCGATCCGCACCGTTTTCCGGCGGTCGAGCTGGCCTACGCCGCCTGCCGCGCCGGAGGCTCGATGCCGGCCGTGCTCAACGCCGCCAACGAGATCGCCGTCGAGCGTTTTCTGGCCGGCGAACTTCCGTTCACGGGAATCGTAGATATGGTGTCGCGCGTCCTCGACCGGCATGCCGGAAAGGTCGCGCCGATCTCCTCGGTCGACGACGCGCTGGCCTGGGACGGCTGGGCGCGGGAAGAAGCGCGCGGAATTGATGTTGCAGTGCGGCAGTAACTAACGGAACTCATGCAAACCATCGCTACAAATCTGGCCGGCATCATCATCGTCCTCGGCTTCCTGGTCTTCGCCCACGAGTCGGGACATTTCTTCGTCGCGAAACTCTTCCGCGTTCGCGTGCTCGTCTTCTCGCTCGGATTCGGCAAGCGCCTCTTCGGTTTCCGCAAAGGCGGGACCGACTATCGCGTCTCGCTCGTCCCCCTCGGCGGCTACGTGCGGATGGCCGGCGACACGCCGGAAGAGAACCAGCCCGCCAATCCCGAGGAGTTTTTGTCGAAGCCGAAGTGGCAACGGTTTCTGATCCTGGTGGCCGGTCCGTTCATGAACATCGTGATCGCCATCGCCTTCATGGCCATCATCGCCATGGTCGGCACGGAGTCGGTCATCATCAAGCCGGTCATCGGCGAGATCGTGCCTGGTAAGCCGGCCGCTCGCGCGGGGCTGCTGCCCGGCGACCGCATCATCGCCATCAACGGCGAAGCGATCAACGACTTCGATGACATGCGCCTCGCCATCGGCATGCACGGCGGCACGCCGCTGCGCATCGACTACGTGCGCAACGGTCAACATCGCTCGACGACGTTGACGCCGGAACCCGAGGACAGCGAGTTCGGCCCCGTCGGCAAGGCTGGCCTCTGGCCGTATCTCGATACAACCGTCGGCAGCGTCAAGCCGGGCAGTCCGGCCGCCACGGCTGGACTGCGCCCGGGCGACCGCATCGTGGGCGTGAACGGCCATCCCGTTTCGCAACTGAAGGAGCTCGACACGTGGTTCGATGCCGCGAGGAAAAGCGCCATCGTGCTGGACGTCGTCCGTGAAGGTTCGGGTGGAGTTGAGTTTCCGAGCCCAACGGGACGTTTCCGGACGACGCTGCCGAACACCGGCGATCCATCCGACGCGTACCGCGGCTTCTTTCCGCCGACGGAAATTCACAAGCTGTCGTTCTTCCCGGCCATCAAAGACAGCGTCCAACAGAACTGGAAGATGCTGCGCTACGCCTTCATCACCCTCGGCCGCCTTTTCCGCGCCGAAGGGAGCGTGAAGGAGCTGAGCGGCCCAATCTCGATCGCCCGCATCTCCGGCGAGATGGTTCGCCGCGGCTTGATGCCAGTCGTGGCGCTGATGGCCATGATCTCGCTGCAACTCGGCATCATGAACCTGCTCCCCATCCCCGTCCTCGACGGCGGCCACATCATGATCCTGCTCATCGAAGGCGTAGCCCGCCGCGACCTCTCGCTGCGCGTGAAGGAACGCATCCAGCAGGTCGGCTTCGCCGTGCTGGCCGCACTGATGATCGTCGTCATCTACAACGACGTGATCACGAACGTGATGCGGAAGGGATGATGTTGCGGGCGCGCAGCGGAAAAAACTGCGCGATGTAGTCGAAATCGCGATCGCCGTGGAGCAACGTGACGTCGTGATGCATGGCGATCGCGGCGATGAGGCAATCGTTTGAAGAGCGGATCGTGAATGAGCGGCCTCGGATGATGCGATAGATCTCTCCGGCGAATTCGAAACGAGCAAGAGGCACCGGCGAATCGAGCATCACGGAGTTGTCCACGATCTCATTTGCGCGTTTCATGCGGCGTTGATCGTAAGCGCCTTGCAGCAACTCCTGAACGACTGGAGGGCAGATCGCCACCGGCTGGTCTCTTATCAATGTCAGGAAGTCGTCAGGTGGCTCGTCCAGAAGCCACGCGCTCGTGTCAACGAGAACCACGAAGCTTGGCTCGTTTCTCTTTCGGCGCGCGAACCGTATTCGCGGCAGTGCGGCGGCGCGGTTTTTTCTTGTCTCTGTTCTTCATATATTCGGCAACATCGGGCGCCATTTCTTCGACATATCCCGGCCACCATGGGGCTGGATCTTTATAAAGATCGTCGACCGCCTTCATGAGGCGATCCTTTTTAACGGCTTCGGTGATCAGATGGTTGATGACATCCGAGTAACTCTTTTTGCCGGTCAATTGCCGCACCTGCTCCAGCGCGTCCTCATCGATCATTACGTTCATGCGCTTCATACACACAAAGTGTACGTCACGAGCGCATGATGAACAATCGCAGCAGGTCGAGCGCGGACTGCGTGGTGATGCGTTTGAAGAGGGTGCGTTCCATCGGCCAGAGGAGCTTCCAGTGTTTGTGCGACTCCGCGCCGGCGACAGCGATGTGGACGGTGCCGACCGGCTTGGCCTCGGTGCCGCCGCCCGGTCCGGCGATGCCGGTGACGCCGACGCCGTACGTCGTGCCGAACCGTTCGCGCGCGCCGTGGGCGAGGGCGATGGCGACCGGCTCGGAGACTTCGCCGTGTTCGGCGATGAGCGCCGGATCGACGCCTGCCAGATCGATCTTCGCGGCGGCGGTGTAGCAGACCGCGCCGCCCATGAAGTACGCGGAGCTACCGGGAACGTCGGTGATGCGCGATGCCAGCAATCCGCCGGTGCACGACTCGGCAGTGGCAACCGTCTCGCCACGTTCGGTGAGCATGCGTCCGACGACGGCTTCGAGTGTGTCGTCATCCGCGCCGAAAATTTTGTGCGCGAAGAGCTCGCGCAGTTCGGCCTCTCGCGCGGCGATCAACGCCAGCGCGTCGGCCTCGGCGCCGTCCGCGGCGAGATGCAATTCCGTCTGCCCGCTCGTCGCCAGGATCGTCAGCGGCTCCGGATGCGCGGCGTAGTACGGCCTGAGCTTCTCCTCAACACCTGATTCGGTCATCCCGGCGATCTTCAGCACGCGTCGGAATCGCGACTGGCCGCCGGTGATCGACGCCAACCACGGCGTCAGGTACGTCGCCACCATCCATTCCAGCTCGTGCGGCACGCCGGGAAATACCCAGACGTGTTTTCCGTCGTGTTCGATGTGAAACCCCGGCGCGGTGCCGCGCTCATTCGTCAGCGTCGTCTGTCCGATGAAAACGTTCGCCTGCCGCTTGTTGACTTCAGGCATCACCCAGCCGCGCGCGGCGAATCGTTTCTCCAGCCGCTCGACGATGTCCGCGTCGACTTCCATCTTCAACCCCAGCGCCTCGGCCAGCGCTTCGCGCGTCATGTCGTCTTCGGTCGGACCCAGCCCGCCGGACGTGACGAGGATGTCCGAGTGCGCGAGCGAGTGGCGGATCTCGTCGACGAGTTGATCCTGCGTGTCGCCGACAACGCTCTTGCGCACGACGCCGATGCCGAACGATTCGAACGCGGCTGTGACTTTGAGAGAGTTCGTATCGACGCGCGTCGGTCCGAGCATTTCGGATCCGATTGCGATGATGGATGCGGAGTGTTTGGCTGCTGGCATCGCCGCAGCCTACCGCAACTACACGGCCGCGCTCTCGACCTCTTCCTTCTCTTTCGCCAGCGCTTCCCACCTCGTGTACAGCAGCTCCACCATCGCCTTCAGATCGGCGTTCTGCGACTGGATCTTCCTGCTTCGATCGCCATCGCGAAACACCTCCTCGGAACAGAGCAGGAGGTCATTCCGCTCGCGCTCTCGTTCCGCCGAGGCGATGCGCGATTCGAGATCGGCAATCTCGTCGTCGATCTTCTTCAGCCGCTTCTCGCGCTTCTTCTGTTCCGAGCGATCAGCTTTCGGCTGCGGCGCTTTCGATGGTGCTGACTCTTCAACCGGTTTGGGCTGATGAAGAACCGGCGCGGGCCGCGGGACAGCGACTCCCGTCTTCAACCGCTCGGCGTAATCACTGTAATTTCCGGCGAAGACATCGGCCGTTCCGTCCTCGACCAGGATGACGTGCTCGACGACGCGGTCGATGAAGTAGCGGTCGTGCGACACGACGATCAGCGCGCCGGTGAAGCGCTCCAGTGCTTCTTCGAGCGCTTCGCGCGTGTAGACGTCGAGATGATTCGTCGGCTCGTCGAGCAGCATCACGTTGCCGCCGCGGTAGATGATCTTCGCCAGCGCCAGGCGGCCCTTTTCTCCGCCGGAGAGATCGCGCGTCTTCTTGAACACGTCGTCGTCGAAGAACGAAAACTGCGCGAGATAACTGCGCACCTGCTCCTCGGTTTGCGAATGATCGAGGTTCCAGACCTCGTCGATCACATTGCCGGCCGGATTCAGATCGCCGAGGGTCTGGTCGTAGTAGCCGACCTGCACGTTGTGGCCGTAAACGACGTTGCCGGCGAGTGGCTGCAGGCGTCCGGCGAACGTCTTCAGCAGCGTCGACTTCCCCGAACCGTTCGGACCGATGATCGCGTAGCGCTCACCGCGGCGGATGGTCATCGACAGATTGCTCACGATCGCCTTCTCGTCATAGCCGGCGGTGACGCGGTCCGCGGTCAGCGCGATCGCACCGGAGCGCGGACCGGCTTCCAGTTTGAAGTTCGCCAGCGTTTCGTCGGTCTCCGGCCGTTCGACCTCATCGATCTTCGCCAGCATCTTGCGGCGCGACTTGGCCTGCTTCGTTTTCTGCCCGGCCAGGTTGCGGCGGATGAAGTCCTTCGTCTTGTCGATGAACTCCTGCTGCTGCTCGTAGTCGGCGGCCATCTTTTCCATCCGCTCCGTGCGCAGCTCAAGAAAGCGCTCGTAGTTGCCGGGATACTCGATCAGTTTCCCGTGCGCCAGCTCGACGATCTTCTCGACGGTGCGGTTGAGGAAGGTGCGGTCGTGCGAGATGAGGAGATAGCTGCCCTTGAACGACTGCAGAAACTCTTCGAGGAACTCGATGCCGGCCAGGTCGAGATGATTCGTCGGCTCGTCGAGCAGCAGCAGATCGACGTCGGTCAGCAGGACGCGCGCGAGCATGGCCCGGTTCTGCTGTCCGCCGCTGAACGCCGCGATGGGCCGCTCCCACTCGCTCTTCGCGAACCCGACGCCCGTCAGAACGCGTTCCACTTCCGCGTGCAACGTGTAGCCGTCGGCGTGTTCGTAGTCGTGCTGCAGGACGGCGTATTTTTCGAGCAGCTTCTCGTGCTCGGCGGCGCTCTTCGTCGTATCAGCGAGATCGTGCTCGATGGCGCGCATCTTCCGCTCGATGGCCAGCACGTCCGCGAAGGCCGTCTCGACGTAGTCGAACAGCGACATCCCAGGCTCGGCGTCGAGATGCTGCCCGACGTGTCCGATGGTCAACCCGGAGGCGCGCAGGATCTGTCCGTGATCCGTGTCTTCCTGCTTCAGGAGCAGGCGGAAAAGCGTCGTCTTCCCGGCGCCATTGCGGCCGACGAGGCCGACTTTTTCGCCCGGATTGTGCTGCCACGTCGCGCCCTTGACGATGTCATGCGGGCCATACGCCTTCTCGATGTTGTCGAAGCGGTAGAGCATTGCCGAGCGGTTAACGCATCGAAGTTCGCGCGCCTTCCACGACGTAGAGATCGGAGGTTACGGTCACGTATGTGTAGGCATACGCGCGTCCGTCCGCGGAGAGAACTGGCGCGCCGGTGAAAAGCGCTTGCTGCGGGCTGCCGGAATGGCAGTCGCTGATCCGCTCGCGCTGACCGGTGGTCAGATCGATTCGAAAAATGGCGTTGTCCGTGCTCGTCCAGACGTACTTGCCGTCGAAGCGCACGATCCGGTCGTCCGGCTGGAGCGACGGAATCGGTTTCGGCGAACCGCCGGCGAACGGGTAGAGCTTCCGCTTCGCGATCAGCCACACACCATCGTTCAGCATTCCCAGCACTCCGTCCGAGGTGAGAGGACGAGTTTGACCCGTCGTCAGATCGCAGAGATACGTTCGCTGCGGACGTCCCGGCTCATTTCCGACGATGACGAGGTTCCGGCCGTCGGGCGTGAACGTGACTCGTTCGGCAGGTTCGATGTTGCCGGTGCGAACGACGCGCGGCTGGCCGGCGCCGGTGGGAATCATCACGAGCCGCGGCGGGTGCATGAACCGCTGCCGGGCCACGGCCCACTTGCCGTCGGGCGAGAGTGCGACGGCATTGCCGGGTCCGAGGTCCGTGGCGGGCGCGCCGTCGACGGTGCGGATGAGAACGCGCGCCGTCGATCCGCCGCCGGTGCCTTCTTCGTCGAAAAGGATCGTGCGGCCGTCGGCGGAGATGTCGCGGATCCAGGAGCCGTCGAGCCACGACAATTCGCGTTCGCTCGCTTCGCCGGGAGCGCGGATGATGATTCCGATACGGGCGTCTTCGCGCGAGGCAAGGAGCTGGCCTGACGGAGCAGCGTCGAAAAGGGTGAAGCGGCCGGCGCTGCGGGCGATGAGATGGTCAGCGCCGCTGCGATCGATCGAATAGAGATCGTTGTTCGGGTCGGTCGCTGACGCGCTGACGACGATTTCGTCGCCGCGCCACGCCAGCCCGCTGGCGCTGGCGAAGTCGCGGGAACGCCGGACGATCTTCCCCGAGGTATCGAGCACGACGACGCGCCCTCGATCATCGAAGCGCGCCGACTCGTGGAGCAGAAAGGCCACCTGATCGCCGCCGGGCGAGATGCGGATGGCGCTCATCCACATCGGCGGCGGCGTTTTGTAGAGCACGCGGCCGGCGGGATATTCGATCTGGACGACCGCGTCGTTCCAGCGGATCAGCGCGAGCTGATTGCCGTCCGGCGACCAGTCGGCCTCCTGCACATCCGTCGCGATCTCGCGCGGCGCGCCGCCGGCAAGCGGCACGCGCGCCAGCGTGCCGACCGCGAGGAAGAGCATCTCCCTCGGCTTGGTCATCAGCGCGAGGTCGCCGCGGCTCGAGATCGAAAGGAGATGCGCGTTCGCAATGTTCAGCGGGCGGGATACTGCCTGACCGGCGCGCGTGAGAAACAGCTCGCTCGGCTTCCCCTCGTACGCGGCGCTGTAGACGATGGTCTGTCCATCGGGCGCGAAGCGAGCGCCCCACACCACGCCGCGGCGAAAGGTGACTTGCGTAAACTGCGGCAGTTCGCGGCGCCAGATCGCGCGGCCGGCGAAGAAGGCGGCGATCACCGCCAGGATGGCCATCGTGGCCGCGACCAACATCGAACGCCGTCGAAGCCTGCGTTCCGGCACCGCAATGACGGAAGGAGCATTCCCTTCCTCCCGAACGTCGCCGACGAATCGGTAGCCGCGCCGCGGAACGGTCTGGATCATGTTCGCGCTGTCGCCGAGGACTTTGCGGAGCAGCGAGATGTTGTTGGCGAGATTGGCCTCGTCGACGAACGCGTCCGGCCAGAGGCGCTTCATCAGCGTCTCCTTCTCGATCAGCCGTCCGCGGTTCTCGATCAAGAGCAGCAAAAGGTCGAACGCCTTCGGTGTCAGGGCGACCGGTTCGCCTGCGAAGAGCAATTTGCAATCGCTCGGGTCGAGCCGGAAGTCGCCGAATACGAAGGCTTTAGTGTCCATCTTAGGAATTGCCTGAAGTTCTCTTAGCGAAATCGTGGACCGAATTTCCGGAGCCCGGGCATCCGCCGAATTCGAGTCGCCGTAGGGTCGCCAAACCAAAACGAAAAGGAGATGAAGATGCGTAAATTATGGCTCACCACCCTACTGACGATTGCGTGCGTGTCGCAGGCCGCTGGACAAACGGCGTCGAAATGGGATTTCAACCTCAGTCTCTCGCATGCCCTTCAAAAATCGAACTCCGGCACCTTGTTGGTGACGGAAGACGGCGAATCGTTCGCGCTCCAGCCGTGTACCGCCGACGGCATCGATGCCCTCGGTGCCAATCTGAATCACATTTTCTGCGACCGCCGCGACTTCCACGGTTTCAACCTCGGCGCGAAGTACAACCTCTCCCGCACCCTCGGCGTCCGCACCGATTTCTCGGCCTACTTCAACAAGGACCGCAGCATCGACCCCTTCGGCACCGGCGTGGACGCACACATTGATACGAATTCGTTCGACGAAAAGACGTATGTCTTCGTAATCGGCCCCGAGGTACGCCGCGAATTCGGTTCGTGGCGGCCGTTCGCGCACGCCATGGCCGGCGTGGCGCGCCAGACGACGACGGACGTGCAGACGTCGACCGGACCGTTTGCCTTCACGATCCACGATCGCACCACCAGCCTGGCGATGAAGATCGGCGGCGGCATCGACGTCCGCCTCTCCCCCCGCCTCGACCTGCGCATCATCGAAGTCGACTACCAGCCGATCTTCGCAAAAGATCGCAACACGCCAGTGTCGGGCTTCTTCGAACAGCGCGTGAAAGGCAAAACCGCGCAGAACGTGACGCTGAGCGCCGGCATCGTGTGGCACTAACGATCTACGCGGCGTGGAGTTTTTGATTCGCATCACCTCTGCAGCCAGAGGATTCCTCGGTGTTTCGCACGCACCGAGGGATCCTCGGCTGGATGAACGGCAGCGAAGACAGGACGGGCGATGTGATCGGTGCAGCGATCGAAGTGCATCGATCTCTTGGCCCCGGACTGCTGGAGTCGGCATATGAGGAGTGTCTCTGCCGCGAGTTGACCTTGCGGCAGTTGCCATTCGCAAGGCAAGTTTCTCTTCCTGTCGAATACAAAGGCGTGAAGGTGGATTGCTCCTATCGGATCGATCTGCTGGTCGCTTCCTCGATCGTCATCGAGATCAAGTCAGTGTCAGTGATCGAGCCAATTCACTTGGCGCAATTGCTGACGTATATGAAGCTGGGGCCGTGGCGTTTTGGCCTCCTGATCAACTTCAATGTTCCGATGCTTCGGACGGGGATTCGGCGGATGATCCTGTAAAAAGCATTCTCACCACAAAGACACAAAGGACACGAAGAGAATCTCTTTGTGTCCTTTGTGCCTCTGTGGTTCAAAACGCCTCTCTGCTAATCTTCGCGCATGCGTCTCGCTGTCAACATCGACCACATCGCCACCATCCGCGAGGCTCGGAAGAGCGACGAGCCGGATCCGATTGCGGCTGCCGTCATCTGCGAACTGGCAGGGGCGCAGGGGATCACGGTGCACCTGCGCGGCGACCGGCGGCACATGCAGGATCGCGACGTGGAGGTTCTGAAGCGGACGGTGTCGACGCATCTCAACGTGGAGATGGCAGCGTCGCCGGAGATGGTTCGGATCGCGCAGACGGTGAAGCCGCATCAGGTGACGCTGGTGCCGGAGCGGCGCGACGAGCTGACCACCGAGGGAGGGCTGGACGTCGTTCTGCACTCGAGCAATATCGATAAGACCATCCGGCAGTTGCTGGACGCGGGCATGGACGTTTCTATCTTCGTCGATCCCGATCTGGAGCAGTTGCGACAGTGCCAGAAACTGCGCGCGCCGCGCATCGAGATCAATACCGGCAAGTACGCCGAGGCGTGGAAGCGCGGCAGCGGATGGTCCGGCGAACTGGAAAAGGTTGCCACCGCTGCGAAGGCAGCGCGGAAAATGGGACTGGCGGTGGCGGCCGGCCATGGATTGGACTATCGCAACATCGACGGAATCGCGGCGCTCACGGACATCGAGGAGCTGAACATCGGACACTCCATCGTTGCGCGAGCGGCGTTAGTCGGACTCGATCGCGCGGTGCGGGAGATGATCGCGTTAATGGCGGTGCCCAGAAGATAGAAAAGCGAATGTTGAATGTTCAATGTTGAATGTTCAGTGTTGAATGGGCTTCGCTCCGCCTCCATTCTCATTCAACATTCAACATTTAGCTTTCCGGCATCTTCGCCAGTTGCCTCCGAATCCGCCCAACCCGTCCCCGCTCCTGCCTCCCTGAAAATCGTTCCGCCTCGTACAGCGCGATAAGCGGCGCGAGATCCGTGGCGGCGGCGGGATTCGTGATGCGGAGCCGGTTCAGCGCTTCGGACATCGTCATCGACGGGCCGACATCGATGCCGAGGCGGTGGAGATGGGCGGCGAGGAGATCGAAGAGCGAGCGGCGGCGGCGCGCCAGCATCACCACGGCGAAGCCGGCGACGATCAGCAAGGCCAGGAACGACAGGTAGGTACGGAACGCGGCAGCGTGGAGCGCGGCGGTCATCGAAGATGCCGCGAGGCGCAGGCGTTCGATGAATGTGACCGCGAGCGCCATCTGGTCACCGAGGCCGTAGGTCAGGATGTGGCGGTCCCAGAAATAGTTGATCGAATCGGTCAGCGCCGCCGCGTAGACGCGCAGCAGCCCTTCCTGCGCGTTGCCGGGACGGAGCGACGCCGGCGTTGGATCAAAGGTCTGCCACGACTTCCCGTCCCACACCTCCACCCAGGCATGCGCGTCTTCGCGGCGGACGACGAAGTAGCCGGTAAGCGGATTGAGCTTGCCGCCGTAGAAGCCGCCAACGATGCGCGCCGGCACGTTCAGCGACGTCATGAGCGCCACCATGCCTGCGGCAAAGTACTCGCAGTGACCGCGATGCTCTTTCAGCAGGAACTGATCGACGGTCATCGTGCGTCCGATCTTCGACGGATCGGCGACGTATGCGAAGCGTTGCGAAAGGTAGGACTCAATCGCGGCTGCCTGCCGCATCGGATCCGTCTCGGAGCCGGCGATCTGTTGCGCCATCGCGCGCACCGCCGGCGTGACGGGATAGTTCGAGACAGTGACCTGCTGCGGGCGGCGCGGCGCGGTCCCGCGCGCGAGCGCCACGTCGTACGCGACGATGTCGCGATGCGAGCTCCACACCGTGTAAATGTCCCGCGTCGGCCCCTCGGCGAGCAGACCGGCGCCGCTGACTTCGTACGTTCCGACCGGCAAAAAAAGCCGGCTCCCGATCAGGAAACGCTGCTGTACGCTGGCCTTGCGCGTGAAGCCCTCCGGCCGCGCGACCGGCGTGACTCCGTCGCTGCCATCGAGCGGGACGAAATCGCGCCGCCCCTGAATCCAGGTGTTGTTGAGGAAGCGTTCGTAGATCGTCCCCTTCAAACGCAGCGGCGTAAAAAAGGGAATCGTCTCCTGCCCCATCCACACGCGGCTGACCACCGACGCGTCGCTGCTGATCGAGCGCGTCTCGTTGAGATTGATTGAGTCGCTGAGTCCCGTCGTGGCGTTGGTCAGCGGACCGGTCATCCCAGGCAACAGAGGATTGCGGATGCGCGGCATGAACGGGAACAGACATGTGCCGATGGCGAGCGCGCCGAAAACGTAGAACGATGCCGCGCGGCCTGACGGCGGCTCGGCAATCGGCGTTCCACCTGTCGTTTGCGTCATGGCCACCGTTTCTTCGTGGCTGAGATGCATGAGCTGCCGCAGGAGCAGGAAGCCGAAGATGACGATGAACGGCAGGATGGCGATGTGCGTCGACGTGGCCACGCCGGCCGTGAAGATCAGCGACGCGGTGAGCAAGCGCTGCGGAATGTTGCGGGTCTTCTCCGATTCGATCGGCTGATACGCAGCGATGAAGAGGATGAGGTGCGTCGACGCGGCGATGGCGCTGCGCGAGATCACGGCGGCGTCGAAGATGTAGAACGGGACGTAGGCGATGGCCAGCCCGCGCATCACCGCGGCCGGAATCACTTCCGGCGATTTTCCGAACGCCACTCGCGCCGCGACGGTGATCATGACCGCGTGAAAGACGAGCAGCGGCGCCGCGGAGATGGCCTGCGTCACGTAGAGCGGAATCGCTGCGAAGATCGCCAGGAAAAGCAGTTCGAGCTCGTAGCGCCGGGCGTCAGCCATGACCGACCTCCGCCAACGTCGAGGCTGCGACCACGCTGAAGATCACGCTGTCGCGGTCGACCGTCTGCGCCACCGGCTCGCGCGCCGCTTCGAGCAAAGCCAGCGCGCGGAACATCGAGACGGCGCCGTCGCGGTCGGAGCGCAGCGTCACGTGCGGGATCGAGAACGCCACTTCCAGTCCGCTCTTCAGCGCGTCGTCGAGGAACGTCGCGGCCTCGCTGATCATCAGCTCGAACGACTCCTCGCTCACGTCCCACGGCAGATGAGGATCGACGACGATGTGCACCGACCGCCCCGTCTCGACTTCGGTCTGCTTGATGATCCAGCGGCCGAGGGACGCGGACTTTTTCCAGTGCACGCGACGGAGCGAATCGCCGCGGACGTAGTCGCGGAACGAGTGGATGTCCGTGCCGCCGCCGATGCGATTCGCCGACTGCAGTTCGCCCTGCGTGGGGCGGAAGCGATCGCGCGGAATGTCGTCGCCGAGGAGGCGCGGGAAGACGATGACGTCGCCGGTGAGGCGAGGGCGGCGCTTCTTCAGGAAAAATCCGAACGGATAACGCGTGTAGAGATCGATGCGCGTCAGTTGCGTAAGTCCGCGGCGGCGGAAGGAGAACATCGCGTGCGCGACGATCTCCTCGCCGCGCTGGATGATCGGAATGCAGAGCGGCGACGCGAGTTCCTCCGAGGTCACGATCACGTCGCGCACGTTCCAGATGCGGGAACGATTGTGGATGCGAAGCCGTCCGTGCGCCGGGCGCATCGCCCACGCTTCGTCGACTCCATCAAATGTGACGGTGAGATGTTTGAGTCCGCCCTTCGAGGCGATGCCCGACAACAGCAGGCAGCCGAGCATCAGCGACAAGCCGATGTAGAGCGCATTGTTGCCGGTGTTGATGGCCGCGAATCCGATGACGACGGTGAAGATGACGAACGCGGTGCCGATCCGCGTGAGGCGGACCACGCCGTCGAACTGCCATTTCGCTTTCGTCACGGGCATGTGAATGTCGGTCACGCGCATGGGATTCCGCACTTGTATCTGCCTACACTTCTTGCATGAACCGCCGCTTCGTCATCGTCTCCGCAATCGCCTTCGCCTGTTCGCGCGCCTCGGGGCAGATGCCCGCAACGGTCTCCGCCGCGAATGATCCGCTTTTGCAGCATCACGAGATCCGCATCGATCAATTGCCGAAGCCGTTTGCAACGCCATCCTCCGGCAATCCTCCCTCGGTCGGCGCACCGCCCGCAAATGCGACGCTGCACGCGCCGCCGGGGTTCCATATCTCACTCTTCGCCGACAAACTCGGCGACCCGCGAGCGATGCTCCTCGCGCCGAATGGGGACGTGATCCTCTCCGAGCCGGGCGAAGGAAAGATCACGATCCTGCGCGACGCGAATCATGACGGTGTGGCCGAGCAGCGCTTCACATTCGCCAGCGGTCTCGATAATCCGTACGGTCTGGCCTTTCACGGCAAGTGGCTCTACGTCGGCAGCGAGAGCGCCGTGATCCGCTTCCCGTACACGCCCGGACAGACTTCCGCGAACGCGAAGCCGGCGCAACTCGCGGCGCTGCCGTCGGGCGGTCATTCGACGCGTGGCGTGCTGTTCAACAAGGCCGGCACGAAGATGTACGTCTCGATCGGATCGCGATCGAACGTCAGCTCCGGCGAGCCGCCAGAGCGCGCTGCGATCGTCGAATTCAATCCCGACGGCACCGGGAAACGGATCTTCGCCAGCGGTCTGCGCAATCCCGTGGGAATGGCGTGGGAGCCGGCAACCGGCGCGCTCTGGACCGCCGTCAACGAACGCGACGGCCTCGGCGACGAGCTCGTTCCCGATTACGCCACCGCCGTCCAACCCGGCGCGTTCTACGGCTGGCCGTACGCCTATCTCGGCCCGCACGAGGACCCGCGCCGCGCGGGCGAACAACCCGATCTCGTTCGGAAGACCATCCCTCCATCCGTCCCGATCCAGTCGCACTCGGCGCCGCTCGGCATCGCCTTTTACCAGGGGATGATGTTTCCGCCGGCCTACCGCGGCCGCGCCTTCGTCGCGCTGCATGGATCGTGGAACCGCGCGAACCGCACCGGCTACAAAATCATCAGCATTCCGATGAAGAATGGAAAGCCGACCGGCGGATACGACGATTTTGTGGCCGGATGGATGCCATCCGAGGCGCAGCGAGCCGTCTGGGGGCGTCCCGTCGGCCTGCTCGTGCTCGGCGATGGGTCGCTTTTGATCTCGGATGACGGCGGCGAAAAAATCTGGCGCGTCACCTACAAAAAATAGCGTCCTCGGATCGTGATCACGGCGCCTGTCTTGCACTACCTCTTCGTGCAGCCACTGCGAATTACGAAAGGAAAAGCAGATGCCACGAAAGGGGAAATCGGCAGTCCGCAAGGCCGGAGGCGCCATCGCCCGAACGGCGCGGAAACTGACCGCGAAGCTCAACCCGCGCAAGCGCTCGGCCGCGAAGACGGCTGAGGCAGCTAAAAAGAAAGTCGCCGCCAGGCCGCAGACCGCAACCGCGCGCGCCAAGCAACCACGTACCGACGTTGCGCTCGATCTGATCGCGAGCACCTACTCGCCGAGCCAGACGAGCGTCAAAGCATCGTTCCGCAGCGACGGCAGCGATCAGCAACTCGATCAGGAGATGCCGATCGGAGCGGCCGACCGCTGGCAGGACGAAGATCACTTCACTAACAAATCGGGCGACGCCCGCATCGGCACGCACGGCCGCAGTTATGAGCCGGGCGAGCAGCGCGCGTCATCCGAAACCGACACCAGGAGGAGATAAGACTATGGATACACCGATGGGCAACTCAGGATTCGGCAGCACGAGCGGTTTCGACACAGGCGCGACGCCGACGTCGACCGGCGGCACGGGAACGATGGCCTCGACGTCGAGCGGCGTCTGCCCGACCTGCGGCCAGTCGAAGAACGCCTCGGCCAACAGCGGCCTGGAACAGTTCCTCGGCAAACTCGGCATCAGCGAGGAAATGGTCAACAACCTCAAGACTTCGATGCAGAACGTCGACGTCGAGGAGTACCTCAATACTGCGCGCGACTTTCTCAAGGGCGGCACCGACAAGGCCACGTCCTACGCGAAAGAGAATCCCGGCAAAGTCGCCGCGGGCGTGGCAGTCCTCGCCGTCGGCGCGGGCCTGCTGATCAGCGCACTGAATCGCGATTAGTTCGATTGAGCGCCGGCGCCCTCTCGCCGGCGCTCATAGAATGTCGCGATGCCGCTGATTCCTGAGCTGGACGTCACCGATCGCACATGCGACGTCGGCGGCATCACCATCCATTACGTCGAGGCCGGACGCGGCCCTCTCATCGTCCTGCTGCACGGCTTTCCGGAGTTCTGGTATTCGTGGCGTCATCAGATTCCAGCGTTGGCTGCGGCCGGGTTTCACGTGATCGCCGTCGATCTGCGCGGCTACAACGAATCGTCGAAACCGCAAGACGCCGCGTCCTATCGCCTGCCCGATCTCGCCAAAGACATCGCCGGCGTGATCGCGCAAACCGGAGAAGCGCCATGCGTCGTCGCCGGTCACGATTGGGGCGGCGCCGTGGCCTGGCTGACGGCGATGCTCTATCCCGAACTGGTCAGCCGTCTGATCATCCTCAACTCGCCGCATCCCGTCGCCTACCTGCGCGAGATGCGCCGCTCCGCGCGGCAGAAATGGCGCGCCAAGTACCAGCTCTTTTTTCAGCCGCCCTGGCTCCCCGAGTTCCTGATGCGCCGCTTCCGCTACGCAATCCTCCGCCGATCCCTCGCGCGCCTCGGTGGTTTCACAAGTGCTGAAATCGAACGCTATGTCGAAGCGTGGTCGAAGCCAGGCGCGCTGACAGGAATGGCCAATTACTACCGCGCCATGCGCAAACGCAAAACGATGCGCGGCCTCATGCGCCGCATCGACATCCCCACGCTCATGATCTGGGGCGACCTCGATCCGTTCTTCACCCGCGAAACGCTCCGCGACTTCGCCGAATACGTCCCGGACATCGGCATCGAACACATCGCAGACTCCGGCCACTTCGTCCAGACGGACTCGCCGGGGAGAGTCAATGAGTTGATGATCGGATTCGCGAGAGCAAGTGCGGTGTTACCATAGTCATCGTGATCAAGCGCCCGATTCGCACGATCAAAGAACCCACCGGCCACAGCCGAATCACGCTCGAGCAGGCGAGGGCGGCTGCCTACCACGTTTACCGCGATCGACTCACAGGCCGTTACGTCATGTCGAAGGCCGTGCTTACTCCAAAACAAGTCCGTGAGGCTGCCGCGAAGAGAAGAAAGATCGTTCACATAACGGACGCCGTGCTTACGAAACGCTGATGCATGCCGCCGTACGAAGATAGCGTCTTTATCAACGTACCGTTCGACAGAAAGTACGCTCGCCTCGGCGAGGCTATTGTTTTCGCCATTTATGACTGCGGTTTCGTCTGTCGATCCGCTCTCCAGGTCGACGACGGCGGCCAAGCGAGGGTGGACAAAATCCTTGACCTCATCGAGCAGTCGAAATTCGGGATCCATGACATCTCTCGTGCGGGTATCGATCGCAACACGCGGCTCGCTCGATTCAACATGCCTCTCGAGCTCGGCTTCTTTCTCGGCGCAAAGCGGTACGGCAACGAGCAGGACCGCGAGAAACGATGTCTCATTCTCGACCGTACTCCGTACCGCTATCGCAGTTTCTGCTCGGATATTTCGGGGCAGGACATTCGAGTTCACAATGATCAGCCACGCGATGCGATACGCGCTGTGCGCGATTGGCTGAGCAGTCAGCGCACTGAGGTCGCCATCCCGGGCGGAAAAGCGATATTCGACCGGTACCAGCGGTTTCGGGCTCAGTTGCCGCAGCAGGCCCGCGAGATCAACCTCGATTATCGCGAGCTTACGTTCAACGACTACACGCGCCTTGTCGCCGGTTACCTTGCGCAGAATCGGTGGTGATCAAAGCTACGCTCGCGCCGCTTTCCACTCCGCCCACTGCTCGTCGAGCGAGCCGGTGAAATCGCGCTTGGGATTCCAGCCGAGTTTCTGACGGGTGGCTTTGCTGGAGACGCGCTGGTCGATGGCGAGGGCGTCGGCGAAGGGACCGTATTTTTCGCGGGCGGTTTCGATGGGAACGGTTTCGATGACGCATCCCGTCGCGACCGCGAGGGCGCAGCCGAGGAGCGTTTCGTTGGTGTCGTCGACGGCGTGGAAGATGCCGGTGGCGCGCTGCTCGGTGATGCGCACGTAGCAATCGGCCAGATCGTGCAGGTTCACCATCGCCCACTGATTGTTGCCGTCGCCGACGAGGTAGACCGGCTTCTTCTGCTCGGCCGATTCGAACCAGCCGGCGCAGAGGCTCTGCTTACCGCCGTAGACGCAGCCGGGGCGAATGACAGCGCTGCGTCCAGTCGCGAGCGCGGCCTGCTCCTGCTCTGGACGCCAGGCAACGATCGGCAGCGGATCGGGCGGCGTCGATTCGTCGGCGACGTCGAAGCCGGTGTTGCCGCAGACCCAGACGCCTGAGGTGTAGACGAAGAACGCCTGCTGCGCGGTGAAAACGTCGAGGGCGATGCGGTTGAGCGCCGGCGCTTCGGGCGAGTTCGCCTGTGCGATGTGGAGGATCGCGTCGTAGCTGCCGAAGGAATCGGCAAGGGTCGGAAGCGACGCCAGATCGCCGGCGACAATGACGACGCCGAGATCGCGCAGCGCTTTTGAATCCGTCTCCGGACGCACCAGCGCGGCAACGTCGTGACCGCGTTCGCGAAGAGCCGGCGCGACGGCGCTGCCGATGTAGCCGGTGGCGCCCGTCATGAAGACGCGCATTACTTCTTCTTCTCCATGGCGCGCTTGAACGCGAGGGCCATCGCGCTCTCGCCGGACTCGTTGTCGCCGCGCTCTTCGGCAAACTTCACGTACTCATCGCGCTCGGCCGCGGCTTTCGCGGCTTCGTGCGACAGCGAGATGCGCTTGCGTTGCGGGTCGATGCTCATGATGCGCACGGCCAGCTTCTCGCCCGCCACGTGAGCGCGCGACGGATCGGCGCCCGGCGCGACGGAGATTTCGGAATTCGGAATGAGTCCGGTCAGGCCAGGCTCGATCTGGACGAAGATCCCCGGCGCGCCGCCGTGATCGACGGTGCCTTCGACGACCTTGCCGGCCGGATAACGCTGCGCGGCGCCGTCCCACGGATCGCGCGTCGCCACTTCGCGGAGCGACAGCGACAGGCGCTTCTTCGATGCGTCGACTTCGCGAATCCATCCGGTGACCGAGGTGCCGATGGCGATATCGGCGTCGCCTTGCTTCACGCCGAACGGAAGCTGCGAGTAGTGAACGAGTCCGTCGATGCCCGGCTCGACCTCGACGAAGAGGCCGAAGTCAGTCGTGCGGACGATGCGGCCGCTGAACTGCGTGCCGGCCGGATAACGATCGCCGACGTCGCTCCAGGGATCGGGCTCCTGATCCTTCATCGAGAGCGAGATGCGTTTGCCGTCGTTTTCGACCTTGATGACCTTGACGCGCACTTCCTGTCCGACCACGACGACTTCGTTCGGATCGGTGACGCGGCGGCGGCTCATTTCGGAAACGTGGAGAAGTCCATCGATCCCGCCGAGGTCGACGAAGGCGCCGAACGGGGTGATGGTCTTGATCGTGCCGGTCAGCTCCGCGCCGGGGACGATGTTGCGCCGCGTCTCCTCGGCCTTCGACGCGTTTGCTTCTTTCAGCAGCGCGGCGCGGGAGACGACGATGCGGCGTCCGTCGTCGGAGAGCTCCGTAACGCGGAACTCGTACGACTGGCCGATGAACTGATCGGGATTGTCGATCTTGCCGAGAGCGATTTGCGACAGCGGACAGAACGCGCGCAGGCCGCCGATGTTGACGTCGAAGCCGCCTTTGTTGCGCGCGGCCACTTTGCCTTCCACCGGCAGGCGGTTCTCGTACATCTGCCGGAGCAGGTCGAGAGAGGCCTTGCCTTTGGCGAGTTTGCGCGAGATGCGGATCTCGGGAGAGGTCTTGACGACTGTGCCTTCGACCGTGTCGCCCACGTCGAGCCCGTCGAGCTCGTTGGCAGCCATGACCGCTTCCGAGGGGCCGCCGTAGGAGACGAAAGCATCGTCGCCGGAGATGGAGACGATCTGTCCTTTGAGCAACTCGCCCTGCTCGGGGGTCTTGAAATTCAGGCTCGCTTCGAACGCCTCGGCAAACGTTGCTTCGGCGGTTTCTCTACTCTGGGTCATGGATCGTAAAGCCTTTCAGTGGGATGGATCTCAGGACGGCGAGATCGGTTGGGCAGCGTATCTTACTCGAAGCCGGGACGCCCGGCGGCGTTGATTGCCCGAGGCTCAGTCAACGATGTGTTATCAAAGATTCTTCCTCGGCGATCCTGCACGTTTTCCGACATCGTTTTTCGCCGTTCGCGAGCGCCTGAAAAATATTTTCGCGACCCCCTTGCACGCGGCAAAACGGGGACCTAGATTAAGGCTCCCTGACACGCCGGATGCTTCATCGCAGATGTCAACGGCGAGTCGGGTGGTTCCGAAGCGCGATGGGTTTCGGGGCTGCCACGCGGATGCATCTTTGCTGCTGTCAACGCGTGGCGAACGGTTGCGACGGGCAAAGGACGCCGGAACCAAAGTCGGTTCGAATGCCCCCTGGTGGCTGTTAACGGATCGAGAACGGGCTCGCGAGATCAGGGATCGCGAGCCTTTAATTTTTCTCCCCTCTGCTACGATTCCACGCACCGATGAGCACGCGCGTTTACCTGGTCCGCCACGGCGCGACCGAGCTCACCGCCGAGGATCGCTTTGCCGGCGCCATCGATGTGAAGCTTTCCGACGAAGGCCGCGAGCAGGCGCGGCTGCTCGGCCAACGACTTGCGGCCGACCCACTCAACGTCGCCTTCGCCAGTCCGATGACCCGGACGATGGATACGGCGGCGCTCATCGCCGCGCCGCACGGATTGGAAGTGACGCCGATCGACGGCCTGCGCGAAATCGCACACGGACGTTGGGAGCGGAAGACGCGTGCCGAGGTCGAGAAGGAGTTCCCCGAGGAGTACGCGCGATACGAGACCGATCCGTACTCCTTTGCGCCGACCGAGGGTGAGAGCGGATTGCAGGTCACGGCGCGCGCACTGCCGGCGCTGTTGAAGATCGTCGAGGAGCATCCCGATCAGCGCATCCTGGTCGTTTCCCACAAGGCCACGATCCGCCTGCTTCTCAGCTCGCTGATCGGCTTCGATCCCCGCAAGTACCGTGACCGCCTCGATCAGAGCCCCTGCGCGCTGAACATCCTCGACTTCAAGGACGTTACGTCGCCGCGCCTGACGTTGTTCAACGACACGTCGCACTACTGCGGGGATGTCCCGCAGGTGCCGAAGAACCGCCTGTCGAAAACGTGGGGCGGCAACAAGCAGCAGTAGGACGTCTCATGTCGCCGAAGGCGGCTTAAGAACCGTAGCCCCCGGCTTTCAGCCGGGGGAAATCGGCGTGCGGAAGAATTGGAGCGCGCTTCAGCGCGCGATAGAAAGCTTTCTTTCGCCCGTTAAAACGGGCTCACAAAATCGTGCCGCCTTCGAGGTCCCCCGGCTCGAAGCCGGGGGCTACGGTTCTTACGCCGGCTACGCCGACGGGCCGTGGCGCGACAGCACCTACGAACCTTCGGTCGGTGCGATAATTCGCGCTCCCCGTGAAGACATACCTCGGCCGCTACAACCCGACGGTGGTTGCCGCTCCGCGATGGCGGCGGATGGAAATGCTGCTGCGCGATTCGCTGCTCGATCTTGGGCACGAGGTCGTGGAGCGCGAGTGGGACCCGGGCGCCGATCGGCGCGGCGATTCCGGATTCACGATCCTGCCGCACTTATCGCGGCGCGAGCGGCCGGATGCGCATCTCTTTTTCAAGGAGATGCACCTGCCCGGTCTCTTCACGATCGACGTCGATGGATGGGGCGTCGAGCATTCGGCACTGCGGCGAGGCATCGACTTCGAGTGCATCGACGCCGACTCGGCGGTCCCGCGTGTGGAGGCGCTGCGCGAGCGGATGGTGACCGGAAATCTTTCGCGCCAGCCGCAGCCGGCGGCTGTCGAGGTTCCCGACTCGGGTTACATCCTACTGGCGCTGCAGATGCCGGCCGACTCGGTGGTCGTCGACCATTCTCCGATCTCGATGATGGAGTTGATCGAAGCAGTGACCGATTGGGCCGAGGCGCGGCGGCAGCGCGTGTCGGTGAAGCTTCATCCGTGCAGTCTGAATATCGCCGACCTCGTGAAAGCCGTTGAACAGCGGACGCGCGGAAGCAAATATGTCGTCGAAGTCCGCGGCAACATTCATTCGTTGATCGCAGCGTCGCGAGGCGTCTTCGTCATCAATTCGAGCACCGGATTCGAGGCGCTCCTGCACGGGAAGCCGGTAGCGACGTTCGGCGACTGCGATTACAAGCGGGTGACCTTCCCCGCGACGGCTGCCACGATCGAAGATGCGGCGTCGTGGTGCGACGCCTACGGGGCGGCCGAGGAGTTGCGCGCGGTGCAGTTCGTCGAGTGGTATCGGTCGCGGCATGGGTATCCGCTCTTCGATGACGAAATCGACAGCACACGGCTGCGGCTGCGCAGCTATTTGTCCGAGGTTGTGCCGCGATGACGCTCGATCCGGCGCAACTCGATGACTACGCGCGCAACGGCGTGCTCCATCCGCTGCCCGCGCTCGATTCCGGCGAGGTGGCGCGATTCCGCCATGGCGCGGAGGAGTTGGCGGATCGATTCGAAGGAGAAAAGGCCGCGATCTTCGGCCAGGCGCACCTGTTTCATCGCTGGGCGTACGACCTCGCCTTGCATCCGCGCATTCTCGACGCCGTGGCGAAGATTGTCGGCGACGACATCCTCGTGCACTCGACGTCGCTCTTTTTCAAGCGGCCGAACACCGCGGATTTTGTTTCGTGGCATCAGGACGGGTACTACTGGAATCTCGACGAGCCGCGGTTGGTGTCGGCGTGGATCGCGCTGACCGACAGCGCGCCGGACAACGGCTGCCTGCGCGTCGTGCCGGGCTCGCAGGCGCGGCGGATGGAGCATCGCTCGGCTCCCATGCGCGCGAACGACATGCTCGCCAGCGGGCTGGAAATTGCGGTGACTGTCGATGAACGCGAGGCGCAGGACGTCGTCCTCGGCGCTGGCCAGATGTCGCTTCATCACGTCCTGATCGTGCATGGATCGCATGCGAATAGTTCGGCGCGGCCGCGGATCGGCTTCGCGGTGCGCTACGTCGCACCCGAGGTGAGGCAGGAGCGCGAACATCACGAAGTGCTGCTCGCGCGAGGGCGCGATCGTTATGGTCACTATCGCGTCATCGAAGGACCGCCCGCGGACGACGGCGATCCGTTCGTGCGGCAGGCGGCCTACAACCGCGAGCGGATTGCCCAGCACCTGCCCGCGATCACGTCGGCCCAGAGGGTGTGAAGAAATCGCGTACTCGTTTCAGCAGATCGAGCTAGGCGCCGGACCGCGTAGAAGGAGCTTCCGTCCAATTTTCTGGACATCTCTCATTCGAAAGCACCCACAAACCCTTAGTTCAAAACGAAGCTCGCGAGCATCAAAACGATGCGTGCGTGCATCGAAACGATGCGTTCATGCATCCAAACGATGCGTTCATGCAT
>Ga0157375_10000840_pt1 | contig 26848 bp, 26 predicted proteins | sample M35metaG_FD_115311 | JGI IMG/M metagenome (GOLD analysis project Ga0157375, IMG submission 115311) | Miscanthus rhizosphere microbial communities from Kellogg Biological Station, Michigan, USA - M3-5 metaG | ecosystem: Host-associated > Plants > Roots > Rhizosphere > Soil | place: USA: Michigan... | reverse complement strand
GGAAGGGTGGTCGACCCCATGAGGTACTGGTCCATGAATCGGGCGGCCTGGCGGCCTTCACGAATAGCCCAGACAACGAGAGATTGCCCGCGTGACATATCGCCGGCAGCGAAGACACCGGGAACGCTGGTCATCTTTTCCGCATTGGTCGTGACGTTGCCGCGTTCGTTGATCGCAACGCCGAGCTGGTCCAGCATACCCTTGCGTTCCGGACCCAGGAAACCCATTGCCAGCAACACCAGATCGACTTCGATTTCGAAAATGGAATTCTCGACTTCGATCATCTTCTTACGCCCGCTGCCGTCGTCCACAAACTCAAGGCGCACGGCTTGAAGTTTCGTCACCCGGCCGTTTTCACCGATGAACTTTTTGGTTTGAACGCAGTACTCGCGCTTTCCGCCTTCCTCGTGTGCCGATGAAGTCCGGAAGATGTTGGGCCAGTTCGGCCATGGATTATCCAAGGCGCGCTGCGCGGGAGGCTGCGGCAACAGTTCGAACTGCATGATCGAAACCGCGCCCTGACGGTGAGCTGTACCCAGGCAATCCGCTCCGGTGTCACCTCCTCCAATGATGACAACCTTCTTGTCTTTTGCTGTGATGAACTTGTCATCCGGTACGACGTCACCTTCGCAGCGCTTGTTCTGCAGGGGCAGATAGTCCATCGCAAAGTGAATGCCGTCCAGTTCGCGGCCGGGGATGGAAAGATCGCGCGGCAGGGTTGCGCCGCCGGCAAGCAGGAGCGCATCGAAGTTTTTCCGAAGATCTTCGACGGAAACGTTATCGCCAACGTTGGCGTTCGTCTGAAATGTCACGCCCTCGGCGTTCATGATGTCGAGGCGGCGATCCAAAATGGATTTCTCCATCTTGAATTCCGGAATGCCATACCGCAGAAGTCCACCGATCCGGTCTGCCCGTTCGAAGACTGTGACCCAGTGACCTGCTTGATTCAGTTGAGCGGCCGCAGCAAGACCTGCAGGTCCTGACCCCACGACGGCGATCTTCTTTCCCGTCCGGAATGACGGTGGAGCAGCCTGTACCCAACCATTCTGGAAGGCTTCCTCGATAATCGTGACTTCGACCTGCTTGATCGTTACAGGATCGGCGTTGATGCCGAGCACGCACGATCCTTCACAGGGCGCCGGACAAACGCGGCCGGTAAACTCGGGAAAGTTGTTCGTCGCGTGGAGACGCTTGATCGCTTCACTCCATCGACCGCGATAAACAAGATCATTCCAATCGGGAATGATGTTGCCGAGCGGGCAGCCCTGGTTACAGAAAGGGATGCCGCAATCCATGCAACGGGAAGCCTGGATCTTCAGTTGATCCTCGGGGAAGTCTTTGTAGACCTCCTTCCAGTCGTGAATGCGTTCCGTGACCGGACGACGGTCCGGTGTAATACGCGCAAATTCGATGAAGCCTTGTGGATTACCCATGAATCAAAAAACTCTTAATGTCCTGTCTGCATTTTTGCGGAAGTATCAGTGGCTGCCGCTTCGAGGACTCGCCGATACTCGAGCGGCATGATCTTCTTGAACTTGTCGCGATAGAGGTTCCATTCACGGAGGATTTTTGCAGCTCGGGTACTGCCGGTCATTTTCCTGTGCCGCTCGATCAGTCCTCGGATCGATTTCTCTTCCGCTTCGTCGGCGAACCATTCGACATCGACCATTTCGAAGTTGCATCGCTGATCGAAATCGCCGTGCTCGTCGAGCACATAGGCGATACCGCCGCTCATGCCCGCCGCAAAATTTCTGCCGGTTCGTCCGAGCACGATAACAACGCCGCGCGTCATGTATTCGCAGCCATGGTCGCCCACACCCTCGACGATGGCAGTCGCCCCGCTGTTTCGTACGGCGAAGCGCTCGCCGCCGACTCCGCGGATGAAAGCCTCACCGCCCGTTGCCCCGTAAAGGGAAACATTGCCGACGATAATGTTCTCCTCAGCCGCGTACGAAGCCTTTGATGGTGGGAACACAACGAGTCTCCCACCGGACAATCCTTTGCCGAAGTAATCGTTGCTGTCGCCCTCAAGCGTCATCGTGATGCCGTTGGGAAGAAACGCTCCGAAACTCTGGCCTGCGGACCCTTTGAAATTAATACGGACAGTGTTATCCGGCAGACCGTCCGCGCCGTACCGCCGTGTGACTTCGGCCCCGAGCATGGTTCCCACGGTCCGGTTTGCGTTTCGAATGGGAAGGTTAATGTCTACGGACTTGGCGGACTCGAGCGCGTCCTTTGCGAACCGGATCAGAGCATTGTCGAGCGCCTTTTCGAGACCATGATCCTGCGCCTGCATCTTGCGCGTTCCCACGCTCTTTGAGACCTTCGGCATCTGTAGCATTGGAGTCAGGTCGAGCTTCTTCGCTTTCCAGTGGTCGACAGCCTTCTTGATATCTAGCCGGTCCATGCGGCCAATCATTTCGTCGACACTACGGAACCCCAGTTTCGACATCCACTCGCGGGTTTCTTCGGCGATCATGCGGAAGTAGTTCACCACGTACTCGGGTTTACCTGTGAACTTCTCGCGCAGCACCGGATCCTGCGTCGCGACGCCAACCGGGCAAGTATTGAGATGGCAGACGCGCATCATGATGCAGCCCGAAACCACAAGTGCGGATGTCGCGAATCCGAACTCCTCTCCACCCAGGAGAGCGGCGACCGCCACGTCGCGGCCCGTTTTCAACTGGCCGTCTGTCTGAACAATGATGCGGCTCCGCAGGTTGTTCATCACGAGGACCTGATGAGTTTCCGCAAGACCGAGTTCCCACGGAATGCCGGCATGCTTGATGCTGGTAACCGGCGAAGCGCCGGTCCCCCCGCTGTCCCCCGAAATCAGGACAACATCCGCGTGCGCTTTCGCCACACCGGCAGCAATGGTTCCGACGCCGACCTCTGAAACGAGCTTCACGCTGATACGCGCGCGAGGATTCGAGTTCTTTAGGTCGTAGATGAGCTGCGCCAGGTCTTCGATCGAATAGATATCGTGATGCGGCGGTGGCGAAATCAAGCCGACACCGGGTGTCGAATGGCGAACACGGGCAATGACATTATCCACCTTGTGTCCGGGGAGTTGTCCGCCTTCGCCGGGCTTGGCGCCCTGAGCCATCTTGATTTGCAATTCCTGCGCGCTAACCAGGTACTGACTGGTCACCCCGAAGCGACCCGATGCAACTTGCTTGATCGCGCTCGAACGAGAGTCCCCGTTAGGGTCAGGCGTAAAGCGCGCCGGATCTTCGCCGCCTTCGCCGGTATTGCTCTTCCCGCCGATGCGGTTCATCGCGATCGCCAGCGTCTCATGCGCTTCCTTGCTGATCGATCCGAACGACATGGCGCCTGTGGCGAACCGCTTCATGATCGACTCGACCGGTTCGATTTCGTTCATCGGCACCGGCTGATCCGCATACTTGAACTCAAACAGCCCGCGAAGCGTGCACAGCTTCTGGCTTGTGGAGTCCATCAGCGCGCTGTATTCCTTGAAGACCCTGTAGTTATTGCTGCGGGTTGAATACTGCAGCTTGTGGACAGTTTCGGGGTTGTACATGTGGTACTCCCCCTCGGCGCGCCATTGATATTGTCCACCCCAGTCGAGCTCCGGCGTCAGTACTGGACGTTCCGGATACGCACGGCGATGACGCGCAGCCACTTCCTCCGCGATCTCCTCGATGCCGATGCCGCTGATGCGTGACGGTGTGTTCGTGAAATACGTATTCACGAAATCCGCATTGAGTCCGATAGCTTCGAAGATTTGGGCGCCACGGTAGCTTTGCAGTGTCGAAATTCCCATTTTCGACATCACCTTCAACACGCCCTTGTTGACGGCCTTGATGTAGTAGTTGATTGCCTTGCGGTATTCGATCAGGAGCATGTCCTGCCGAATCATGTCGTCCAGGGTTTCAAAAGCCAGATAAGGATTAACGGCCGAGGCGCCGTAACCAATCAGCAGGCAGTAGTGATGAACTTCACGAGCCTCACCGGTCTCGACGATCAGCGTCGCCGCTGTGCGCGTGCCCTCGCGCACCATGTTGTGATGCACGCCCGAAGTCGCGAGCAGGCTGGGTATCGGGGCGAACTCCTGGTCTGCACTGCGGTCCGAAAGAATGATGATGGTCGCGCCATTGCGGATTGCTTCGTTTGTCTTCCTGCAGAGATCATCCATCGCTCGTCGCAGGCCAGGGCCGCCTTCGGACACACGATAAGTCATCGGGAGCGTGACGGTTTTGAAACCGTCGCGTTGAATTTCTTTCAGTCGAGCAAGGTCGCCGTTGTCCATGACAGGCGACAGGACCTTGATCATCCGGCAGCTTTCCGGTTCGGCATTCAGCAGATTCCGCTCCGGGCCCAGCGCCGTTGACATCGACGTGACAAGCTCTTCGCGAATTGCATCGAGCGGCGGATTCGTCACTTGTGCGAATAGCTGCTTGAAGTAACTGAAGAGCGATGGCGCCTTGTCGGAAAGCACGGCAAGGGGCGTATCTGTTCCCATCGACCCAATCGCTTCTTCACCGGCCCGCGCCATCGGCGCCATCAGGATTTTCAGGTCCTCGTGCGTGTAACCGAAGATCTGCTGTCGCAGCAATACCGTTGCGTGATCGGGCTCGGGAATTTCCTTCGCGGGTGGCAAATCCGAAATCCGGATCATGTGCTGGTTCAGCCACTCGCGGTACGGCTTCTCGGCGGCAATCTTCTGTTTCAGTTCGGCGTCGTCGATAATTCGCCCTTCGCGAGTGTCGATGAGGAACATCTTGCCGGGCTGAAGACGGCCTTTTGTCACAATATCCTGCGGATCGACTTCAAGCACGCCGACTTCGGAAGCCATGATGACCGTGTTGTCTTTCAACACGTAATAGCGAGATGGGCGAAGTCCGTTACGATCCAGCACGGCGCCAATCGCCTGACCGTCCGTGAAGACGATGGATGCCGGCCCGTCCCAGGGTTCCATCAGGCACGAGTGGTACTCGTAGAATGCCTTCTTGTCGTCGGTCATCGTCAGATGCCCATCCCAGGCTTCCGGGATCATCATCATGACGGCATGAGGCATACTGCGGCCGGACATCACGAGCATCTCGAGCGCGTTGTCGAGAATGGCGGAATCGCTCCCTGCTTCATTCAGCACAGGCATCAGATCTTTTACGTCGTCTCCGTAAATATCCGATTTGAACTGTCGTTGCCGCGCCTTCATCCAGTTGATGTTGCCGCGCAGCGTATTGATTTCGCCGTTGTGAGAGATGTAACGGAAAGGATGCGCCAGAGGCCAGCTCGGAAATGTGTTCGTGCTGAAACGCTGGTGGACCACCGCCAGTGCAGATTCGAGCAGCGGATTCTTCAGATCCGGGAAATACGTCTCCATCTGCTCCGCCGAAAGCATCCCCTTGTAGATCAGGGTTTTGCATGAAAGGCTCGACAGATAGAAGTAATTGCCATCCTTGATGTTTGCGGCAGCAATCGCATTCTCCGCGCGACGCCGAATCAGATAAAGCAGACGCTCGAAATCCACGGCGTCTTTAACGTTGCTCGCCGCCGCAATGAACACCTGTCGAAAGGCGGGCTCGACAGCTTTGGCAGAGTTTCCGATTTCGGAATTGTTGGTCGGAACGTCGCGCCACCCGAGCACCTTCTGTCCGGTGCGCTGCACCGCAGCGGCGAAAAGCTCCTCGCACTGCTGTCGGGATTTCGGATCTCGCGGAAGAAAAACCATGCCCACGCCATAACGGCCCGGTTCCGGAAGAGTGAAGCCCAAATTGCCGGTCTCGACTCGAAGGAACTTGTCGGGAACCTGCATGGTGATCCCCGCCCCATCACCCGTGTTGACCTCGCATCCAACGGCGCCGCGATGCTGAAGGTTGATGAGCACCTGAAGGGCTTTCGTTACAATTGTGTGGGATTTCTTCCCGTTCATGTCGACGATAAAGCCGACACCACAACTGTCATGCTCGAACTGCGGATCGTATAGCCCTTGTTTTTCAGGAATACCGGGATACATGGGTGCCACCTGTCTTCTATAGGGACTTTCAGGGAGCCCCTACTTTAAACCACCGATTTGAATAAGTCAGCACGTAAAATAAACGTACTTTACATTAGAAAAACTGATCCTTATGCTTGTGGGCGTTTATGAACTTTCAGACCCTGTCTCTGTACTGTGAAGTGATCCGGTCGGGTAGCTTCTCTCTGGGTGCTGCAGCGCATCATATCTCACAATCGGCGGCAAGTCAGGCTGTTCGCCAGTTGGAGATTGAGCTTGGCGCCACTCTGATCGATCGGACGAAGCGTCCGTTTATGGTTACGCCTGAGGGCCGCAAGTTCTTTGATGCCTGCCAGCAGTTGATCGAGCAGTTCGAGAAGGTGAAAGCTGAGATTACCCAGCAGCGGGAACTGCTCGGCGGTGTGGTGCGCGTCGCCGTCATTTACTCCGTCGGTTTGCAGGACATGGGTTTTTATACCCAGCAATTCAATACGAGCTACCCCCAGGCGAAAATTCGAATGTCCTTTCTTCATCCGAATGAGGTCGTCGACAGCGTGGTCAATGACGAGGCGGACATCGGGATTCTTTCGTTTCCGACGCCACACCGCTCCCTGAAAGTAATTCCCTGGCATGACGAGCCGATGGTGTTTGTCTGCCATCGAACGAATGTTCTTGCGCGAAAGAAGCACGTCACAGCAAGGGACCTGTCGGGGGAAAAGTTCATCGCGTTCGAGAAGAACCTCGCGATCCGCAAGGCCATTGATCGCGCGCTTCGCCAGCGCGGCGTGCGGCTGGAAGCCGCGATGGAGTTCGATAACATCGAGACGATCAAGCAGGCCATCGCGATTCAGTCGGGGGTAAGCATTCTGCCGAGGACAAGCGTCACTCGAGAAATCGAAAACGGTATGGTCGCGGCGGTGCCGCTGGATATGCACGAACTCGTGCGTCCGATCGGGATTATCCATAGAAGGCAGAAACTGCTGACTCCGATCACAAACAAACTGATCGAGTTTCTGCAAAGCGTGAAGAGGTAGGCCAATCGCTCTCGCTCGTTAGAGCGATCGTACTGCACCTTCCAGCGTCCGAGTTATCTCTGCCGGATCGCTTCCTGTCGCAAACCTGATCGGTTCACCGACGTTGACACGAATTGCGCCCCAGGGTGCGAAGCCGCGTCGACCGGATTTCTTAACTTCCCAAAGACCGTGAATTCTCATCGGTACGACCGGCAGATTCAGGTTCGACGCAAGTAAGCCAATGCCGTTGCGGAACGGTTGGATCTTCCCGTCAGGCGTTCGCATGCCTTCTGGAAATACCAAAACGCCGTAGCCCTTATCTGCTGCTTCACCGGCAAAGCGAAAGCTTTCCCTAAATCCTGCACGCTGCGGCAGGGGAAACGCGTGGAAGAGCGGGGTCATCAACCAGTAGCCGGCGCGAACGGCAAGACGCGTGAGCCACGGCCATTCTTCCGGTGGGCGACGCATGCGCTGCACGCGCTCGCCTTCCATCGCTATCGCGAGATCGCGCAAGCGATGGGGAAGGGCCGCGAGAACAAATCCGGCATCCAGGTACGTGACGTGATTGCAGATCACAAGAACGGGCCCGTGCACGCTTCGTAGCCGCTCACCGCCTTCAATTCTGGGCCGGGAAAGAATCTGTGTGGCCGGCCACGCCAACAAGCAGTAGACCGCACGGCGAATCCATGGAACGGGCCATCGCTGTACCCATCGGGGATAGAGAAAATCGGTGCGCTCGGAAGGCGCGTGAAACATCTGCTCCAGGTCGGCCAGGGTCGTGACCGCCGTGAATTTCGACTCATTAAGGTCCACCTGAAAACGATCCTCCAGTGCGCTCATCAGTTCGACGCGTTCCAGTGAACTCAACTCCGACAGTTTTTCCGCAGACCGCCGTGTGACTTGCGCAACGAACTCGGCGACAGAACCGGAGGAACCAGCCCCAGCTGGATTTGACGTTCCATCGAGATGGCTAAGTACGAATTGAAGGATTACGTTCGATTTCGGTTTTTGCGTGGACGTGCGGGGAAAGTCGTCCTCGGGCCACACAAACCACTGGCGGATATGTTGATATTCCGCCAGCAACTCGTTCGCCCCTCCGACAATTCCAGCAGCATCGACAGTGGGTCCACTCAAGAGCAACACGGCTCCGGGAACGGCATTGCCACCACGCGGAAACGGCAGAATCAAGCAGTCTTTAACCCCTGGCTGCGCTCGCAACGCGTTTTCGAGATCCTGCGGGTAGACGTTCATGCCTTCCGGTGTGACAATGACGTTCTTCTTTCGGCCCTTGAAGTAAAGGTTCCCTGAAGCATCCAGAGCGCCGAGGTCTCCTGTTCTCAACCAGCCGTCTTCATTCGCCACCGGTTTCATTTCACCGTCCTGCCAATACGCAGAGGCGATGTTGTCGCCGCGCACGAGGATCTCGCCGCTCTCATCGATTTTCATTTCTCTTCCGGGCAGCGGCTTGCCGATGGAGCCACGCTGAACACCGAACGGATGGTTAACGCTGATGAGTGAGGTCGTTTCCGTCATGCCGTAGCCTTGAACCACGACATAGCCCAATCGCCGCCAGAATTCTTCGGTCGCGGAGTCCAGCGCAGCGCCGCCGCTGACCACAGCCCAGAATTTCCATCCGAACTGCGAGTGAACGCGACGAAACCTCACCCATCGTTTAAGGAATTTGATTTCAGCGGCGCTTTCCAACCGTGCGCGCAGGGATACGAGTTCTCCGCGCATTTCGTATTCGCGCTCGATGTGATCCTTCAGAGAATCGAGCGTGCGGGGCACTGCAACGAGGACTGACACACGTTCGCGCCGAATCGTGCGAATGACGTCTGAAGGTTTTGGTGGCGCCCCGATCAGGACCGTGGCGCGCAGAAGTTGCGGCACGAACATTCCCATGAATTGTCCAAACACATGGCTGAGCGGCACAAGATTGAGAAATCGAATAGGGTGAAAGATCCGCTCATACTTCAGGTAATTGGAAATTCCTTTTTTGAGCGGCTCGAGGTTTGACAGTACGTTGCCGTGGGTAATGACCACTCCTTTCGGCGCTCCTGTCGCGCCCGATGTGAATAAGATCTCGAGGACATCTGTCGGACCAAGGAGCGGACCTGGATAATCGGCGAAGGAATGAGTTGCGATTCTGTCCGGAAAGTCCTCGAAGGGAATGAGGACTGTCCCTGTGACCTGCCGCAGATGATGGAGTTGCTCGCGTGGACCAAATGCCACCCGCGCCCGCACTTGCCGCGTGATGGTTTGCACAAATTCCGGAGCGGCGATTTGGTCCAGCGGAATGGCCACAACTCCGCTCAAGACGCATCCGTAAAATGCTGCAACCCATTCTGCGCAATCCCCCCACAGAACCGCGTGGTCGCCCTTCTTAATGCCAAGTCTTTCAAATTCGCGTGCCACCTGCGCGGCGGTATACGCGATTTGGAGATAAGTCCATCGCGTTACTCGGTATCCCTTGCGATCCACGAGGGCCACGTCGCGCGCATCGTGCCGGAATTCCTTCACGTATTCGGCGATGGACGAGTGAGGCATGCGAGAGATCGTATCGAAAATCGGAGCCGGGAAGAGAATCGGGGCCTCTGATCTCTCGCCGGCGCGGGAAATAGGGAAACAGCGTGCCTGGCCCCGATTTTTCCCCGCCGTGACTTGCATGGCTCCCGCGTAACGGCATATTCTCTCCGGTGTTTCTGCCAAGGAGGTTTCTCATGAAACGTGGACTGGTGTTAGCGATTTTGGTTCTGGTCGGCAGCCTTTCGGTTGCCGTCATGGGATATCAGGGCCCGCCCGCGGGGCAGGGCGCCGGACCACGCGGTGGTGGACCCGGTGGTGCAGGCGGTCCGGGTGCGGGCGCCGCGCCGGGGCTACAGACCATAAAGGTTCGGGACAATCTCTACATGATCGCCAACGGGGGCGGCAATACGGCAGTGTTCATCATGGCCAACGGCGTTGCGCTGGTGGACACTAAGAACCCTAACAACGGACAGGGGATTCTGGACCAGGTTCGCATGGTGACCAATAAGCCGATCACCATGGTCATCAACACGCACACACACGCCGATCACACAGGCAGCAACGAATTCTTCACGGATAACATCGTGTTCGTCGCGCACGAGAACACGAAGGCGAACATGGAGAAAATGCCAAACTTCGCAGGCGACAAGGCAAAGTTCCTCCCGTCGAGAGTCTACAAGGACACGCTGACTCTCGGCACGGGCGCTGATCAAATCGTGTTGTATTACTTCGGTCGCGCACACACCAACGGAGATTCGTTTGTGGTGTTCCCGGCGATTCGCGCCATGCACGCGGGCGATGCTTTTGCCTCCAAGGGGTTTCCGATCGTTGATGCCAACAATGGCGGCAGCGTTGTGGAGTACGGCAAGACCCTTGCGAAGGCCGCGTCGACGATTAAGAATGTCGACACCATCATTAACGGCCACATCACAACCGGACCCACTGCCTTCGCGGATCTGCAGGTCTATGCCGATTTCAACAATGACTTCCTCGCATACGTACAGGATGCAATCAAGGCCAACAAGACTCTCGATCAGGCAACAGCGGATTACAAGTTTCCTGAGAAGTACGTGCCTCTCGGCTATACCGCCCCGGCGGCCGGCGGCGGGCGCGGCGGACCGGGCACTGTGATCCGGACCGCATACGTCGAACTCGGAGCCCCGGTTCCTCCCGCTCCGGCGCAAGGTGGTCCGGGCGGCGCTCGCGGCGGAGCCCGCGGTCAGTAGGCATTAGGGGCAGACAAGTGAGAAATGACCGTTGAACACTGAACAATTTTTCATTCCTTCGAAGGGAATCTTTGATGTCCATTGCTCAATTGTCACTTCTCATTTGTACGCCCTGTTCTCCCAATGAATTGCCCCAACTGTTCCGTTGAGATGACGGCAATGACCCTCGATGGGCATCAGGGCAGATCCGTTGCGATAGATCTGTGCCTTGAGTGCCAGGCGTTCTGGTTCGACAAGTATGAAAGTCTGCAGCTCGCTCCAGGTTCAACGCTGCGATTGCTGAAGATCATCGGCGAGCGCACGACTCCCGGTCCGACTCAATTCTCAAATGCACGCTGCCCGCGATGCGCCGTGGCACTTCGTCCGACTCAGGACATGCAGCGGAATACGCGGTTCAGCTATTTCCGGTGTCCCAGCGACCACGGCCGACTTATCCGTTTTTTCGAATTTCTCCGCGAGAAGAACTTTATCCGCCCGCTGTCACAGCAGCAATTGGAAGAACTACGGCACGATATCCAGATTGTCAATTGCTCCAGTTGTGGCGCGCCGATCGATCTGGCGACCGGTTCTGTTTGTTCCCACTGCAAGTCGCCGGTATCGATGCTGGACATGAAGCAACCGGAGGCATTGCTCGCCCAACTGCGCGAGGCTGCTGAGCCTCGGCCGGTCGATCCGGCGCTGCCCCTGCAACTGGCAAAGGCGAAGCGTGATGTGGAGGCACTGTTTGCTCATGAAGAGCCGACGGACCTTGTTCAGTCCTGCCTAAATTCGGTCTCACGCTGGCTGAAGAACTCTGGCATTTAGGCGTTGGCTCAAAAAGAATTGAGCCCCGCTCGCACTTGTTGAGTTGACACTTCGTCGTGCAATTGGTTTTCGATCGGGCTATCTTGAAAAGCCATGTCCATTTTATTGCTTGCGATCGCGGATCCCACCTCATCTGTCATGAAGTCCTCGCTTTCAAGGATGCCGACCGATGTTCGGCTGGTCATCAGTGACAATTTCGAAGAGTTAAAGGCCCTCGCTCCCGAAGCTGACGCGATCCTTTACGCGCACGGTCAGGTTTCGCTGCTTGCCGGGATTTTGCCGCTCGCGACGCGGCTGCGTTGGATTCATTCGCTCTGGACCGGTGTGGAGTCCATTCTCACGCCCGAACTCGTGGATCATCCTGCGCCGCTAACAAATGGTCGCGGCGTGTTCCGTTGGCCTTTGGCGGACTGGGTTGTCGGCGTCATGCTTTATTTCGCCTTCGATTTTCGGCGCGTCATTCAGCAGCAGGAAGAAAAGCTTTGGAAGCCCTTTGTCAGTACGACACTGGATGGCCGCAGTTTGGGTATCGTGGGATACGGCGCGATAGGTAGCGCCGCTGCGCAGCGTGTCCGGCCCTTCGGCGTGAAGATCGGCGCGCTCCGCCGTCGTCTCGAGCTGTTTCAGGATGATTCGCTCATCGATCGAAGCTACAGTCCGACGCAATTGAACGAATTAATGAGCGCCAGTGATTATGTCCTCGTCGCCACGCCTCTCACGCCTGAGACACGCGGTCTGATCGGTGAGGAGGAGATCGCTTCGATGAAGCCGAACGCTGTCCTCATAAACATTGGCCGTGGGCCGGTGGTTGATGAGGGCGCGTTAACTCGTGCTTTGCAGTCCGGCGCCATCCGGGGCGCCGCGCTTGATGTGTTCGAGAAAGAGCCGCTTGCGCCAGAGCATCCCTTCTGGGGAATGCGCCAGGTTTTCCTTTCACCACATACCGCCGACCGGGTGGAGGGATTTCTGGGGCCTGCGTTCGACTGTTTTCTGGACAATTTCGCCCGTTTTGCGAGCGGGAACTCCCTGCTCAATGTCGTCGATAAGCGCGCCGGCTATTGAACCGATTAAAAGGATCGCGAAAAGGGAGATCTGGGGACAGCCTCCGAATTCGAACTGAGAATTTTCGCGGACTGTACGGCTTCTCGAGTTCGAATTCGGAGGCTGTCCCCAGATCTCCCTTTTCGCGATTTTCAACGCTCGAAAGGCGCGATATCTCCAGGTTTGCGAAGCATCTTGTCGACTTCGCCGATGTGTTGGCTTTCGAGGTAGATGTGTTCACGGGCGTACTCCTCGAGCATGATGTCGATGCCTTCGACGAGTTTCAGGAGGTTTTCATAGTACTTGAGCGTGGCCTTCTCATGCCCGAGCGATTCCCGAAGAATATCGCCGATGTCGTGTTTGTGAGTTTCCAGAAGCGGTCCAATAGCAAGTGACGGATGCGCGCCCAATTGCGTCACCAATTCTCCGGCTGCTTTCGCGTGCGCCATGGATTCCGTGGCTTGCTGGCCCAGCCAACTAACGATGGGGATTCGGTTGTAGCCATAGACCATGAACGAGTAGTGTGTGTAATGGATCGCGCCTGCCAGCTCCATCTCTAGAATCTTGTTCAGCGTTTCGACGACCTGTGCCGTGAGCTTGCCTTTCACGTTGACCTCCTGAGTGGACGTAATGGTAGCCAGAAAAGAAGCGAAATCCCAAATGGACCTAAGGTGTCTGTCCACTTCCGCACCCTATTCCGCGGAGGTGGACATGCCATCAGGCGTTATTTGGATCTAATCGAATCTTAACCGCGCTAGACTGCGACGAGAGATTCTTGCCATGAGGGCATTACTACCATCGGTTCTATGTTTGCTTATTGCCGGGCTCATTGTCAGTGAGCCCGCTCAAGCACCTCGGAGCACTGTCATCGACAGTGCGAGGCTGCTCGAAGATCTTAAGACCTTATCGTCCGACGCTATGGAAGGACGTCGCACGGGTACGGCTGGAAGCGAAAAGGCCCGGGCTTTTATCGTGGAGCGATTCAAAGCTTCCGGGGTTGTTCCGTTCGGCGCGTCATACGAACATACGTTCGCATTCCGTACTCGCGGAGTATCCGGCGAGCAACGGGGCGTGAACGTCGTCGGCTATATCGACGGAACGCTTCAGCCCAGGCGCTACATTGTCATCAGCGCCCATTACGATCACCTCGGGACGCGCAACGGCGTCGTATTTAACGGCGCGGACGATAACGCGTCGGGGACGGCGGCGCTTTTCGCCATTGCGAAATATTTCTCGTCTCATACACCGCGAAATTCCCTCATCTTTGCCGCCTTCGATGCGGAGGAACTCGGCCTCCTTGGCTCGCAAGCCTTCGTGAAACAGCCGCCTGCGGATGTGCAGTCGCTTTTCTTGAATCTGAATCTGGACATGATAGGACGCGAACAGGACCGGAAACTGTTCGTTGTTGGAACCGCGCGCCAGCCCTTTCTCCGGCCTACCATTGAAGCAATAGCAAGAAATGCTTCCGTGCGTTTGCTCATGGGGCACGAGAACCCGGCGGAGCCTGAAGACTGGACAGCCGATTCCGATCATTACTCCTTCATGCAGGCGAAGATTCCGGCTCTCTACTTCGGTGTTGAAGATTTCAAGGAGCACCATCAGGCGACAGACGACTATGAGAGCATGACCGTTGATTTCTACGCGAAAGCCGTCGAAACGCTCGTGCAAGTTGTCGGTCAGTTCGACGCGAATCTCGAGAGCATTGAAAAGGCGCGCGCCGCCTTGCGTCAATAACTTTGCGAGAAGGAGCAAAGAATGACGATCATCGGCATTCGAAACGTTCATTCGCGGGAAGTGAGATCTTCGTCTCCCTAACTTATCGGCACTGGAGTGAAACAGAGAACCAGCATCACCAGCGCGATGAGCCCAAGTACGATGTGACGCGGACGCAGCGGTACAGAGTCGTCAAGAGTTGGCGGATGGTAAAGCCGAAGGACGAGCACCAGGAGCACGATCCATAAACCCCAGACCCACCAATAAAAAATGGCGAGCGGAACCAGCAGGGCGACTACTCCGAGAGAGATCTGCCTGTGACGTCCGCGGAAAAGCGCATAGGTGACGTGTCCGCCGTCGAGTTGAGCGGCGGGCAGCAGATTAAGCGCTGTCACCAGAAACCCAAACCAGGCTGCGAAACCTACCGGATGTAGATAGATATCCATCCCGGCTGGGGGCGTCATTCCCATCAAATGTTCTACGAGCTTGAGAATCAGGGGATCTCCAAGTCTCAAGCTTCCTTCCACCTGACTTGGCTCAACGGCCACAAATCGGGCGTGACTCATGGACACCACCAGAGCCACGATTGCGACCACGAATCCTGCGATCGGGCCCATGATCCCCACTTCGAGGAGGGACGCCCTATTCTGAAAGGGCGTCCGGATCCGGATAAAAGCCCCCATCGTTCCCGCCAGATTCGGGAACGGTATGAAATAAGGAAGGCTGGCGTCGATTCCGTAGTATCGACTCGTTAGGTAATGTCCCATCTCGTGGGAGAGGAGAATGGACATGAGAGCGATCGAAAACGGTAAACCCATCAGTAGGCTGGAAGGATGCATGGCATCCTTGACGTCTAGCTGGTAGAACGAGATCGCCAATATCGTGCCTACCACGAGCGTACTCAGGCAGGTCGCCAGAAAGAGAACGACATTCACCCACGGGAATTTCCGGGGGAGAACTTCACTGATGAAGGGAACAGCCGGGTTGAAACTACTATCCATGAAACACTTACCCGGACTTGTGGAATCAGAGCGACTGAAGATCTTTACCAGGCTTAAAGCGGACAGCCTTGCCAGGAGGAATGTTGACCTCAGAGCCCGTACGTGGGTTACGACCAATCCCAGTCTTGCGCGGCTTCACCGAAAAGACCCCAAAGCCCCGCAACTCGATGCGATCGTTAGCTTTCAGAGCGTCCTTCATGCAGTTAAAGATGGTATCGACCGCTTGCTCGGCTTTGGTCTTGCTGACGCCCGTGCGTTCAACGATCTGATTAACAAGATCCAGTTTGATCACTGGCAAACCTCCTGATAGTCTCGGCGGGTAACGCTATCTTATTGCAAACACCGGTAGTTTTAACACTGCGGAAAGGAATAAGGCAATGTCAATTAAAGCGGATTCCTGGATTCGGAGGATGGCTGAGGGGCAGAGAATGATCGAGCCCTTCTCCGCAAACCAGGTTTCGGAGGGTCGCATTTCCTACGGTTTGTCTTCCTACGGGTATGACTTGCGTCTATCGACCGACTTCAAAATCTTCGCTCCGCCGTCCGGTGCATTGATCAATCCCAAGGCGATACCGGCCGAGTTCTACCGTGACCATCAGGGAGAATCTTGCGATATCCCGGGCAACACCTATGTGTTAGGGCGAACTGTGGAGTATCTCCGCATCCCGCGAGATGTGTTGACGTTGTGTGTCGGTAAATCCACCTACGCGCGGTCGGGGATCCTGATCAACGTCACTCCCTTCGAGCCCGAGTGGGAAGGCTTCGTCACCGTATCGATCGCGAATACGACCCCGAACACCGTGCGCGTATTCGCCAACGAAGGTTTATGCCAGGTCTTGTTTTTTCAGTCGGATGAACCGTGCTCCATCTCTTACAGGGATCGGAAGGGCAAGTATCAGGCGCAGAAGAAGATCGAGTTTGGAAAGACTCTGTAATCAGATCGCAAGACCCCCATCCACTTGAATGACCTGGCCGGTAATGTAGCTCGCCTTCGCCGACAGCAAAAATAGAGCGACCTCGGCCATTTCCGCCGGCTTGGCAAACCGCCCAAGAGGAACCTGTTCGAGAGCCTTCGCTTTGTATTCCTCATTCAGCACCGCAGTCATATCGGTCTCGACAAATCCTGGCGCCAGAGCGTTGACCGTCACGTTCGCTTTTGCCAGCTCTTTCGCCAGCGCCTTGGTAAACCCAATAACGCCCGCTTTAGAGGATGAATAATTCACTTGGCCGGGCATACCAATGATTCCGCTAATGGAAGTGACATTCAGAATTGCTCCGCGCCTTTGTCGGATCATCAACCCGATGACGGGTTTGGTGACATTGAATACGCCCTTGAGATTGGTGTTCAGAACGTCATCCCAATCTTTCTCGCCCATCAGGGCGGCAAGTTTGTCTCGCGTAATGCCGGCATTGTTCACAAGGATATCCACCGAGCCCCACTTCTCCTTGACCTGCTTGACGAACTCTTTAGCCTGATTGAAGTCTGTGACGTCCATTTGAAATCCAAGGACGGTGTCGCCGTTGGCCAGTTCATCGGCAAGCGCTTTGTTATGCGCATATGTGAAGGCCACCCGGGCTCCTTCCCGTACAAGAGCCTGAACGATTGCCCGGCCTATGCCGCGGCTGCCGCCCGTTACAATGGCGACTCGGTTTTGAAATTCCATAATGTCTCCTTCATTCAGCCATGCGGCTTCGTATCATCGCACACATCAACACAAGAGTTTTGGGGGCAGACTACTGGAACCTCAAATTCTTCACTAGAGTTCTTGTAACTTTAGTTCTGTTGCGCTGACGAACTCGCGTGGCAGGACTTGATAGACAACTTCTCTCTTTTGCGTAAACGGCACCATCGTATAGTCATAACGATGCATCGCATCTATCTCGTCGGTTTTATGGGAGCGGGAAAGAGCACTGTTGGGCGTGAGCTCTCACTGATCCTCCACCGTCCTCTCATGGATCTCGACGCTGAGATTGAAAAGGCGGAAGGAATTACTGTGCGCGAAATCTTCGCGCGTTTTGGCGAGCCGCGCTTTCGGCAGATCGAGCGGGAACATTTGAAACGGATTTCGGAGGCATCCCCGGCGATCGTTGCGCTTGGCGGCGGCGCCTACGTCGACCCCGAAAATCGCAGAATTGTGGATGATAGTGGCGTTACAGTCTGGTTGGATGCATCGTTTTCAACGATTCGCGAGCGTGTTCGGCCTGATGGCACCCGTCCACTACTGGCGGACCTCGAACAAGCCAGGCGGCTTTACGCCGAGCGCCTCCCATCGTACAAATTAGCGAGAGTCCATATTCTTACTGACAATCGATTACCGGATGCGATCGCTCAGGAGATCATCGAGAGGGTTAGAACATTATGATAGCTTCCATTTTGGCCGGTCTGCTGCTGGTGGCTCCCGTCGCCACTGAGAGTGGACGATTTACGATCAAGCAAAACGGGAAAACGATCGGGACAGAAGAATTCAGTATCCGGAAAAATGACAAGGGGTACTCCGTCGAAGGCCGAACACGACTCGACGCGGACCCGGCTGCGCTGACTAGCCGGATGGAACTGGACGAGAACCTCATTCCAACGAAATACGAGTACTCCCGCGGCGGCAAGGGCGCGATTCGGGTTACTGTCGACTCGAAGACCAGCAGCGAGCTGACGATTACCGAGAACGGGCAGGATTCTTCGACAAACTTCCATTTCCCTCCCGGCGCCGCCATCGTGGATAACAACTTTTTCCACCACTATCTGATCCTGCTTTACAGAGTCAAATCAGTAGAGCAGTCCTTAGCTGTCTTCGTTCCACAGGATATGCAGGTTGGGCTGGCAAAGGTGAAGTCCACTGGAAAAATGACTTATGAACTCGAGATGGGAGCCGTGAAGCTCGAAGCGACGGTGGATGAGCAGGGTCGCCTGCTTCGGCTTGCTGTTCCCGCGGCCAAGGTTGTTGTGGAACGGTAGGTGTGCAACTAGACTGATGCATCTATGGACAGTTCAATAGGTTTCGCTATAGCCACGGCGTTCTTCGCCGGACTTCTTTCTTTTCTTTCGCCCTGCGTTCTTCCTCTTGTACCCGGCTACATTTCGATTATTTCCGGATTCTCGCTCGACCAACTGAAGGGCAAGGCGCAGGACGCCTCTTTGAAGCGGGCCGTGATGATGAGCTCGGTAATGTTCATCCTGGGCTTCACGATCAGCTTCATCGCGTTGGGAGCAACGGCGACGGCTTTGGGGAAACTGCTGCTAACGAGAATGCCCATTCTGCGAAATGTCGCCGGCATCATCATGATCGTTTTCGGCCTGCATGTCCTCGGCGTGTTCCGAATCAACGCGTTGTATCAGGACAAGCGGATGCACAACCTTCAGACGTCGAGCGGCATGTGGGGTGCTCTGGTGCTTGGGCTCGTCTTTGCGCTCGGATGGTCGCCTTGCCTTGGGCCTATTCTTTCCGGAATTCTGGGACTTGCGAGCGAGCAGGAAACGGTAGTCAGAGGAATGTTTCTGCTCTTTGTCTATTCGACAGGTCTCGGCATACCTTTTTTAATGACCAGCCTTGGCCTTAACCGGTTCCTGGCCTTCTATAACCGCTTCAAAAAGCATTTTCGAGCGCTCGAAATCGTGAGCGGAATTTTGATATTGGGAGTCGGCGTGCTGATCCTGACGGATCAAATGACGCGGCTGAACGCGTACTTCCAGTTCCTCAGCGATTTCGAGTATCGCGTCGAAGAAGCTTTCATGCGACTGATCGGCGGCTGAACGAGTGACAACAAACAACGATAAGGCCTTTTATGCCGGGCCCACATCGCGCCTGCGCGAATTGCGGTTTGTCTGGCGCGTCATGCTTGAATTCATCCGAGGTTTCCGCGCCCTGCATTTCAGCGGGCCCTGCGTCACGATTTTCGGAAGCGCACGATTTCCTGAAGGCCATCCATACTATGTGATGGCACAGAAGGTTGGGGCCGCCGTGGCAAACCTTGGATTTACAGTGATGACCGGCGGCGGCCCGGGGATTATGGAAGCCGCCAATCGCGGCGCGAAAGAGGCCGGGGGTGTGTCGATTGGCTGCAACATTCTGTTGCCGTCAGAGCAGGCGCCCAACGCATACCTGGACCGATATGTCACGATGGAGTACTTCTTTGTCCGCAAGGTGCTTTTGTCCAAGTACTCTTACGCGTTCGTGATTCTTCCCGGCGGCTTCGGAACCATGGATGAATTCTTTGAAGTGCTGACGCTAGTGCAGACGGGGAAAATCCAGGACTTCCCGCTCGTCGTGATGGGCCACGACTATTACACCAAGCTTCGGGGTCTGTTGAACGATATGCTCCGTGCGGGTACGATCAATGCAGAGGACATGAAGTATCTGTACTACACGGATTCCGTCGAAGACATGTCGGCGTATATCGCGTCCACTGTACAGAAGTTCGGGGTCATTCCTCGTCCTTCGCCGTCGAGAATCCTGCGGGAATCGCCCCCGCGCGTAAAGCCCACGCAGCGAGATCCGAAGGTCTCAACCAACACGTAGGCCCTTCCTCTGCCACTCCTCAAACTTGCTCGCAAGGAGTTGTTGGTCTCGCTTGTTTCCGAAATCAGTCTGAAAGCTTCGCAAACGTTGGAGTTCGGACTGCCGGACGGTTGCAGTTTCCATGGCTGCTTCCAGGCAATAGCGCAATTTTCGGGCAGCCCTTCTCACAGTGTGAAGACTTGAGGGATCCGATGGCGCCATCGCCCTCCGCGCCGCTTCCAGATCTATGCGCTGCACGGACAGCGCGCTTTGAAGGCGGCGCTGGATAGTCGCTTGCATAATGTCCTTTAGCTGTGTCGCCGTGTCTTTTTCGAAGTCCTTGAGCTGCTCCAAAATTCTTTTTTGGCGGCGCTGACTCAGGTAATCGCGGACGCGATTGCTTTCCTGCCGCTCTGCGCGTGCCAGGGAGTTTTCGAATCGCTGAATCTTAATGGTCCGCCTCCATGTCCTAACAATTCGGATCTGAACCTGGATATCGCGCAACGGGCCGAGCTTTTTCGTCAGTCGTTTCACGCCTCGTCGAGCTTTCGACGATCGATCCTCCCCGACAACGGACTCCAGCAGCAATAGCGACGCTGCCACGCGTCGCGCTGCAACGCGCAGGTCATGAATACTGTCCTCGCCAAGGCTATGGCGCGCTTTCCGCCAGGCTTTGCGAAGTTGAGTACGATATTCCTTGAGCGAGGGAGCCCGCATTTCAGAAAGGTATCATTCTCATAGGTCGCTGTGCGGCGTCAACCAGCCTCGAGTTTCGAGGACTTCCACGACACGCCGTGATGCGTCTTCGGGATTCTCCCTGTCGCCGTGGACAACGGCGTCAGGTTTTAGCGGCGCCTCGTATTCGACTTGAAGCCCGGGGACGTGCGTGGCTTCTCCGCTGAGCGCCTTGCGGTAGATTCCCTTCGGATCGCGCTGAACGGATACTTCCAGAGGCGTGTCCACATAAACCTCGAGAAACTGAAGGATCTCCCGCCGTGCACGATCGCGATAGGCGCGTTTGTTCGCTGTCGCATCGAAGATGACGGCGACGCCGTGATCGGTGAGCACTTTCCCGATAAACGCAATCGACCCATAGAAATACTCACGATCCTTATCGTCATAGCGCGATTCGCGTGAAAACATTTTTCGCAGAGCATCCGATTCGAGTACGACGCTTTGCACACCTCTTTCGCTCAGGCGTTTGACCAACGCGGCGGTGAGCACAGACTTCCCGGACGCGGGCAACCCCGTGATCCAAATGGCAAACCCTTTGGGATTCTCAAGCATCGAGGTAATGATTCACCTGCTCCGGCCTGAATTGATCCGCATTCAACACCGCCTGCATGAAACGGAAGAGCTTTTTTCGCAGATCTTCACTCAGTTGCGGGTACCAGACAGGGTGCGCCATGACCAGCCCGCGAAACACCAAAAAAGGCGCAGCGACTTGAAGCATCTCATCGTCGCTCGATGTCTCTAGATAGCGTTCCCAGAAACGACGGAACAGCTGCTCGAAGTGGCCTTCAAGACGTCCCGATTTTTGGAGTGAGAAGAAGACATAGTTCATTGTGAGGCACGTCACATCGTCGGCTGGATCTCCCCACTCGCCGCGCGAACGATCCAGAAGGCAGAAGTCCGCATCTCGATCGAAGAGAATGTTCCAGGGATGGAAGTCTCCGTGAACCTGCCGGAGCCGTTGAACGCGGCTCTTCAATTTTTGCCGCCACTCGACGCAGGTGCGCTCGATCGCGATGAGCTGCGATCCCCAGGCAGGCAGGGCCTCAGAAGGATAGCTGTCTATCAATCCCATGATGCACTCGGAATGGCCGACAAGCTCGCGGATCCGGCGCACATAGAGGCCAGGATTTTCTCCCTTTACCGCATGAATTTCGCTGAGATAGTCACAAAGCGCGTCTGCGCGAGCAACATCCGAGGAACGAAAGTCTTCTGTATCGCGAATTCTCTCGAGATCCGCGGCGTAGGGCGTGCCGTTTCCGTAATCCGTGAGAGTGAAGAACTCTTCCGCGTCTCCCAGGGAGACCACCGTCTTGTTGGAACGAAATGCTCCGACATCGATGGAGCGTACGTGCCGCGGCAGAGTGTTAAAGGCGGTGTGATCCCATAGAAGACTTTGGGCTCGGTCGGACATGTGCTCGTGGCCGAAAGGTCCGGGCCGCACCGTGTGCAATACCGCACGGCGGAGTTTACCCTCGACTTCGTACTCGAACATCACTGGCGTTCCGTAGCCGTACCCTTTGAGCTCTTTCTTGCCGGGCTTGGCAAGAATCGACTGCTTAACAATCCGCACGGATGACCCGGTAAGCGATTTCAGGTAACGTTCAATCTCAGGAGTTGAATAGAAGTCGTCCATAAAGAGTATCTGCCCGCGATCTTCCAAAAATATGAAAGCAGAGCTTCAGACAGCCCAAGACCTGGCACTCCGATCCGGAGCCCTTCTTCTCAAGTATTACGCGGAAGAGCCCTCCGTGGAATGGAAGGGGCGAAACAATCCGGTCACTGCTGCAGACCGCGCGGCAAGCCAATTCATCGTGGAACAGCTCCACGCGCGTTTTCCCAACGATGCCATTCTTTCCGAAGAAGAGAAAGATGATTTGATTCGGATGGCGAACCCGAGAGTTTGGGTCATCGATCCCATGGATGGCACAAAAGAGTTCATCGCCCGTCGAGGCGAATTCGCAGTGATGATCGGGCTTGCCGTAAACGGTATCGCTGAGTTGGGCGTCGTGTATCAACCGACGCAGGACAAACTTTACTCCGGCGCGACGCGGGAGGGTGCGAGTCTTTCGGAACGAGGAGCAGTCCGGGCCCTTAGCGTGTCAGCGACTGCCGATTTCACTCAAGCGACCATGGCACTGAGCCGGTCGCATCTTTCCGAACGCACGGAATCCATTCGCAAGAAACTCGGGATTGAGCAGACGATACAAACCGGCAGCATCGGCGTGAAGGTTGGGCTTATTTGTGAGGGTCGCGCGGACGTATATATCCAGGGACGGGGCACAAGTCTATGGGATACGTGTGCGCCCGAAGCCATTCTTCATGCAGCTGGCGGAAAGATGACCGATTCACTCGGTCATCCTTTCCGCTACGACGTTGCCGAGGTTCGCAATCTCGAGGGCGTCGTTGCTACAAACGGTATCTTGCATGAGAAAGTCGTCGAAACTGTCCGCGCTTTCAGGCCGCCGGCGTGACCGGCACGTGCAGCACCTCCGTTCGCCTTTCTGTCTTCGCAGGTTTTCGTCCGAGGTGTGCGAAAATGCCGCCTCCTCCGACGATGAACCCATACGTCGCCCAGCCAATGCCATACCAAATCGGAATCGAGGCCACGCCCGGCCAGTTATTAAGTGCTTCAGATCGCAGATAGAGAATTAACGCAAGGCCGATCACCCAGCCCGTGATAAAGCCGAGGAGCGTTCCAATTTTTACCGAGTAGAGGTAATCAGCCCCGGTGAGTTCCTCTTTCATAAGACCTCCAGAATAAGAAATCCGTTCTGAAGGATGCACGCGGTGCGCCAACGAAGTTCTCCAGCAAATGCAAGGGGTTGCGGACTACGCAGAGGAATAATGAGACCAATTTGACAGACGAGGGTTCGTAAGCGGCCGTGGGGCGGACAAACTGACAAAGGAGATTGGGGTAGGCACAGGTCAATCCCTCTCCTCCGCGAGAGGGTGGCCCGAAGGGCCGGGTGAGGGATTTCGGTCCCTGAATCGTTTCCGGGCATTGTGTCTCATGCTTAGCGTCTTTTTCAGAGGCGCAGAATTTTAAAATCAATTACTTGGCTTTTGGTTAAAGAAGTGCACAGACTTTCGGAATCGATAAAGGAGGTCAGCATGGCGCTTAGGAGAACGAACCCTTTACTGTCGGAGCTCACGGGCATCTCGGGCCGGCTGAACCGGCTCTTCGGTCGTGACGACCTGATGGAGCCCGACGGAATTAGCGGCGCGGGCGATTGGGTTCCGGCAGTTGACATCCTCGAGACCGATCGAGAAATGATCATCAAGGCCGAGTTGCCGGGAGTCGAGGCGAAGGATGTAGTCGTCTCGCTGGACAACAACATCGTTACCCTCAATGGCGAGCGCAAAATCGAGAAGGAGGTCAGCAACGAGAACTACCATCGGCTGGAGCGAGCGTACGGAAGCTTCCATCGCTCATTTACGATTCCCGCTTTCGTGGATCCTGAAAGTGTGAAGGCAGAATTCCGAAACGGTCTGCTCACGATTACGCTTCCAAAGAAGGATTCTGCCAGGGGCCGCAGCATCGAGGTCAACGCTGCCTGAGAGGGTTATCGCATCGACTTGATGGCCTCAGTCTCGCTGTCAAAAGAGTCGAAAACGGTAAGCAGTTTTGTGATCTGCAAGAGATCATGAATACGATGGGTTAGCTTGAGTAACTTGAGTTGCCCGCCCTGGGCGCGGACAGTTGTGAATCCCGAGATCAATTCGCCCAGGCCTGCGCTATCGACGTAATCTACATGCTCGAGATTCATCACAAACTTCCGTTCGCCGCGGTTCAATAGCTTTTGGAGCGCATCACGGAGTGTGACGGTTCCCTCCCCGAGGGTGATTCGACCGCTGATATCGAGGATAACGACGTCGTCCAGATGCCGTGTTTTTATGACGGCGCTCACACCTGCAGGTCCGGCACCCGTTTCAACATGTGAAGCCTCGTGCCCCCGCCCTCCTTGGGTGTGAGGGAGACTTCGTCCATAAAGGATCGAATGATGAGAATCCCGCGGCCGCAGGGCTTCAAGAGGTTTTCGGCTTTGGTTGGATCGGCGAGTTCTTCCAGATCGAAGCCCTCGCCCTGGTCTTCAACAATGACTTCGACGTTCTCTCCATCAAATGAAATCGCAAGCCGGGCCTTCTTGCTGGGATCAAATTGATTGCCGTGGCGGATGGCATTTATCACGGACTCGCTGATGGTTAACTCCATCCAATAGGCCATGTCTTCGCTCAACCCGAACGCCAAAGAGGCTTCGGCGATAAGCTTTTGTATCGACTCCAATTCTTCCAGCTTGCTGGGAATCGTAAGCTCGAAGGTCTTCGCTGGCCTCAAAGTCATTGACTCTAGGTAACATGAGGTTTTTTCAATTGTCAATCGCATGCTACGCTTCGAGACGTGATCCTACCCCGTTTGCTTGAGATTCTTCCCTTATCGGGCTCCGTCCAGGCTCAAATTTCAGTTCCCGGTTCGAAGAGCATCACCAATCGAGCCCTATTGCTCGCTGCGGTCGCGTCAGGGACAACCGCTCTTCGAGGCGCACTTTGGAGTGAAGACACCGAAGTGATGGTGAACTGCCTGAGGGCGCTGAAGATTCCCGTCGTGGTGGCTGAGGATCCCGGCGACCCTGCGAACCGCACAATAACGGTATCCGGAGCAGGCGGGGTGTTGCCGCCAGGAGGTTCTGCCGAACGCCCACTCGAACTTTTCGTCGGCAATTCCGGAACCGCAGCGCGTTTTGTCGCGGCACTGGTCTGCCTCGGGCAGGGAAGCTATCGATTGAGCGGAACTCCGCGGATGCACGAACGTCCCCAGGAGGCTCTGTTCAGTGCGCTTCGACAACTCGGTTATCTGGTCGACTCGAATACCGACAGACTACCGGCTACTATCCAGGGGGACGGAGCTCATCCTGATGCGGCGTGCCGCGTTCGCATCAATGCCAGTTCGCAGTTCGCATCTGCGTTGCTTCTGGCAGCGACTCGTGGGCAATGGCGCGTCACCATTGAAGGGGAGGATGCGGAAGAGTCCCCCTATGTCCGGCTCACGTCAGACATCATTGCAGCATTTCCCTCTGGCGGAGGCACGTTCGACATCGAACCCGACGCATCCAGCGCCAGCTATTTCTGGGGCGCGGACTGGTTACTGAGACGAAACGTTGCCACCGGTGCGTCGTCAATTCGAGTTGCAAATTGGAGGGAAGGCTCTTCTCAGGTCGATGCCAGATTTCTGCGAGTCATGAAGTCATTCCCGGAGCGGATTTCGCGGCTCCACGACCTGGGGGACAGCATTATGACGGCAATCGTCCTGTCACCGTTCGCCGACGGGCCCAGGACATTTGTGGATCTTGGGCGGCTTCGAGTGCAGGAGTGTGAACGCGTGCAGTCTCTCCATGCAGAATTGAAGAAGTGCGGCGCAATTATTGTTGAAAAAGGAGACACACTGGAAATCGTCCCGGGGCTGCTGCACGGCGCGGAAATCGAAACTTATGATGACCACCGCATGGCAATGTGTTTTGCAATGCTGGGTCTGGTTGTGCCTGAAATTCGGATACGCAATCCGGAATGTGTCAGGAAGACCTTCCCGAATTTCTTTCAGAAGCTTTCCCTGCCTCCACCGCAGGGCTTGGGAGCGACATTAAGAGGTGCACTTTCATGATTCGTCGTCCCATAACCTGCTCGACGCGGAAGTGGTGCCCATTCCACGTGACGTCGTCGCCTTCTTTGAGGAGTTTTCCGGACTGACGCAGCAGGAAGCCTGCAAGGGTGATGTACTGACTGGATTCCGGGAGTTCCAGCTGCAGGCGTTCGTTCAACTCTCGGACGGAGATACTGGCGTCAATGAGACTGCTGCCATCAGGATGAGAGACGACGGCATCGACTTCAACGTCATGCTCGTCCTGGATCTCGCCAACGATCTGCTCGATCAGGTCCTCCACAGTCACGATCCCCTGCACTCCTCCGTGTTCATCGACGACGACGCCCATATGGGTTTGTGCGTTTTGCAACATGCGTATGGCGTTGTCCATCTTTGCGGTGTCCGGGATGAACACGGGCCTGCGCAGCAACTGAGAGAGCCTGAAGGCTCGCGGTGAATGAACATATGGCATCAAGTCCTTGCCATGCAGGATACCCGCTACGTTATCGAGCGTGCTGCGGTAGACCGGGAAACGGGTGTACCGCGTGGTTTCCACGGTGTGAAGAATCTCTTCGAGCGGAGTTCCCATCTCAAGCCCGACGATTTCGGGCCGCGGGACCGTAACGTCCTTAACTTGCCGTTCCGAAAAGTCGAGGACACGCTCCAGCATTCTTATATTTTCGTCACGCTCGTCGGTGGTTG
>Ga0157375_10000839_pt1 | contig 26880 bp, 23 predicted proteins | sample M35metaG_FD_115311 | JGI IMG/M metagenome (GOLD analysis project Ga0157375, IMG submission 115311) | Miscanthus rhizosphere microbial communities from Kellogg Biological Station, Michigan, USA - M3-5 metaG | ecosystem: Host-associated > Plants > Roots > Rhizosphere > Soil | place: USA: Michigan... | reverse complement strand
TCATCGTGACGCTGATCGCGCTGGCGGTATTCGGCTACGTGAAAGGCCGCTACACCGGCGCCGGCCGCTGGAAGAGCGCCCTGCAGACGACGGTCGTCGGCGGTCTCGCCGCCGCGGCGGCGTACATGATCGCGAAAGCGATTACGTGACCTGTCATCCTGAGCCGCCGGAGCTGCATAGCGCGAAGCGTGGAGCAGCGCAGGACGGCGAAGGATCTCAAGATGCGCGGCAGAAGCCGGAGCCGTTTGCAAATCGCGCGACAGAAGCCAAGCTCGCGTAGTATCAAACGCGGTTTCAACGCAGGTCGCGTAACTTTAGATCCTTCGCCGTCCTGCGGCGCTCCGCCTTCGGCTACGGCGCCTCCGGCGGCTCAGGATGACAAGACCTACCGCGCCGCGTACTGCTTCTCGTAGTACGCCTTGAACTCCGCGCTGCGCTCTTTGATGGCGCGCCACCACGGCTCGTTGTCGACGTACCACTGCACCGTGCTGCGCAGCGCGGTGTCGAAATCGGTGGCGCAGCGGAAGCCCATCGATTCGACTTTGGACATGTCGATCGAGTAGCGGCGGTCGTGTCCCTGCCGGTCGGCCACGCGCTTGATGAGCGTGTCGGGCTTCTTCGTCAGCTCCAGGATCTTCTGCGTGATCTCGCGGTTCTCGCGCTCGTTGCCGCCGCCGATGTTGTACGTCTCGCCATTCACGCCGTGCTCGATGAGGAAATCGACCGCGGCGCAGTGGTCCTCGACGTACAACCAGTCGCGGACGTTGCGTCCGTCGCCGTACAGCGGCAGCGGCAGATCGTCGATGGCGTTTGTCACGAAGAGCGGGATCAGCTTCTCCGGATACTGCCACGGCCCGAAATTGTTCGACGCGCGCGTGACGATGACCGGCAGGTTGTACGTCTGCGAGTACGCATAGGCCATCCGGTCGCCGCCCGCTTTCGACGCCGAGTACGGATTGCGTGGATTGAGCGGATCGGTCTCGCGGAACGAACCGTCGTCGATCGAGCCGTAGACCTCGTCCGTCGAGATCTGCACGAAGCGCTTGAGATTCGTTTTGCGCGCCTCTTCCAGCAGCACCAGCACGCCGTGCACGTCCGTCTCGATGAACGTGCCCGCCTCCATGAGCGAGCGGTCGACGTGCGTTTCCGCGGCGAAGTTGACGACGACGTCCACGCCGCTCCCATCCACGCCTTTGTACGCCTCAGCTACATCCTCGGGCTTGGCGATGTCGCCGTGCTGGAAGCGGTAGTTCGGCTTCCCTTCATACTCCGACAAATTCTCGCGGATGCCGGCGTACGTCAGCTTGTCCAGGTTCACGACTTGGGCGTCGTCGCCGTATTTGTTGAAAAGGTAACGAACGAAGTTGGATCCGATGAAACCGGCACCGCCGGTGACTAAATAACGCATGCGCGGCGGTTTTTAACACAGGGACAACGTCAAAAGCGAAATGTTGAATGTCGAATGTTCAATGTTGAATGTTAAATGGGCTCCGCGTCCCTCTCATTCAACATTCAACATTCAACATTGAACATTCAACATTTCCGACTTTCATGAGCTCACCCTTCCGCACCGAACTCAAAAGCCTCCTCCGCCTCGCCGGCCCTCTCGCCGCGGCGCAGGCGGGGACGCAGATCATGGGCCTTGTCGATCTGGCGGTGGTCGGGCGGCTCGGCGAGCGCGAACTGGGAGCGGCGGGACTCGGCAACAACATCTTCTTCGCCATCTCCATCCTCGGTATCGGGATCAACCTCGGCGTCGATCCGATGATCTCGCAGGCATTCGGCGCCGGCGATGCCGTCCGCGCGCGCCACGTGATGTGGCAGGGCGTCTGGCTCGCCCTCGGCGTCACGGTCGCGCTGACGATCATGCTGCTCTTCGCGCCGCTGCTCCTGCCGCTGTTCGACGTCGCGGAACCATTGCGGCCGATCGCCAGCCAGTTCCTGCTCGTGCGCACGGCCGGACTCGCGCCGATGCTGCTCTTCTTCGTCCTGCGCGCATACCTGCAGTCGCAACACATCACGCGGCCGATGGTGACCGCGATGCTGATCGGCAACGTCTTCAACCTGGTCTCCGACCTGATCCTCGTCTTCGGATGGGGACCATTTCCTCGCATGGGCGTGGCCGGAGCAGCGCTGTCGACCGACCTTGGCGCGGTCCTGCAACTGGCGATCGTGGCCTGGACGGTGAAGTCGATCCGCCTTCCGCCGCACGACGCCGGCGCGCTGCACCACCCGAAGTGGCCGGAAATTCGCCAGGCCATTCGCATCGGCCTGCCGATCGGAATTCAGCTGTCGGCCGAGATCGGGGTTTTCACGGTGGTCGGCCTGCTGGCCGGCCACCTCGGCGCGATCGACCTCGCCGCGCACCAGCTCGTGATCAGCTTCTCATCGCTGACGTTCACGATCGCCGTCGGCATCGCCACGGCCGGCGCGGTCCGCGTCGGACTCGCGGTCGGCGCACGCGACCAACCGCGAACGCGTATGGCCGGACTCTCGGCCATCACCGGCGGCATCGCCATCATGCTCGTGGGCGCGGCAATCTTCGCCCTCTTCCCGCGAGCCGTAGCCAGCCTGATGACCAATCGGGAAAACGTCATCGTCGCCGCCATCCCCGTCCTTCTCGTCTGCGCCGTTTATCAGCTTTCGGACGGATTGCAGGCCATCGGCGCCGGCATCCTGCGCGGCGCCGGCGACACGACCTTCCCGCTCGCCTCCAACCTGGTCGGCCACTGGCTGATCGGCCTCCCCATCGCCCTCTACCTCGGCTTCCACCGCAACATGGGCATCGTCGGACTGTGGTGGGGCCTCTGTGCCGGATTGACCGCCGTGGCCATCCTGCTGCTGTTCCGCTTCAACCGCCTGTCGAAGACCGCGATCGTCCCGATCCAGCGGAGCGCGTGAGAGAGATTTGTCTGTTATTGTGAGGAACACATGCTCCCGAGACGGGTCCTTCGTTCCTTCGCCGCTGCATTGATTTTCCTTCTGCTCGCCGCGCGAACATTCGCGGCAGGCCACGACGTCGCGCCTCCGACGGCGGGTCCGACGTCGTACTACGTGGCGAATCCCCGCGTCGCGACGAATGGGGATACGTTCCTCACCCTCTGGACGACGACCGTCAGCAACGCAGGCACTGCCAGTATCGTCGGTCCGTTCATTTACGGTTCCTTGGCGGATGCAAGCGGCCGCGTGATCGCGCCGTCGTTTCGGCTTCTTCCGTTCTCTGCGGAGTTGGTGGATCTCACCGCGTTGGGCTCCGGCTATCTCGCTCTGTGGCACGACGGCGTCATGTTGCACAGCTCCCTCATTTCGGGCAGCGGTGTCGTCACAACGCCCGGCCTGGCGATTCCGGCAGTGACGAATCCACGATGGTCGGCCGACAACCAATTCATCCACGCTTACAGCAATGGCCGAACGGTGTTGTTCACGTATCACGCGTACGTCCCACCGTTCTCTTCCGAAACGCGCGCGCAGCTCACCACGGCGGATGGAACGCCGATCGGAGAGCCGATCACGCTCGGCGTTCTCGGCGATCAGACCATCCCAACCGTGGTCACGGCCGGCAACGACTACATCACGATTGCGACCGAGGACAGCGGAACGTACTTCATGCGGTTGGATGGAAATGGCAATGTGGTCGTTCCCAAGCGTCGGATCGCGTCTACGGCATTGGTGTATGGCGTCGCTGCGGCGAGCAGCGGGAGCGAAATCCTTGTCGCAACGCCGGGAGGCTTCCTGGCGCTGTCCGGCGACGGAACCGTTCTGAGCACGCGATCCGTCGGACCGGATCCGCAGACCGTGAACTCGCTCGTCTGGACGGGCGATGGCTACGTGGACATCCACAGGAGACTCTTCGATTCGATCCCCGCGATGTCGCAGCGTCTCGACCGGATGGGCCTTCCTCTCGGCGCGCCGCTGGCGCTCAACGCCGCGATCACCAGCGCTGCAGCACACGACGGCGTCGTGTATGCCGCGGGCAAGACGGAACATGGAGAGATCGTAGCGTTCGCGGTAACGGCTGCGAATACGCCGTTGAACGGTAGCGGCGAGATCCTCTCTGTCACGCCGGCAGTCCAGACCGCGCCCGTGCTGGCGTCGGACGGCGTCGACTTCATCGCCGGTTGGACCGAGGAGATTGCGCGGGATCACACGTTCGCCGTTCGCCGCGTCAGCCGTGCGGCGATGCCGCTGGACGGGCAGCAGACGGATCTCGGTCCGGTTGATTCTCCGAGCGCTCCAAACATCGAAGCGGCAGGTCCGCATATCGCGCGTCATGGCGTAGCATGCGGCGGCGGAGCCTGCCTCGCGGTCTGGCAGGACAGCGACACAATCCGCGGCAAGTGGATGACAGGAGCGGCTGCCGGATCGTCGCCATTCGTCATCGCCCATGGCGAAATCTCGGATCAACCCGTGGTCTGGAACGGCAGCGAATTCTTCCTCGCGTTCGCGGCGCCCGCGCTGTCCGCGGTCACCATTTCTACCGCCGGCGTGATCAGTGCGCCCATGCACTTGGGGCCTGTGGGCGGTGACACTCCAGAAGTGGGGTGGGACGGGCAGCACTACCTATTGATGTTTCTGTACGACGTTAGTCATTGCGACTGTCCCGGATCGAGAAGCGTGATCGATTTCATGGCGTTCGCTGCCGATCGGACGTGGATCGGCGAGAGCGCGTTCTATGTGAATTTCCTCGATGCGCATCTCGCCTCCAGCGGTCACGATTTCATGGTCACGTACGATTTTTACAACGCATCGGACGGTGTCCAGCTGGCGTCGAGGCGCGTCGTCGCGACCGACGGCGATCCGAAGATCGATCCTGCCGTTCCGATTTTTCAATGGCCGCGGCCGATGGCGAGCAGCGTCACCTGGAATGGGACGGATTACGTTGCGGCCTGGCGATACGGCACCGGTTCCAATTGGTGGCTCAGCGAAGCGCGCATTACGGGGCCGGCGTTCCCGGCGCGCCGCGTGACGTCGAGCGGCATCCCCGATCGTCAGGTTGCACCCGCGATCGCCGCCAACGCGGCGGGCGAGAGCGTGATCGCGGTTTCCGAGTCGCTGACGCTCGGTGAGACGCCGCGCCTCCGTGCATACGCGGAATCGGAGATCGACGCGCTTCCTCCGCCGCTCCCCGCGGCACCGTCGGCCGTTTATATGTCGGGATCGAAGTCCCGAACCACGGTGACATGGCAGAGCGACGGCCGCAACGTTGACGGTTTCCTCGTGGAGCAGCTCTTCGGTGGTTACAGCGAGATCGTCGCCGTCGCTTCCGCGGACGCCCGTTCGATCGTCGTCGACGCCTCTTCGCTCGACATTCGCGTCCGCGCGATCAACGCCAGCGGCGAGTCGGAACCGACCTCCGCGATCGTCAATCCCCCACGGCGGAGAGCAGCGAGGTAGCCACGGCCGCGGGGTATCTGGGCAGATCCTGCGGCTTTCGAAAGCGGGCGAGACGCCCGCGTTCCCAGCGGCTACCGCCGCTTCGCGCGGTGCGTCGCCGGCGCGGTCCACGGATCCTCGGGCCAGGGATGCTTCGCGTACCGCCCACGCAACTCCTTGCGGACCTGCTGGTAGGCGCCCTTCCAGAAGCCGCGCAGGTCCTGCGTGATCTGGACCGGGCGTCCGCTTGGCGAGAGCAGCGCGAACGTCACCGGCGTTCGGCGCGGACCGATGCGCGGCGACTCGGCGAGGCCGAACAGCTCCTGCAGCTTGGCCGAGGCGATGATGGAGCCGTCGTCGCGATAGTCGAGTTTTGAGTTGCGGCCGCTCGGGAGAGGAATCGTCAGCGGCGCGAGCTCGTCGAGTTTCCGCCGAAGCGGAAACGGAAGTTCGATGTGCACGTCATCGAGACTTCGTTTCCCGGCGACCGCGGTCGCGATGACGGCGGTCCAATCGACATCGAGCTCCGCGAAAGCAACGCGCCGCGCCAGAAGTGGATCAGGCTTCGCGTGCTCAGCCAGAATCCTCTCTGCCTCGGCAGGCTCCGGCGCGACGTTCTGTTCGTGCAGCAGGATCGCACCGTACCAGCTCCGCTCGATGGCGCGGACACGATGGCCGTCCCATTCGTGCACGACCTCGCGGCGCGTCGGCGACAGCCACTCGCGTTCGACGACGCGCGCGTTGCGAACGAGCTCGCCGGTGATGTCGAGGATGACCAGAAACTCGCCATTGCCGTCGTCGATCTCGCGCGCCAGGGTGGCGCCCGTTCCCGACGACAGCAACAGCCGCGGCGACTTCGCCTCGCGCCGTTGCGCCACGCGATCGGGATAGCCGGCCAGCAGCGCGCGGCGAAGCGTCGCATCGTCGACGTGGCGCCGATAGTTGCCGCAGAGAACGCGCCGTGCGATGGACGACAACTCGTGAACCTCGGAGGCCGCGCCGCCGCTAAGTTGCACGGCGATGGCGATGGCATCGTCCGCTCCGTGCGCATCGATCACGATGCGCGCAAGCCGCGGATGCAGCGGCAACGCGCGAAGTTGTTCCTGCGCATCGGCCGCGTGAAGCGCATCGAGCAGCGCCAGACCGGCGTCGACGCGATCCTCGGGTGGCCGCTCGAACCACGCAAACGTCCGCGGATCGCCGCCCCAGGCAAGGATGTCCAGCAGCGGCGGCGCCAGATCGACGCGGCGCACGTCCGGCTCGCGATGCGGACGGAGGATGTCGCGCGAATCCCATAAACGAACGGCGCGTCCAGCGCGTGTCCGCCCCGCGCGGCCGGCGCGTTGTTCGGCAGAATCGGCCGCGATCCGCTCGACGACGAGATGATCGACCGCCGTCTCCGGATCGAACCGCAGCACCTTGTGCACTCCGGAATCGATGACGTCGGTGACGCCTTCGACCGTGAGCGACGTCTCGGCGATGTTCGTGGCCAGGATCACTTTGCGCCGATCGGCCGGCGCCAGCGCGCGCTCCTGCGCGTCGACGTCGAGGGACCCGTGCAGCGGCAGGACGAGTGCATCGACATTCGCGAGCTCGCCGCGCGTCCGTTCGATCTCGCGCATCCCCGGTAGGAAACAGAGGATGTCGCCCTCAGCGTCGCGCAACTGCTCGCGGATCGCGGCGGACATCGAAACACCCGGCTTGTACTGAACATCGATTGGGTAGCGTCGCGCACCGACGTCGAAGATTCGCGCGCCGCCGAGGAAGCGGGAGACGTCGCCGGCGGCAATGGTGGCGGACATGACCACCACCGCGAGGTCGTCGCGCGAGTCCATGGCCTGCTTCGCCAGCGCCAGCGCCACGTCCGCATGGATGCTCCGCTCGTGAAATTCGTCGAGGATGACCACGTCGAAATCGCTGAGCAGCGGATCGCTCTGCAGACGCGCCGTCAGAATCCCTTCCGTCGCCACGAGCAGCCGCGTCCGATCCGAAAACTTCCGCTCGAAGCGAATCTGCCAGCCGATTTCGTTGCCGATCGTCCAGCCGCGTTCGAACGCGATCCGCCGCGCCAGCGCGCGTGCAGCGACGCGCCGCGGCTGCAGCAGGATCGTTCGGCCTATCGACGCAAGGGCAGGCGGAATACGCGTCGTCTTCCCAGATCCCGGCGGCGCGACGATCACCGCGCTTCGGTGCGCGCGGACGTGAGCGGCGATCTCGGCCACGTGCGCATCGATCGGGAGCGGCGTTTGCACCACACTCGGCATTATGGCGACGAAAGATAACGACGACATCGACTACACCGCGGAAGGCGCGACCCCTCCGCACGAGAAAAACGATCCGACCAACGAAGGCTACGACGAAGCCGCGCACAACGGCCCCGGCGCCTACGGCAAGCGCGAAGGCGAAGGCGGCGTCTTCGGTACCACCGGCGGCGGCACATACCGCGGCGGCCTGCACGAAGTGGAACGTCCGGCCATCGAAACCGAGCGCGGCGAGGACGAACGCGGCAAAAGCTCCTGACGCTTCTTATTCAAGCGCGTTCGTGGCCGGAACGCTGGCGTCTCGCCGGCTGGCTCGGCTGCGTCCTCGCTGCCGAATGGGAGGCTTGCGCAGGTGTCGTTGTTACCAGCGAAATTTGTGGGTTTGGCGGTTCGGCGGCGAGGACGCGCGCCGAGCCAGCCGGCGAGGACGCCAGCGCTCCATCGGCTTGCCGCTAATATGCGCGGCCATGAGTCTCGATGACGCCTTCGACCAGGTTGCCGCCTTCCATCGTGCCTTCGGCCATCCCGTGAAGGATCGCCCCGCGTTCCTCCCGTCGCCGCGCAGCGACGCGCGTGTGGCGTGGATGCGCGAAGAGGTCGACGAGTTCGTGGAGTCGACGAACGTCGTCGACCAGGCCGACGCCATGATCGACCTGATCTACTTCGCCCTCGGCACGCTCGTGGAGATGGGCGTCCGTCCCGCGCCGCTTTTCGACATCGTGCACAACGCCAACATGCAGAAGCTCTGGCCCGACGGCGCACCGCGCATCCGCGAGGATGGCAAGACCATCAAGCCGCCCACATGGCGCGATCCCGCCGAGGCGTTGAAAGCGGAGATCGCGCGCCAGTCAGAAGAGCGCGGCTAACACCGCGTCGTGCATGGTCGTGGCTGTACAGCGCTGTAATGCGCAATCACATACGAGCGTGACAGGACCGCTATGTTCCATTCTTTAGCCTAACGATGCCGGAAGGATCGATGTAGCATCCAAGCGTGCAGATATAAGTATTACCGATCCAGATCTGTGTGTGTCGATGTAAGCGCGGCGAACGCTGTACTTCAGGAAGGAAAGCAAATGGCGACTGTTCGAGCCTCTAAAATCTATAAGAGCATCCCTGTTGACGCGGAGTTCAAGGCTCCGAAGTTCGGCTTTGTGATCGTTCGCCTGTTCGCGAAGGTTCCCTTGCGTGAAGTTATGGCGAGTGTGGTAGTCAATGGCGAAGTTGTGGCGTCCGCATCAGTGGCCGATAACTTCGTAGAGAATGTAATTTCCAGCCAGGCCGAGTCTATGACCGTCCCTGTCCCTTCCGGTGCGACAGTCATCGTTAAACGCGACACGGGAGATGCAACCATCGAAGCGCGGTGGATCAGCATTCAATAATCCCACCGTTCGCGCGAGGAACTACGATGCTCCTTCGATGAGTCTTGACGACGGCGCGCCGCGCGTCCGCGAAAGACCATCAGGCTGCCACATGGCGCGATCCCGCCGAGGCGTTGAAGGCCGAGATCGCAAGACAGTCAGACGAGAGCCGCTAACACCGCGTCATGCAGCAGCCCGTTCGTGGACAGCCCGCTGCCGCCGTCCGCGCGCGCTTCGCCGTCGAGATTTGTGAACCGCCCGCCCGCTTCTTCGACGATTACCTGCACCGCCGCCATGTCCCAATGCGCCACCTGCGGCTCAACCGCAATCTCCGCCGCCCCCTCGGCCACGAGCATGTGAGACCAGAAGTCGCCGAAGCCGCGCGTGCGTCCGCAGCGGCGGACCAGATCTAGAAACCGCCGGCCGATTCCGAAATGCTCGAATCCGGGAACGTCGTCGTAACAGAGTTGGGCGTTGTTGATGTTGTCGATGTTTGAAACGCGAATCGCTATCCCGTTGCAGAACGCGCCCTCGCCGCGCGCCGCCCACCATCGCCGTCCCATCGCCGGAGCAGAGACGACGCCGACCAAACCCTCGAGCGCGATGAGCGTGGCGAAGACGGGAATGCCGCGCACGTAGTTCTTCGTCGCGTCGATCGGATCGATGATCCACCGCCGCGCGGCGTCGCCGCGAGCACCGAATTCCTCGCCGAGGATGCCGTCGTCCGGCCGCTCGCGTTCGAGGCGCTCGCGGATCATCCGTTCCACCGCTTCGTCAGCCTCGGAGACCGGAGTCCGATCGCTCTTCGTTCGCACCGCCAGCGTGACCGACTGGAAGTAACGCATCGTGATCGCGTCCGCGTCGTCCGCGAGCGCCAGCGCCAGCCGAAGATCGTCATTCATCGGTGCGCGAGAGTAATTGATTTCAAACTTCCGCGTGTCGCATACGTCTGAAAAGCCGTGCACGCCCTCGTCTTCATCCTCCTGGCCGCCATCGCACCGCAGCAGGGATTCGACGAGCTGCGCGCCATGTGCGCGCGCGACGCGGGGCGCATGTGGGGCATCAGCATCTGCCGTCCGACGATGGTCGTCGATCGGCAGACGCGCGCCGTGGCTGCGAATGAGGCCGCGCCGGCGACGCTGCCGAAGGAAATCGGCATCGCGAACACCGCGGTCGACTGGAACGGCAAGCGCTGGACGATGATCGTCGGCCCGCTGCCCGAGGATGCATTCGCGCGGAAGATGCTGCTGGCGCACGAGTCGTTTCACAACGTCCAGCAGAAGATTGGCTTTCCGTCCACGCAGCCGTCGAACGCGCACCTCGATTCGATCGATGGACGTTACTGGCTGCAGCTCGAATGGCGCGCGCTGGCGAAGGCGTTGCGCGGCGACCGGCAAGCTGTTCGTGATGCGCTGGCCTTCCGCGCGAAGCGGCGGTCGTTGATGCCGTCGGCTGCGAACGATGAACGCGACCTCGAGATGCACGAAGGACTCGCGGAGTACACCGGCGCCGCATTCGCCGAGCCGGACATCGCCAAACGCGCGCCGCATCTGATCGACAAACTGCGCGACGCCGAGACGACGCCGACCTTCGTCCGCTCGTTCGCGTACGCGTCAGGACCGGCGTGGGGAACGCTGATCGAGATGAAGCGTCCGCGATGGACGCGGTCCGCGAAAGCGTCTGACGACCTCGGCAACCTCGCCGCCGATGCGTGGCATGTTGCGGCCGCCGCGGATGTCGAGGCGCGTGCGGCGTCGTACGACGGCGCGCAACTCCTGGCTGCGGAGCGCGAGCGCGATGCGCGAAAGCAGACCATGCTGCGCGAGTTTCGCGCGCGGTTCGTCGACGGTGCGCATCTGACGCTCCCGTTGAAACACATGTCGTTCGAGTTCGATCCGAACGCCTCGCAGCCGTTCGAAGCCTTCGGCACCGTCTACCCGACGCTCACCGCCCGCGACGATTGGGGCTCGATCGTCGTGCACAAAGGCGGCGCGATGATCGCTTCGGATTGGTCGTCGATCGTCGTTCCCGCCGAGGCGCGCGACGACTACACACTCACACTGAACGACGGTTGGAGCATCGTTCCGGGCGCGCGTGCGGGAGATGTAACGATCGCGAAGAAGTAGCTCTATTATTCGCCGCGCAATGCGCCGCATCGTCCTGTTCCTGATCCTCCTCGCCTCGGCGGCCAACGCGCAGCAGCCTGTCTTCCGCTGGGGTGGCGATGCCGAGGGAGGGGCTCCGTTCGTCGAAGCCGATCCGAACGATCCGTTGAAACTGCGCGGATTCGACGTCGAAGTGGCCGAACAGATCGCCAAGGGACTCGGGCGACGGGCGGAATTTCACCAGGTCGGTTTCAACGACATCGATCAGTCGGTGCAGCGCGGCGACTTCGAGATCGGCATGAGCGGCGTCGAAGACACGCCGGCGCGGCGCCGGATGCTCGCGGCCACCATTCCCTACTTCGAGTTCCACGAAGTGTTGACCGTGCGCGCCGAGGATCGTGGCAAGTTCTCGACGTTCGCCGCGTTGCGCGGGCGCCGCATCGGCACGCTCGGCGAGACGATCGCGTACGAGCTTGTTCTGGCGGCGGAGAAGAGCGACGGCGTGATCGGGGTTTCGTACGATGACGACGTCCATCCGTACGCCGACCTGCGCGCGGGACGTCTCGATGCCGTGCTCCTCGACAACATCATCGCCGTGCGCTCGATGCGGCGCGTGCCGGGGCTGTGGACGGAGCCGAAACCGATTGCGACCGGGCACTACATCGGCGTTCTGGCTACCGGCAACACCGCGCTGCGCGATCGCGTCAACGAAATCCTTCGCGCGCGCATGCGCGACGGAACGCTGGAGCAGATCTATCGCAAGTGGGGGATCTGGGACGCGTATCAGCCGGCGTTTTTCGCAAGCGTGTTGAACGAGAACTCTCCTAAGAAACCGGCGGAAACCGTGGCGGCGACGAAACAGTTCGACATAGTCCTGCGCTACCTCCCGGCGCTGCTGCGCGCGTCGCTGATCACCATCGTCCTGTCGTGCGCGGCCATGGCGCTGGCGGTTTTCGCCGGCGTCTTCATCGCCAGCGGCCGCGTTTACGGCAACCCGCTGGTGCGCGCGCTGCTCACCATCTACGTCGAAGTCGTGCGCGGCACGCCGGTGCTGCTGCAACTCTTCGTTCTCTACTACGGCCTGTCGTCGGTCATTCGACTGCCGGCCTTCATCGCCGCGCTCCTCGGCCTTGGACTGAACTACGCCGCCTACGAGAGCGAGATTTATCGCGGCGCGCTGGAAGCGGTGCCGCGCGGGCAACTTGAAGCCGCGCGCACGTTGGGGTTGACGGAATCGCAGGTGCTGCGGCTCGTCCGAGGACCGCAGGCGTTCCGGATCGCGCTCGCGCCGATGACGAACGACTTCGTCGCGCTGCTGAAGGACTCGTCGCTGGTTTCCGTAATCACGGTGATCGAGCTCACGAAACAAACCTCGATTTTCGCCGCGAACATCGGCAGCTGGGTCATCCCCGGCATCCTCTGCGCGGCGCTCTACCTGGTGCTGTCGCTGCCGCTCTCGCGCCTTGCGGGACGGCTCGAAGATCGGTGGAGGGCGGCGACGGAATGAGCATCCTTTCGATCAATAACCTTCGCCTCCGCCGCGGCGACCGCGAGATCCTGCGCGGCGTCAACGCCTCGGTGGCCGCGGGCGAGCTCGTCGCGCTGATGGGACTCTCCGGCGGCGGCAAGACCACCGTGCTGCGCTGCGTCGCGGCGCTGGAGACGTTCGAGGATGGCGCGATCGACGTCGGCGGCGTGGTGCTCCGCCCCGGTCCGCAGCCGCCTCGGGCGACGATCCGCGAGCTGCGCACGCGCGTCGGGATGGTGTTCCAGCTCCACTACCTTTTCGAACATCTCTCGGTTCTCGACAACGTGACGCTCGCGCCGACGCAGGTCGCGCACGTTCCGCGCGTCGATGCCGAACGGCGCGCGATGGAACTGCTCGAAACCCTCGGCGTCGCGCATCGCAAGAACGCGCTGCCGCGCGAGCTCTCCGGCGGCGAAGCGCAGCGCGTCGCCATCGCCCGCGCCATGGCCATGGAACCGCCGCTGCTGCTGATGGACGAACCGACGGCATCGCTCGACCCCGCGCGCCGAGGAGAGCTGGGGGAAACGCTCGTCCAGCTCACCGGCGCGGGGCGCACGCTCGTCGTCACGACGCACGATGACGACTTCGCCCGCGACTTCGCCACGCGCGTCGTGATCCTGGCCGAGGGGGAAGTGGTGGAGGAAGGCGACCCACGTCAAGTGCTCACGAACCCGCAGCACGAGGCCACCAAACGGTTATTGCAATCGGCGCGCGTGCGATAACTGGCAAGTTGGTTGTGAGCTGAGTCACAAAGTCGATTCACCACAAAGGCACAAAGGATACAAAGAGATTTCCTTCGTGTCCTTTGTGTCTTTGTGGTGCAAGCTTTTCTCGACTACGGCAGGATCCCAGCAAGCCTCGCAATCCCCTCTCGAATCCGCTCGTCATTCTCTTTCGCGAACGTCAGCCGCATCGTGTTGCGGCCGCTGCCGTCGACGAAGAATGGGGCGCCCGGGATGTACGCGACGCCGCCTGCCACGACCTCGGGGACGAGCGCCGAGGTGTCGATGTCGTCGTTGAGCGTCACGAATGTGAACAGGCCGCCGTCCGCGGGCGTCCACGTCGCGCGCGACTTAAAGTGCTCCTCCAGCGACTGCAGCATCGTTCCCCGTTTGCCGCGATAGAACGCGCGCACCTTCTCGATCTGCGCGGGCAACTCGCCGGCGGCGGTGAAGTCGTCGACGATCGACTGGTCGAGCATGCCGGAGCAGAGATCGGCGGCCTGTTTCGCGATTTCCAGTTTCGCCAGCAGTTCCGGCGCGGCCACGATCCAGCCGCAGCGAAGGCCGGGCGCGAGGACCTTGCTGAACGAGCCGAGGTAGATCACGCGATGATCGTCATCGCGCGACTTCATCGCCATCGTGTCCGCCTCATCGACGTAGACCAGCTCGCCGTATGGATCGTCTTCGATGACCAGGAAATCGTGTTCCGAGGCGATGCGCAGCACCTCGGCGCGGCGCTGCTGCGTCATCAGCCGTCCGGACGGATTCTGAAAATTCGGGATCGTGTACAGCAGTTTCGGCTTCACCCGCGCCGCCACCTCGGCCAATGATTCCGGCACGATCCCTTCGTCGTCCTGCGTCACGCCGACCAGCTCCGCGCTGCGGGCGTGGAAGGACGACGTGCCGCCGATGTACGTCGGCAGCTCGACGAGGACGACGTCGCCGGGATCGAGCAGCGTGTGCGCGATCAGGTCGAGCGCCTGCTGCGAGCCGGTCGTCATCAGCACGTCGGCGGCGCTGCAGTCGATGCCGCGCGAACGGCAGACACCTGCTACGAAGTCGCAGAGCCGAGGAAGGCCGCGCGTCGGTCCGTACTGCAACGCAACGGCGCGATTCTCGCGGATCACGCGCGACGCAATCTCGGCGATCCGTTCCGCGGGAAACGTTTCCGGACTCGGGACGCCGCCAGCGAACGAGATTATGTTCGGATCGTTGATCAGCTTCGCGAACGCGCGGATCGCCGAGGGACGGAAGTTCCGCGCATCCCGCGAGAAGAACTTCTCCATCACGGCTCCTCGGTCATCGAAACGAAGCAGGCGATCAGCCACGAGCCGATGGCCGCGCTGATCATGCTTTGGGCGACGCTCGACGCGAGCCGCACCGGCGTGAAGAAAAACTCCAGCGACGGCAAATGCTGCGACGAGATCGTCATCGGAATGCTGAAGGCGGAGACGACCGAATTGATCGCCATCGAAACCACGAACGCGATCACGGCCACGGCGAGGTGCCGCCCGACGTCATCGCGGACGGCGTGCCAGGCCAGGCGAAGCGATTCGCGCGCCGGCAGTGAGCGGGCCACGCAGATCGTGATCGCCTTCGCGCACCAGATCGACACGACGATCATGACCGGGATCAGGACGAAGATCGCCACCGCCAGTCCCACGCATCCGACCACGACTCGACCGGCCGTGTCCGAAATGAGCACGAGGCCGAAAATGGTCAGCATCAGCGGCACGAGCACGAACAGCAGTCCGACCGACCAAGCCCAGTTGTACAGCCAGAAGACGCGCCACCACGAGGCCGTGCCGCCCGCCATCCAGCGATCGACGGAAAACGCGCGGAAGGCATCGCGGTTTGGGACGGGAAGCCGTTTCGCGTTCCGTTCGGCGTCGACGTAAATCTGCGCCGCCCCGCCTTCAAAGAACGCATGAATGGCCAGCATCACTGCGAGGACGATGAAGGCCAGCGCGAACATCCAGACGAAGAGCATCAGATGGCCGATCAGCCACTCGACGATCGCCTCGGGGGGATTGCTGGAGTTGACGATCTCGTCCTTCGACAATCCCGCGGCCACGATGGCCGGAACGACAGCCGCGATGATCGAGACAATCACGATGCCGATCAGCAGGATGCTCTCGGCGATACGGATCACGATCACCGGCCAGTTTGCGATGGTCGAGTCGAGCCCGCGGCGAAGGACGTCTGGAAGAGGGCGCCTCAAAGGATGTTGCGACTCTGTTTGTTGGCGATGCGGTGATCGGGAACGCCTTTGATCGAGATCAGCTCGGTCATCTCGTGCAGGCGGCTGCGCAACCGGTCGCCTACGCGGTCCTGCAGGCGCTGCCCCTCCACGCTGGCGTCGTCGTAATAGTTCGTCGTGAAAATCGTGGTGCGCTCCGTGTTGTAGCGGCTGTTGATGACGTAGTAGAGAACGTCCTGCACGAATTGCGTCGGCTTCTGCGATCCCAACTCGTCGAGCACGAGCAGGTCGGCTTCGAGCAGCGGACGCAGGATCTCCGCCTTGCCGACGGCAGCATCAGGATCGAAGCTGGCCTGGATCTCCTGGATCAGGTCCTGAAAGTTCGAGAACAACACGCGTCCCGGCTTGCCGCTGTGGATGATTTCCACCAGCGCCGCAACCGCGAGGTGCGTCTTGCCGGCGCCGCAGCCGCCCATGAGCAGCAGGCCGCGGCCATCGATGGTCATTGGCCAGGCGTCGACGAATTCGCGCACACGATTTCGCGCCGATTTCAAGACCGCGTTGTTCTTGTCGTAGAACGTCTCCAGCGTGCAATGCGGGTAGTAGCGGCGCGGGATGTTCGACGCCGCGATGCGCTGCCGCCGCCGCAGATCGCCCTGGCATCCGCACGGCTCGACGCGCAGTGAGTCGCCGGCGACCGGAATCCATCCCGATCCGTTGCAGCGGGCGCAGGTGGCGGGAAGAATCGCGGACATGACTCCAGAGTTTAACGCGGACGCGATGAAACAGTTTCGCGCCGTCCGTCACTACTTCATAGGGACGTCCGTCTCTCCGTACAAATAGGAGGAACACCTCATGGCTGCAAAAAAGAAAACCGTCACAACGGCTGCCGAACCAGATGCAGGCACCCGCACCTCGTCATCGGTCGACGAGATGTTGCTGGCCGCTCTGGCGCGCGGCGACGACAGCCTGCAGACCGGCCGCTATCTGGCCACCTTCAAGGAAGGCGCGGGCGACGCTGCCGCGAAGTCCTTCTCCGCGCAGGGGATGCGCATGGCCGACGCGCGTGACTTCACCAGTCAGGCTGCCTCGCTGGAAAACGTTGCCGACGCCGACGGGATGGTTTTCCCGGAGATCGGCGTCGCGCTGATCGGCGGACCCGCCGCCGCCGAGCGCGGGCTTACGGCCACCGCGGAAGTAGCAGGCGGCGACAGCGCCATCGCGTCGATCGATCCGGAGTACTTCGTCTTCACCACCGACGTCACCGACGAGTTCTTCCGCACACTCGCAGCCGAGGGAGGCTCTTCGAACCCCGGCGAATACCTGCGCGGCTTCCTCCGCGCGGCCGAGACGATCGCCAAAGACCTCGGCGGCGCTCCGGGCGTTCCGGTCGTCTCCGAGCACGAAGAAGAGGCTCTCGCCCTCGGCGCGACCTGGGGCCTCACCGCCTGCCGCGTTCCGCGGAGCAAGAGTAGCGGCGCCGGCATCAAAGTGGCCGTTCTCGACACCGGCATGGACCTCGGCCATCCCGATTTCGCCGGCCGCACCGTCACCAGCGCGACCTTCGTCGGCCAGCCCGTGCAGGACCTTCACAACCACGGAACGCATTGCATCGGGACGTCTTGCGGTCCGCAGGCGCCGTCCGGAAGCACGCCGCGCTACGGCATCGCGTTCCGCGCGGCCATCTTCGCCGGCAAGGTCCTGAGCAACAGCGGCGGCAGCGTCGGCGGAAGCGTTCTGGCAGGGATGAACTGGGCCATCGCCAACCGTTGCGAAGTGATTTCGATGTCCCTCGGCTCGCAGTCTTCGGCGCAGCCGTATTACACCGCGGCCGGACAGGCGGCGCTCGACAACGGGCTGCTCATCATCGCTGCTTCCGGCAACGCTGCCTCGCAGACAGGCGCGCCGGCGAACTCGCCCACCATCATGTCTGTCGCGGCGCTCGATACGAATCTCAAACCGGCCGTCTTCTCGAACTTTGGCAAAGTCGAGATTTCCGGACCGGGCGTCAACATCTTCTCGTCGTTCCCGCGGCCCGCGCGCTACGGCTACATGAGCGGCACGAGCCAGGCCACGCCGCACGTGTCCGGTTGCGCGGCGCTCTGGGCGGAAACGTCGTCGAGCCTGCGCGGCATCGCACTCCGTCAGAAGCTGATGCAGACGGCGAAGAAGCTGTCGCAATCAGCCACGAAGGTCGGAGCGGGTCTCGTTCAGGCACCGTAACTGCTGCACAGAAGTTCATCCTGCGGAGCGCAAGCGACCGTCAGGATCTCGGGCTCACGATTGAGCGCGTATCATCCGAGATCCTGACGATCGCTGCGATCGCGCAGGATGGGGGTTTTCGCATATGGCGAACGAAAAAAAGGATTGGGTCGTGACAACCTCCGGCGACCGGCCGCTTGCCGAGGTCGCAAAGGATTTGAAGAAGAGCGGCTTCAAGGTTGGCGAAGTCCTCCACGAACTGAACATGATCACTGGCGAAGGCGGCCACGACGCCGCCGCCAAAGCGCGCAAAGTCAAAGGCGTGACGGACGTTTCCGCCAACGTCGGCGCGGATGTGGGGCCGCCGGGATCGTCGGAGACGTGGTAGCGCCTTCGTAGCGCCGGCGGCCCGCCGGCTGTACCGCCGCCGGCTCGGCGGCAAGTGTGACGCGACGTTGCCAGCGAGCCGCTGGCGGTACAGCCGACGAGCCGTCGGCGCTACGCCGGTCACTTGTTATAGTCGCCCCCATGTGCGGTATCTACGGAATGGTCGCGGGCGGCGCGGCGCTGCGGTATCCCGACGTCCTCGGCTTCATGGGCGAGGCGCTGCGGCACCGCGGGCCGGACGGCCATGCCGAGTTCGCGCGCGCCGAGGCTGCCATCGGCACCGAGCGGCTGCGCATCATCGATCTGCATGAGCGCGCCGACCAGCCCTTCGCTGCGCCCGGCTCGCAGGTCTGGCTCGAATGCAATGGCGAGATCTACAACGCCGCGGAAATCCGCGCGCGCTTTCCCGACTATCCGTATCGCTCGAAGTCCGACGTCGAAACGATCCTGCCGCTCTACCTGGAACGCGGCGTGGCCGCGATTCCGGAGCTCGACGGCATGTTCGGCCTGGCCATCTGGGATTTGCGGACGCAGACGCTGATCCTCGCGCGCGACCGCGCCGGCGAAAAGCCGCTGTTTTACGCGAGAGCCGGCGCCGAGGTGATTTTCGCGTCCGAACTGCAATGCCTGCTCCGCCATCCCGACATCAGCCGCGAGCTCGATCCGATCGCCATCGGCGAGTACCTGCGGCTTGGCTATGTGCCCGAGCCGCGCACGCCGTTCCGCGACGTTCGCCGCGTCGAGGCGGGGACGTTCCTTCGTTTTCATAACGGCGAGATCGAGACCGTTCGCTACTGGGATCCCGCCTCGTTTCGCATCGAACGCATCTCCGCCCGCGCGGCCATCGACGAAACGCAGCGCCTCGTCGAGCGCGCCGTCGAAAAGCAGGTCATGTCCGACGTTCCGGTCGGCGTCTTCACCAGCGGCGGACTCGACTCCTCCATCCTGGCCACGCTCGCGGCGAAATTCATCGGCGTCGATCGCGTGCACACGTATTCGGCGGCATTCGCGGAGCAGTCGTATGACGAGAGTCCCGTCGCCGAGGAGCTGGCGAAGAGGATTCGAACGCGCTACGTGCCGGTGCGAACGGATGCCGAGACGCTGATGGAAGCGCTGCAGGCGGTCGTCGGCGGCGTGGCCGAACCGCTCGCCGATCCCGCCATCCTGCCGACGTTCCTGCTCGCCCGCGCCGCGCGGCAGCATGTGAAGGTGATCCTGAGCGGCGAAGGCGCCGACGAGCTTTTCGGCGGCTACCCGACCTACCTCGGGCACAAGATCGCGCCGCTCTACGACGCGATGCCGTCGTTCGTCCGGGCGATGTTGCGAAGGATTGTCCAGCGCGTCCCGTCATCGACGAAGAAGGTGACGCTGGAGTTCCTCCTCAAACGCTTCGTCTCCGACGCCGAAAAGCCGTGGATCGAGCGCCACCTAGCCTGGTTCGGTACCGGCCTGGCCCCCTCGGTATCAAAACTCGGAGCGGACTTCCCCGACCTGCCGCCGTCCAACGGCGACGCCCTCGCCGGCGCGATGCTGCTCGATTACCGAAGCTACCTCCGCGACAACCTGCTGGTGAAAGTCGACCGCGCCACGATGCTGTCGTCGGTCGAAGCGCGCGCGCCGTTCCTCGATCGCGACGTAACCCGCTTCGCACTCTCGCTTCCGACCGACCTCCGCCTCCGCCGCTTTGAAACGAAATGGGTCCTGAAGAAAGCCGCCGAGCGCTGGCTGCCGAAGGACGTGATCTATCGCCGCAAACGCGGCCTGAGCGTCCCCATCGCCAGCTGGATCAACACCGGATTGCGCCACGAAGTGGACCGCCTCCTCTCGCCCGCGCGCCTCCGTTCGCAAGGCCTCCTCGACGAGCAGCACGTGTCCGATTTGCTCGCCGCCCACCGCAGCGGACGCGCGAACAACGCCAAGCCGCTCTGGGCGCTCATAATCTTGCAGTACTGGATCGAGAACTGGGCTAGCTGATTTCAAACCACAAAGACACAAAGGACACAAAGGAGCTCTCTTTGTGTCCTTTGTGCCTTTGTGGTGAAAACGCTTTTACGTCTCCCGATCCTCGCCACCGCGGACGAAATCGCGGATCGCTCTGTCCTTCGAGAAGCACAACTTCTGCGTTACTTCCTCGGTGAAACCGGTCACGCACGCGCGGACGAGATTGCCCAGCTCGGCGATGTCGAACGGCTTGCGTAGGACGCCCGCGACCACTTCCGAATCGACTTCCTTGAAACGCTGATCGGCGTACGCCGTGATCACGATGATGATCGGTTTGATCAGCGGCGGATTCTCCCGCAGCCAGGTGATCACCCCGAATCCATCCAGGCGCGGCATCATCAGGTCGAGCAGGACGACGGCGTATTCGTGTTTCTTCAGGGATTCGATGGCCTCGAGTCCGTCGGCCGCGGCGTCGACCGTGAACCTTTCCCGACGCACGATGGTCGAGACCAGCTGCCGGATCGACTGATCGTCATCAGCGACCAGTACCCTCTGGCGCTGCTCTTGTTCGTGTTGCTGTGTCATTAGGAATGAACCTTTTTCTTGCCGTCCTACTTAGAAAAAAGTGTGCCATCACCCGTACTTCAATCGGTGAGGCGCTCGTCGATTCGGATCTCCGAGGTGAGGGTCTTGTGGACTGGGCAGCGCTTGGCGACCGCGAGCATTCGCTCCCGCTGCTCCGGCGTCAGGTTGCCGATCAGCTTGATCTCGACGGTGAAGCGATGGAGGTAGCCATTCGTCGTCAGGCAATCCGCGCAGTCCTTCGCATACATCCGGTCATTCGCGACGGTGACCTCGACGCCCTCCAGCGGGATGTTCTCTTTCACCGCCACGACGCGCAGCGTCATCGACGTACAGACTCCCAACGCCGACGACAAAAAATCATACGGAGTCGGCCCCGCCTCGGTGCCGCCGGCGCTCAACGGCTCATCGGCGACCATTCGATGCGGACCCGCCTCGATGTCGTTGCGAAGCGAAGCGCCGGCACGGACGATGACTGGTTGCATGAGAATCCTCCTTAATTAACCGATTATCGCGCGCGTTTGTCATCCTGAGGCGCCGGAGGCGTTGGAGCGCGAAGCGCGGAACGCTGCAGGACGGCGAAGGATCTCAAGATGCGCAACTCCGGCTGAAACCCACTGGGATTCAACACAGCTTGGGAAGCTTGAGATCCTTCGCCGTCCTCCGGCGTCTCCGCCTTCGGCTCCGCGCCTCCGGCAGCCTCAGGATGACAATTCGCTACTGCCGGTATGGCAACAACGTCAGCCGTCCCGCGGTCCACGTCTCGCCCCTCGGGATCAGCGGGAGCCAGTACCAGGTCGGCGATTCGCCGGCCAGCGCGATGCGGGCGAAGAGGCCGGCGGCGTTGCGGGAGTAGGGATTCACGATGGGCGGGGAGAGCTCCAGCGTCATCGTGTCGGTGTAGCGGGCGGCGGTGTTGGGGGCGATGCCGCGCCAGGCGCAGGTGGTGGGAATCGTGATCGGGATTTCGGCGGCGGTCGACGTCGCCGCGGCGGCGGTGCGCGAGGAGTCGAGAGGCCCGTGGTAGAACGCTGACTCCGAGAGCGCCTGCATCGTCAGTGGCGTGATCAGAGACGGCTGCGCCGTCTTCACGACGTTGACGGTCGTCGCGCTGGAGATGCCTTCGTCGCGGAGGCTGGAGCAGAAGGAGTCGAGGATCGCCGCCGGCATCACATTCCATTGAGGCATGCGGGGTGGCGGTGGGGTGGTTGGCGATGACGCGCAGCCGAGGAAGAGCAGCGCGACGAGCAGGGCGGCAGGCGCGCGAAGGCGTTCGCGAATGGAGCGCTGGCGTCTCGCCGGCTGGCCCGGCGGCGTCTCGCCGCCGAACCGCCAAACCCTCAAATTTCGCTGGTAACAAAACGCCGGCGCAAGCCTCCCATTCGGCAGCGAGGACGCAGCCGAGCCAGCCGGCGAGACGCCAGCGCTCCGTCGCGCATTGCGGCCAAGTCGAACGTCCATCACACCAACCTCAATTGCGGCGTCAATTTCGCCTCGAAAAATTCGCGGATCTCGCTGGCCGGCTTCTTCGAAATCAATTCGCGCGGCGATTCCTCGTACCAGTCCGCCGGAAAGAACTGCGTGTACGGCTGCTGGGTGAAGCGGCGGCAGAGCAGCGCGATGATGCCGATGTCTGTCTCGCTGCGGATCACGCGTCCCGCCGACTGCACCACGCGCGTCATGCCGGGGATCAGGTACGCGAACTCGAATCCCGAGCCGTACTGCTCGTCGTAGTACTGGCGCAGCAACTCCTGTTCGAAGCTGACCTGCGGCAGCGCGGGGCCGATCACCATCACGCCCGAAAGCATGTCGCCACGATAGTCGATCCCCTCGGCGTACATGCCGCCGGACACCGCCATGATCAGGTTCCCCTTGCGCGAGCGCTCGCGCAGGATGTCCAGCATGGCGTTGCGCTCGTAGTCGGTCATGTCCGTCCGCTGCACCATCACGTGCTTGCGGATCGGCGGCATGCGCTCGGCGATCTCGCGCAGAAACGCATAGCTCGGAAAGAGCGCCAGGAAGTTGCCGTCGCCTGCCTCGGCGATCGAGGCCACGTTGTCGGCGATGCGGTCGTACGAATCCGCCCGCCGCTTGTACGACGTATCGACCTCGGAGATGACCACGATCTTGCGATTGCCGCGCGGGAACGGCGACGGCAGCGACAACTCTGTCGTGCGATCGTCGGGAAAGCCGAGGAGCTTGCGGTAGAAATCGAACGGTTCGAGCGTGGCCGAGAGCGCGATCGTGGCGTGCGCCGACTCGAAAATGCGGCCCAGGAATCGCGACGGGTCCTTGCAGAAGACTTTGAACTTCAGGCCTTCCGAAGTGCGCTCGATCAGGTGCGCGAACTCGTCGCCCTTCTCCGTCATCAGGTTCGCGACCTTCACCAGCTTGAAGTAGAAATCGATGAGCGGATCGTCGGTCTCGACGATGCGGTTCTCGATCTTCCAGCCGATGTAGTACATCACCAGCCGCTCCCACTCGGTCCGCTGGTCGAGGAACAGCTCGCGGTCCGGCTCGCAGAGCGCCTGCTTCACATCCGGATCCTCGCCGAGCGATTCGGCGAGCGTGTGGAAGTGCTCGCGAAGCACTTCCAGCAACTCCTCGGCGCCCTCCAGCCAGCAGTTGCGCGTGGCCAGATGCTGGCGGATGCGATCGAACTGCTCCTCATGCAACTCCGGCGAGTAGTAGCCGCGGCCGCGGTCGACGAGGTTGTGCGCCTCATCCACGACCAGCACGCAATCGCCGTAATCGTTCTCCTGCTGGTACGCCTTCAGCCCGACGTACGGATCGAAGATGTAGTTGTAATCGCAGACGATGACGTCGGCCTGTTCGATCAACTCCAACGACACCTCGAACGGACAGACCTCGTTCGACTTGGCCATCTCGAACGTGATCTGCGGATCGAAGTAGCTGAACGACGTGACCAGGTGATTGAGCAGATCCGTGCGCTGCATCTTGTCGGAGTAGCGCGCCGCGTACGGACAGAAATCCTCGTGGCAGATGATCTCCGTGTGCGCGCACATCTTCTGCTTGGCGCGAATGCGCAGCACGCGAAACGAGCCGTCGTTGAGCGCCTGCAGCGCCTCGACGGCAGCGTCCTGCTGCATCGTTTTCGATGTCAGGAAAAAGAGTTTCTTGCCGAGCTTCAGCGCCTGCTTCACGGCTGGATAGAGCACAGCCATGGTCTTGCCGATGCCTGTCGGCGCGGAGACGAGCAGCGCCTCCTTCTGATACACGGTGCGCGCGACGGCGGACACCATCTCCTGTTGCCCCGCGCGCATCTCGGCGAACGGAAAGGTGAGCGTGTCGGCGAACGCGCGCTTGGCAACGCGCAGCGCGAGCGCCGTTTCGAGATCGCCGATCAGCCGCTCCAGCCGCTCGTTCAGCGTCTCGACGATGCGATCGCGATCGAACTCGGCATCGATCGTTTTCGCGTCGCCGGAAATCAGATCGATCAGCACCAGCTGCGGGATGAACGTGAACCCGTCGAAATCCGGCTGGCTCGACAAAAAGTACGAATACAACAGCAGTTGCAGCAGATGCCGCTGCAGTTTGTCCGAGCGGTAAAGCGCTTCCAGCTCGAGGTCGAAGTGAATCGATTTCACTTCCTCGATGGTGACGGTCTTCGCGGCCTTGTCGACCGACAGCCCGTCGATGCGCCCGGTGATGGTGACCGTCCACGCGCCCGCCTGCGTCCGATGCACCACATGCACCTCGGCGCGGTAATTCGCGTCCTCCCCGGTCCGCTGCTCGGCGCGCTTGGTATGGATGTCCTGCCCGATCCACATCCGCCGAAACCCATCCCCGCGCTCGACCCCAATACGCCGGTACGTCGATTCGTGAACGAGATCGCCCACCGAACAGACAATCTCCCTCTTTTCATGGTCGACGCGCATTGGGTTATTGATGGTAACAGGGGTTGGGTGTCCGCGAGAGGGAGACGTTTTCACGCGGAGCCGCGGAGACGCGGAGAACACCTCTGCTTTTCTCCGCGTCTCCGCGCCTCCGCGTGAAAAAGCTTTTCAGCCCCGCATCGCCGCCAACATCCCGCACGCGGCATGACGCGCGGCGCCGCCGGAGTAGCGGCGGACGATCGGGATGCCGAGGGTGCGCAGGTCATCGCGGAATGACGAGAGCTCGGCATCGGACGCGCGGCGATACCCGTCCGGACGCGCGTCGTTGACGTCGATCAGATTCAGACGCAGCGGCACGCCATCGAAAAGCGTCCGCAACGCCGACACTTCATCGGAACCGGTATTGATCCCGCCGAGGACGACCCAGGCGATGGTTGCCCGTCCGCCGGCGGACTGCTGATAGGCGCGAACGGCATTCGCCAGTTCGCCTACCGGCCATGCGGACGCCGACGGCAGCAGCGAGCGTCGGCGCTCGTCGATGGCCGAGGTGAGGGAGACGATCAGGCGATACGGCTGGCGTTCGCGCGCGAAGCGAAGGATCTGCGGAACGAGTCCGACGGTCGAGATGGTGATGTTCTTCGCCGCGATGCGTCCGCCGCACGGATGCGCGAGAATCGCCGCGGCCTGCATCACCGCCGCATAGTTGTGCAGCGGCTCACCCTGACCCTGAAACAGCGCGCCGGTGACGACGCCCGGCGCTTCGTCGCGCACCGCCATCCACTGCGCGACGATCTCCCACGGATCGAGATTGCGAATCAACCCGAGGCGGCCGGTGGCGCAGAACGAACATCCCATCGCGCAGCCAGCCTGGCTGGAGATGCACACCGTAAATTTCCCCGGCGCTTCCAGCGGGATCCGTACCGCCTCGGCCAGCGCGCCGTCGTGCAGTCGAAAGAGATACTTGACGAATCCGTCGCTAGGATCGGTCGCGCGTTCGACGATTTCAAGCGGAGTTCGCGTCGTGAATCGATCAACAGCATCTTCAACCTTCCGCGGAACCGGACGCGAAACCGGAAATCCGCGACGCCCGGCCATCACATGCGCGATCACCCTCCGTGCCTCGGCATCACGAATGTCGACGCGGTTCGCGCGGAGGTGCGACGCGAGATCCTCCGGGAGCAGTCCGAAAAGATGCATCAGCGCGCCCCGTCGGCGAAGCCGGCGTAAGAACCGTAGCCCACTGGCTTCAGCCGTGGGTATTCAAGTGGGCCGCGCGTTTGTGAGCCCGCTTGAGCGGGCGAAAGAAAGCTTTCTTTCGCGCGCCCAGGCGCGCTCACAAAAGGACGACGTCCGCGGACCCACGGCTGAAAGCCGTGGGCTACGGTTCTTACGGCCGCTTTCGCGGCCAACGCGTTACCGCTCATTGAGAAGGAGCACGATCTCCTGCGTCCGCATATCCGCGCCGGGCGCGACGCGGTACTCGCCTTCGTGTTCCTCGATCAGCTTCAGCCGATCGAGATCCTCACGGCTGATGCCGCACGCCTTCGCGAACGCCAGCCATTGCGGCGGCGCAACGGATTCAACTTCGTCCTCGCCCAACATCGCCTCGCCCGCACAATTGAAATGCTCACATCCGAACTGCTCCGCGCACTGCGGACACGGCGGCGGGTCGTTGAAATCCGCCAGCTCACTCTCCGTCAGCACGCGCATCACGCCGCCGCGTTTCTCGCGAACGTAAGTCAGGCCGCTCTCGCTGCTGGAGAGGAGATCGAAGCGTTGATCGGACATGGACGAATCGTATCGCACGTGATGAGTGCCGCGGAGCGGCTTCAGAGGGTAGCCAGGGGTGAGAGCGGAGCGAACACCCCTGGAAATGGAGTCGCCCCAGGTTTGTGCCGCGTTCAGCGGCACTGGAACGTTTCGCGCGATCCTTTCCAGTGCCGCTGACGCGGCACAAATACTTTCCAATCCCGCGACGAACGAGGGGTAGTCGCTTCGCTCCAACCCCTCGCTACCTTCTGAAGCCGCTCCGCGGCGGTGTGGCACGGCAGTAGCGCCGGCGGCTCGCCGGCTGGACCGCCAGCGGCTCGCTGGCAGGTCCCCGTACACGTGCCGCCGAGCCGGCGGCGGTACAGCCGTCGAGCCGACGGCGCTACGAGCACTACATCCAGAAATCGCGCGGATACAATCGAACGAGCGAACCTCCAAACGTCTGCAAGTACCGCTCATACGCATCGAGCTGCTTGTCCGGTCCGATGACAAAGTACGACGCATCCGCGGAAGGCTTCCACGTCGCGCCGTCGTAGCCAGGGAGCGACGCGGAGAGCACGCGATCCTTGCGATCGAAAAGCTTGTCGCCGAGGG
>Ga0157375_10000836_pt1 | contig 26916 bp, 21 predicted proteins | sample M35metaG_FD_115311 | JGI IMG/M metagenome (GOLD analysis project Ga0157375, IMG submission 115311) | Miscanthus rhizosphere microbial communities from Kellogg Biological Station, Michigan, USA - M3-5 metaG | ecosystem: Host-associated > Plants > Roots > Rhizosphere > Soil | place: USA: Michigan... | reverse complement strand
CTCGCGCTTCAGGAGCCCGACGGCGTTGCGCGGGTTGTCCGAGCGGAACGAGTTCGAGCAGACGAGCTCCGCGCAGCGGTCGGTCTGATGGGCCGAGGTCCCCACGAGAGGACGCATCTCGAAGAGGCGGACCCTGTGGCCGCGCCGCGCGAGCTGCCACGCGCATTCGGACCCGGCGAGCCCGGCGCCGATGACGGAGACCTTGTCGCTCATGAAGCGGCGATTCTAAGGTCTGTCATCCCGAGCGCAGCGAGGGATCCCGTGCGTCATGGCAGAAAGGCGAAAGGCGCGGGATCCTTCGGCGCTCGCGCGCCTCAGGATGACAGGCTCGATTCCGCTCGCGTCACCATCCCCCGCCGCCGCCGCCACCCGAGCTCCCGCCGCCTCCTCCGCCGCCCCCTCCCCCGCCCGACGAAGACGGCGACGCGACGCCCGAAGCGATGGCCCCCGCCGCGACCGCCCAGGAGCCCGAGGAGCCCGCGCCGCCGAAGGCTCCGCCTCCGCCGGACCAGCCCCCGCCCGAGGAGGACGACGAGGAGCCGGAGGAGGAGCTCGCGCGGCTCAGTCCCGATCCCGCGGACGCCGCCGCCGCGCCGCCGTAGGCCTTGAACCAGTGGTCGGCCTCGGAGGTCAGGCCGAACGCGACGACGTAGGGGAACCAGGAGTCCTGGAGACGCGGCGCGGGCTGCGCGAGCTCGTGGACGAAGTAGCCGCGGGCCGCCGCCAGGGCCTTGCGCCGCGCGATGCGGTGGACGCCGTTGCGCGTCTTCGCGAGGTTGAACACGCCGTTGACGACGGCGAGGCGAAGGAGAGTCGAGCCGAGGACGGGCCAGAGGGGGGCGGGCCGCGGGTCTCGCACGCCGAGCCACGCATAGACGAAGAGGAACGCGGGGACCCAGAGGATCATGGCGGAGGACGCGTCCACGGACGAGATGCGCTTCTGAAATGCCCACGCGCAGGCCGCGCCGATGGCATAGATGACCAGGTAGAAGAAGGCCCTCCCGAAGAGCTCTCCCGGCGCCTCCTTCTCCGTCAGAACGGCCGCGAGATGGAGGCCCAACCCGGCGGCGAAGAGGAGCGGGGTCGCCCAGCGCGACGGCGCGGGAGAGGTGTCCTGGAAGTCCGGGTGCGTGGCGAGCTTCGCCTTCAGGCCCGGCTCGATCTTCGACGCCGGATTGAAGCCGCTGCTCTTGTAGTGCGCCTTGATCGCATCGGTGTCGGTCTCCGGCTTCCCGAAGAAGAGCGCCTTGACGAGGTCGTGGTCGTATCCGGTAAAGTGCTCGAGCGGCACGAGCAGGCGCATCGTCATCTTGCTGCCGTCGGCCTCGGTCGAGAGCTTCTTCTCGGAGACGAGGCGCGCGATCACGGCGGAGACCTCGGGCGCCCCGATTTTCTCGTCCCAGAGCGCGCCGGCCTCCTCGGGCGACAGCGAGAGGAGGTTCTTCGACAGCCAGCCCGCGTCGATCGTGTCGGGCGGCGTCAGCGGCGCGAGTCGGCCGAGCGCGCGTTCGCGGGCGCGCCAGCGCAAGTACAGGACGATTGCCGCCGCGCCGAACAGGAGGAGCAGCGCCACGCGCAGGCGCGGGCTCGCGATGCCGTGCGCCGCCTCGGGCGTGCCCGTCCCGGTGTACGTCAGGGGAATCTTGACGACGAAGCCTTGCTTTCCCGGAAGGCCTCCGGGGTGGTACGTCTCCGGAACGGCCACCTGCGGCTTCCAGACCGGGTCGAGCGCGAGGGAGAGCGTGAACGCGTCGACCGGCCAGTCGCGGTCCGGAAACGCGAAGTCGTTGTCGAGGATGTAAGAGTTCCCGCCCTGCTTCTGGAGGATTCCCGAGAGCCGGTAGGCGATCTCGTAGACGAGCTCGGTCTGCTCGAACGGCGGATCCGACGGCAGCCGGCTGCGCCAGCGCAGGACGTTGGGGGCGCTCCAGTTCCACGCATCCACCGCCGAGAGGTCCCCCTGAGCCAGCGGGTGCCGCGCGCCGTCCTTGTCGATGCGCGTGACCGACTCGAGCGCGAGCGACTGACCGGAGAAGACGCGGAACGTGCGCTCTCCCCCGTTCCAGTCGCCGTCGAAAACGATCGTGTGCGTCTCGACCACGGAAAGTGCGCCGGAGGCATCGAGCTTCGCCTTCACGTCGAGGGACTTCCAGCGGAGCGTGCGCGAGGTCGCGGGAGAGGCGACGAGCAGCAAAAGGACGAGCGTCCGGACGGCGCGCAGGAGTGGCCGGGCCGCGCCGGTCAAGCGGTCCTCCTTCTGCGCCGGGCGTCTTCCCGTGGTCCGCGACGGGCGTCTTCCCGTGGCCCACGACGGGCCACGGGCACGACGAAACGGATCGACGTGAGCCGCGGCGAGAAGGCGGCGATCTTGTTGTCGACCAATCCGGCGGCGAGGCCCGCCTTCTGCACGTCGAGCCACAGGAAGGGGAACGCGAGCTCCGCGAGGAAGGGCTTCTTCGGGAAGACGGTCCAGAGCGAGCCGGTCGGTTCCATGCGCTCCTCCAGGTCTCGAAAGAAGGCCGAGAGCGAGCCCTCGGCCGGGACCTCCACCATCAGCCACGGATGCCGTCCCGCCGGGATCCGGTCCACTCGCTCGACGAGCGGGCCGAACGTCTCGCGGATCGTCTTCACGAACTCGCGCGTCGACCCCAGCGCGTAGGCGGCCGCCTCGCCGGGCAAGGAGAACTTCTCCCAGGGGGACTTCACTGGGCTCATTTTACGGGCCGGGAGGCCCCGAGGGGTGAGCGAGGCCCAAACCCCGCGCCGAACGGCGCGGCGGGGACCGCAGATGCAGATCGCGCTCTACTATGTCGCCGTGACGTTCGAGTCCGAGCTCTACCCCGACGAGTACTTCGAGGGCCTCCATCGCGTGACGGCGTTCGCCGCGCCGCAACGCAAGTGGCGCGAGCGGGACCGCGACATCCTGAGGCTCGCCCTGGGCAGCCGCGGCCTCGGAAGCCAGAATCCCCCGGCGACGGAACCGGTCCTGCTCGACCTGGGCTCGGCGCGCGGCGACGTCTGCTTCCTGCTGGCGCCGCGCGTCCGCGAGGCCATCGGCATCGACGCCTCGCCGAAGGCGCTCGAGATCGCGGAGCGCGAGCGCGCCCGCCGCGGCCTGCGAAACGTCCGCTTCGTCCTCGGCGACGTGGCGGAGCTCGCCCCGATCCCGGACGCCTCGGTCGACGTCGCCGGCGCGTTCGACCTGCTCGAGCACGTGGACGACGCGACGGTGCGCCAGATGCTCGCCTCGCTCCGCCGCGTGCTCCGGAAGGGCGGAATCTTCGTCGCCTACACGCCCAACCGCGAGCACTACGTCGAGCGCCTGAAGGCGCACGATCTCTTGCTCAAACAGTTCCCCGAGCACATCGCGGTGCGCCGTCCGTCGGAGATCCGCCGGCTGCTGGAGGAGGAGGGCTGGCGCGTCGTCGAGCTCTCGTACTCGACCGCCCCCTTCCCCGCCGTACGCTTCCTCGAGAGGCTCCTCGCCCCGCTTCCCGGCATCGGCCGGCTGTTCCGTTACCGAATCCTCGTCAGGGCGACCCCCGGGCGAAGTGGCCCGGCGGGGACCGCGGGGTAGACTGAGTGGTTCATGCGTACGAGCGTGATCATTCCCTGCCGGGACGCCGCGCGGACCGTCGCGGACGCCATCGGCTCCGCGCTCGGCCAGAGCGAGTCCCCGCTCGAGGTCCTGGTCGTCGACGACGCCTCCTCCGATGCGTCGGCCGCGGTCGCGCGGAAGGCCGGCGCGCGCGTCCTCGTGAACCCCACGCGGCGCAACGCCGGCGGCGCCCGCAACGCCTGGATCGAGGCGACCTCGGGCGAGCTCCTGGCCTTCCTCGACGCGGACGCCGTCCCGCCGAGGGACTGGCTCGCGCGCGCCCGCGAGATCTTCGCGGCCGACCCGTCGATCGCGGGCGTCGGCGGGAGCATCGTCAACGGCCGCGCCGGCCGCTACGGGGAGCTCGACTACTTCCTGAACCACTCCGAGTGGATCGGCGGGCGCGCGGGCGAGAAGCGCAGCATCCCGACGATGGCGATCGTCTACCGGCGCGACGCCGTCGGACCGGCGCGCTTCCCCGAGTCCAACTCCGGCGAGGACACGGCCTTCGCGCTCGCGGTCGCGTCGCGCGGCGGCCGGCTCTGGTACGAGCCCGCGATCCGCGTCACGCACCGGCACGAGCGGCTGGACTTCCACTCCTTCTGGGAGAAGCAGGTCGCGTGCGGGAAGACGATCTTCTGGACGCGCTCGACGCTCGACCGGCCGGGGAGGATCCTCGTCCGCGCGCCGATCCTGCTCCTCCTGCTCCCGCACCTCTGGATCACCCTCGGCCGGATGATCCGCGCCGGGTACGCGGGCCGCGCCCTGGCGCTCTTCCCGTGGCTCGCCGCCGGCGAGGTTGCGCGGATCCGGGGCTTCCTCCAGGCGCGCCGCGAGAGGCGGAGCGCGAAGTCGGCCGAGACGGTCCAGGCGGCGGAGACCGCTCACGAGGAGGCGCGCGCGTGAGCGGCGGCGCCAGCGGGCGAAGCGGCGCCCGCCGGCTGCTCCAGGGTCTCGCGCTCGCCCGCGACTGGATCGCGCCCGGCGAGGCGATCGCGCAGTGGACGCATTTCGTGACCTCGGTCTGCAACGCGCGCTGCGCGCACTGCTTCTATCCGATCAACGCCGGGAAGAACGAGCTCACCCTCGACGAGGTCGACCGCTTCGCACAGACGCTGCCGCCGATTCGCCTTCTCCTCATCTCGGGCGGCGAGCCCTTCCTCCGCCGCGACCTGCCCGAGCTCATCCGCGTCTACTTCGAGCGCTGCGGCTTCTTCAGCGCCTCGATCCCGACCAATGGATTCTCCCCGGACGAGGTCGCACGCGCGGCGCAGCGCATCTGCGGGTTCTCGCCGGAGCTCTCGCTCGGCGTCACGGTCTCGATCGACGGCTTCCGCGAGTTCCATGATCGCGTCCGCGCCGTCCCCGGTTTGTACGACCGCGCGCTCGCGACGCTCGAGGCGCTCCTCGCGCTCTCGCGCACGACCCCGAACCTCACGGTCGGCGTCACGACCGTCTTCATGCGCGACAACCAGAAGGAGCTCGAGGCCTTCTGCGAGTTCGTCTACGACACCTACCGTCCGAACCACCACGCGCTCGGCTTCGTGCGTGGCGATCCGTTCGATCCGCGCGTCAAGGAGGACCTGGACGTCGCGCTCTACGAGCGGCTCTCGCGGCGGATCGACTCGCGCTATCCTCCGGACGAGGCCCGGACCGGGTGGAAGGGCGCGCGGACACGGGCCCGGCGCGAGGTCAACCGCCGGCGCTTCGAGTACATCGCACGACAGGCCAGGGGCGGCGGCTTCGAGGGATTCTGCCTGGCGGGCGAGCGGGAATTCGTCCTGACGGAGGAGGGGAACATCCACGGCTGCGAGCTGATCTCCACCGTGCTCGGCAACGTGCGCGAGGCCGGCTACGACTGGGCGAGGATCCGGGAGGGCGAGGCCGCGCGGCGGTTCGTCGCCGACAAGCACGACCGCCTCTGCCGGTGCACGCACGAGTGCAACGCCCGGACGATGATCCTCTTCGACCGGTCCAACGCGCTGCCGGTCCTCGCCGCGATGGCGGGGATCGAGTCGAGGCGGAGCGACCCCGCCGGAGGCTTCGAGGGATGAGCCGCGGCAAGAACGGCCTGCGCCTGAACTCGCTCAAGTACATGCTCGAGCTGACCTCCCGCTGCAACCTGCGCTGCGGGATGTGCCCGATGGACATCCTGACGCGCCCGTTCGAGGACGCCCCCTTCGACATGGTCGAGGACGTCGCCCGGCAGATGCGGGAGCTGAAGCTCCCGATGAAGTACCTGCACGAGATGGGCGAGCCCTTCCTCTACAAACGGCTGTGCGAGGCGATCGACCTCTTCCCGGGCGTCTGCGTCTCGACGAACGGGACGCTCCTCTCCGAACAGTGGGCGAAGGACATCCTCTCGACCTCGCTCTCGAAGCTGCGCATCTGCATTGACACCCTGAAGCCCGAGGTCTACCCGATCGTTCGCAAGGGCGGGAAGTTCGACGCGGTCGTCGAGAACATCCGCCGGTTCCTGGAGATGTCGAAGGGGAAGAAGATCGTGGTCGAGATCCAGCGCATGATCACGACGCAGACCCACGACGAGTCCGTCAGGAGCTTCCGGGACTTCTTCCACCTCGACCGCTACCCGCAGGCGCGGATCATCCAGAAGACCTGCGAGGGCCTCGACACCTCCGAGGTCACCGAGCTGCACCAGGCCTACTACGGCTGCTTCCAGGGGACGCCGTACCAGTGGTTCGTGATCCTCTGCAACGGCGACGTGACGCACTGCTGCTACGACTACGACGGGACGCAGAAGCTCGGCAACGTGCGGCAGACGCCGATCGCGGAGATCGCCCGGTCGCCGTTCCTGAACACGATCGAGACCGGATTCCGCGCCGGGGACTTCACTCAACTCCCACGCTGCGCGGAGTGCTTCAAGAACCCCGCGGCGAAGCCTCCCCTGACGGACCGCCTCTGGCGCTACGCGCAGGCGTTCCCGTGGAAGGACCCGTTCCGGAGGTTCCTGAATATTCCGGGTGGAGAGAACTGACTTAGAGGCCGTCATCCTGAGGAGCGTAGCGACGCGAGCGACGAAGGATCCCGTCACTGAACGGAACGGATGCCCCGTCGACTTCCGTCCCCGTCTCGTAGCCTGCCGGTCACGGGATCCCTCGCTATCGCTCGGGATGACGGCTCAGAGCGCGCCGCGCTGCGCTCCCCGTCGATTCCGTCCTCGTCTCGTAAGCCTGCCGGGGGCAGGATCCCTCGCTATCGCTCGGGATGACGGCCCAGAGTGAGCCGCGCGGGCTCCGCGTCGACTTCAGTTCTCGTCTCGTAAGCCTGCCGGGGACAGGATCCCTCGCTATCGCTCGGGATGGCGGGCTCGCCCGGGATGACGGCCTGGCGATGAGGAGGCTTACGACGCCTTCTTTTCTTTCCGGCGCGGCGACTTGGCCTTTTTCGCCGCCTCGATCACGGCGCCGGGAACCTCGGGCGCCGGCTCGGGGGTGAACTCGACGATCGGCGGCAGCTCGCCGGGCGGCTTCTCGAACCCGCAGCCCGCCTTGTCGCAGGCGAAGACGTTGCCGCTCTTGCGCTCGCGGTAGAGCAGGTACGGATTCCCGCACTGCGGGCACTTCTCGGGGATCGGCCGCACCGAGAGCGAGAAGTCGCAGTTGGGATAGTTGACGCATCCGTAGAACGGGCGGAAGCGGCCGCGCCGCTCCGCCAGGATGCCGCCGTCCTTGGGGCACCGCACGCCGGTGTCCTTGATCGGCTTCGGCGGCTTGTACTTGCAGGCCGGGTAATTCGAGCACGAGACGTACGCGCCGAAGCGCCCGTGCCGGCGGACCAGCTCGTGGCCGCAGCGCGGGCACGTCTGCCCCGTCGGCTCGTCGGGCCGCGCCTCGGCCTTCCCGCCCGCGACCGCGATGTTGATCACGTTGCGGCACTTCGGGAACGCGCTGCACCCGAGGAACGTCGAGCCCGTCCGGCTCTGCCGCACCTTCATCGGCGAGCCGCACTCGTCGCACGTCGTCTTCTCGATCTCCGACATGTCGACGGCGTCCTCCTCGGGATCCGGGATGTCCTGCGTGAAGGTGCAGTCGGGGTACCCGCTGCAGGCGACGAAGAGCCCGTTCTTGCCCATCCGGAGCTTGAGCTTCTTGCCGCATTGGGGACACGCCTCGTCGATCGCCGGGACTACGGACAGCTTGAGCTTGCGCGCCTTCGCGAGCGGGATGCCCGCCTTGCCGGAGACCATGTCGTCGAGCGCGCGGTTGCGGTCGCGCGTGAAGGTCTTGTCGAACTCCGAGAGCGCCTTCGTCCAGGGAAGCTTGCCCTCCTCGACCTCGTCGAGCGCCTCCTCCATCCGCGCGGTGTAGGAGGTCTCGAAGAAGTCGTCGAAGAACGGGATCAGCATCTCGATGACCGTGCGGCCGAGCGCGGTCGGGATGAAGCGGCGGTCCTTCTTGTGCACGTACCGCCGCTCCTCGAGCTTGCGCAGGATCTCGGCGTAGGTGGAGGGACGGCCGATGCCGTTCTCCTCGAGGAACTTCACGAGCGACGCCTCGTTGAACCGCGGCGGCGGCTGCGTCGCCTTCTGTTCCGGCGTGACCGCGAGGAGCTTCAGGGTCTCGCCCTGCTTGAGGGGCGGGAGCTTCGGCGAGTCCTTGTCCGACTCGTCCTCCTCCTCGCCCGAGACGCCGTACGCCGCCAGGTATCCGGGGAACTTCAGAGTGGAGCCCGAGGCGCGGTAGAGGGCCTTGCCCGCGGTGATCTCGGCGGAGGTCGTGTCATAGACCGCCGGCGACATCTGGGAAGCCACGAAACGCTCCCAGATGAGCCGGTAGAGCCGCGCCTGGTCGGGCTCGACGTGCTTCGCGACCTCGTCGGGCGGCAGGTCCAGGTAGGTCGGGCGGATCGCCTCGTGCGCGTCCTGCGTGTCGCGGCGGCTCTTGAAGTAGCGCGGGGACTCGGGCTTCGACTCGGGACCGTACTCCTTGTCGATCAGCTCGCGGACCGCCTGGAGGGCGTCGTCCGAGACGCGCGTCGAGTCGGTGCGCATGTAGGTGATCAGGCCGACGGTGCCGCGGCCCGGGATCTCGCGGCCCTCGTAGAGCCGCTGCGCGATCTGCATCGTTCGCCTCACGGCGTAGCCCAGACGCCGCGCCGCCGCCTGCTGGAGCTGGGAGGTGATGAAGGGCGGGGCCGGATTCTTGCGGCGCTCGGAGGTCTCGACCGACGCGACCGTCCACGGCGCCTTCTCGACGTCCTCGCGCACGCGCCGCGCCGCGGCCTCGTCCGCGAGACGCGGATCCGTTCCGTCGAACTTGAGCTTCTCGCCGTCGTAGGTGGAGAGCCGCGCGGTGAAGGGCGTCGGAGCCTGCGCCGACTCCAGTTGCGCGTCGACCGTCCAGTACTCGACCGGGACGAACGCCTCGATCTCGGTCTCGCGCTCGCAGATGATGCGCAGCGCCACCGTCTGGACCCGCCCGGCCGAGAGGCCGCGCCAGATCTTCTTCCAGAGCAGGTCCGAGACCTCGTATCCGACGAGGCGGTCGATGATGCGGCGGGCCTGCTGCGCGTCGACGAGGCGTCCGTCGATCTCCCCGGCGGCCTCCATGGCGGCCAGCACGGCCTTCTTCGTGATCTCGTTGAAGCGCACGCGCCGGAAGATCGTCTTCTTCGCGCCGGGCTTCAGGGTCTCCTGGAGGTGCCACGAGATCGCCTCGCCCTCGCGATCCGGGTCGGCGGCCAGGTAGACGTTCTCGGCAGTCTTCGCCGCCTTCTTGAGCTCGTTGATCGTCTTTTCCTTGCCGGGGAGGACCTCGTAGGTCGGCTTGTACTTGTCGTCGCGGTCCACGCCGAGGCCCTTGCGCGGGAGGTCGCGCACGTGGCCGTAGGAGGCCATGACCTTGAAGTCCTTGCCGAGAAACTTCTCGAGGGTCTTGGCCTTGGCCGGGGATTCGACGATGACGATCGACTTAGGCATATCCGTTGAAGGCGGCGGACAGTCTCATATCTCGGGTCGATAGCGCAACTCGCCGCCCGTGCACCCTGTCTAACACAACCCCATTCCCGATCCGCGTAAGTCTGTCCGCGCGCAGGACTAAGCCTCGCGTCGTGGGCGCCGCGCCTCGCGTCGTGGGCGCCGCGGGTTGCGTCGTCGGCGCCGCGGGTCGCGGCTCGTTCATCGCCTCGGGATCCCGTAGCGTCCCCCCTCGACGGTGGCCGCGAGACCGCCCCCCTCGAGCTCGAAGAGGCTGGCGAGCACGGCCGCTGCCGGCAGGTCCAGAGCCTGCGCGAGCTCCTCGGCGGAGAGCGACTCCTCGCGCGCGAGCACCTCGAGGACGCGGCGCGCGTCGGCGGAGAGCTCGGCTCCGGAGGCGCCCGCGGCCGCCGCATGCGCCGCGTATGCGGGCGTCCCGCCGACCGAGGGGAAGAGCTCCGCGAGGACGTCCTCGGCGCCGCGGCACAGGATCGCGCCGTCGCGCAGGAGCTCGTGCGTCCCCGACGAGGTGTCGGAGAAGATCGAACCGGGCACCGCGAAGACGTCGCGGCCGAAATCCGCGGCGAGGCGCGCGGTGATCAGCGAACCGGAGCGCCGCGAGGCCTCGACGACGACGACTCCGGAGGAAAGCCCGGCGATGATGCGGTTGCGGATCGGGAAGTTCTGGGGCCGCGGCTCGGTTGCCGGAGGATATTCGGAGAGGAGCAGATGCTGCGCCGCCATCCGGTCCTTCAGACGCGCGTGCTCGCGGGGGTAGTCGACGTCGAGGCCGCAGCCGGCCACCGCGATGGTCCCCCCCGGCCCTTCGAGCGCGGCCTCGTGGGCCGCGGCGTCGACGCCGCGCGCGAATCCCGACACGACCGTGACGCCCGCGTTCGAGAGCTCGCGCGCGAGCCTCCAGGCCACGTCACGGCCGTAGCGCGACGCCTCCCGGGATCCGACCACGGCGACCGCCGGAAGGCGCAGCCTCTCGATCTTTCCGAGCGCGAAGAGCAGGAACGGCGGATCCGGCGTCTCCAGAAGAAGGCTCGGATAGGCCTCGTCGAACGCGGTGACGATCGCGATGCCCGAGCGCTCGACGTCGGCCGCCCAGCGCAGAGCCTCACGATCCTCGGGCGCGCGCAGGACCGCGCGGGCCCGGTCGGGAGAGCCCAAAATTTGGGACAGATCCACTTCATTGGAGGACAGAAGGCCTTCCAGACCTCCGCGGGAACGCAGGACGGGCCAGAGCCGCTGCGGGGTCAGCTCGCGGCCGCGCGCCCAGGAGAGCGCAGCGTGCCGGCCGAGCGATACCGAGCTCACGTGTTTAACGAACCCCTCATCCTCGTGTTGACGACAATTCCCCGATCTCCCCTTCAACCCGAACCTATAATAGCCACCCTCTGGAGGAGCTACAGAGCTTGAAGCAGGCCCGCATCGCCGTCTTTCTTCTTCTTGTCGCGGGAGCCTGCACCTCCTACAGCCACACGGAGAAGGCCGGGACACAGCTCGCCTTCGGAACGAACGTGGCGAAGAAGGGACTGTGGCGCGAGGCCGCGTTCCGCTACGAGCAGGCCGTCACCAAGGAGCCGAACAACGCTCGGGCGCACAACAATCTCGCGGTCGCGCTGGAAGCGAACGGCGACTTCGCCCGCGCGCTCGCCGAATACAAGCGCGCGCTCGAGCTCGACCCCAACAACAACTACATCCGCCGCAACTACGCGCGCTTCGCCGAGTTCTACACCTCGTACACGAAGACGACCGGAAAGGCCGCCGGTGCACCGTAGCGAGATGAGCAGGCGCGCGGTCGCTCTGGCCGTCGCGGCGGCGATCCTCTTCGCCACCCCCGCGTGGGCGGGAGTCGACCAGGTGCACCTGCGCCTTCCGCTGAAGCCGAAGCTGCCGCTGCGCGGCAACGAGCGCATCGCTCTCGCGCCCTTCATCCTGGTCACCGAGGCGGACAAGGCGCGGGACAAGCGGCTCGCGAACGTGGACCTCCAGGCGGAGTTCCACCGCTTCCTGAAGAAACAGCTCGAGAAGAAGACGAAGTTCGAGGTCATCGAGACGCCAGCCGACGTCAAGCTGCCCACGCAGAATCTGACCGAGCTCGCGAAGGCGCAGGAGTTCTGGGCCTCGGTCGGCGCATCGACGACGGCCGAGATCATCGTGTCGGGAAGCCTCGAGTTCAAGATCGAGGACCGCTCCGGGTACAAGAGCGAGGAATACGTCTCCCCCATCGACGGACGGACCTATTACCGGCAGGTCTATGTCGAGCAGACGGGGTTCCTCTTCGACATCGTCTTCCTGGTCCTCGACGGCCGCACCGGCGAGAAGCTCCTGCAGGACGAGTTCAAGGACTTTCGCCAGGCGAGCAAGCGCAGCGTCGACGAGCTGCAGGGGCTCTTCGAGAACCTGTTCTCGCTCGAGAATCAGATCCTGAACACCTTCGTGGCCCGAGACCGCGAAGCCGAACGGTACATCTTCACGGACTAGCTTCCTTTCTCACCGAGAACCCATGAAGAAAATCCTGCTGTTTCTGGCCCTCACCCTCGGCGCGGCGATTCCCGCCTCGGCCCAGTTCGTCACGCCGTACTACGACTACTTCGGCCAGAACAAGATCATGTACGACAAGTTCACCTGGCAGACCTACCGCTCGACGCACTTCGTCATCTACTTCTACGATCGCGGGCAGGTCGAGCTGCAGAAGGTCGCCTCCTACGCGGAGAGCGCCTACGACGACATCTCCCGCACGCTGAACTTCCAGATCCCCAAGCCCGTCAACATCATCTACTACACGACCCACTCCGAGTTCGAGCAGACCAACACGCTCGGCAGCTTCATCCCCGAAGGAATCGGCGCGTTTGCGCTACCGACCCGAAACCGCATGGTGCTCCCCGTCGACGAGTCCGACGAGAAGCTCCAGAAGCTCATCGCACACGAGCTGACGCACGTCTTCCAGTTCGAGATCCTCTTCGGCGGCAGCTTCATCCGCGCCTACACCTCGGGCGCTCCGCAGTGGCTGACGGAGGGAATGGCCTCCTACTTCGCCAACGACGAGGACGCCAAGGACAAGATGGTTCTGCGCGACGCGGTGCTGGCCGACCAGGTCCCGGAGATCGCCGAGACCGGCATCTACGGCTTCTTCGCGTACCGCTTCGGCCACGCGGTGTTCGACTTCATCGAGTCCGAGTGGGGCAAGGACGGCGTCCGCGACTTCGTCTTCGATTACCGCGGCGCCATCGGGCCGAGCATCGAACGGACGCTCAAGCACACCTTCAACGTCTCCGCCGAAGACTTCGACGTCCGCTTCCGTCGGTACCTCCGCCAGAAGTACATCAAGATCCTGACCGAGAAGGGCGAGCCCATCGACTTCGGAGACCGCGTCCGGCTGTCCGAGGACCAGTCGGCCGAGCTCTCGGTGCGGGCGTTCCCCTCGGGGGACCTCGGCGCGGCGATCTCGACGCTCGGCGAGGACGCCAACGTGGTGGTCTTCTCGAGCCGCGAGCGCAAGCTCTTCAAGAACCTGACCAAGGGCTACAAGACGCACTACGAGTACATCGTCGCGCAGTGGCTGACGACCGGTCCGGTCGGAGGCGTCGATCTCGCCGTCGCCCCGGACGGGAACACGCTCGCCCTCTTCGTCCGGCGCGAGCGCGGGCGCGAGCTGCTCCTCCTGAATGCCCTCGACGGCGACATTCGCGACATGGTCCAGATGCCCGGACTCGATCAGCAGCTGAACCCGGCCTTCTCGCCGGACGGGCGCACCGTCGTCTTCCGGGCGCTCAAGAACGGCCGGTCCGACATCTATGCCTACAGCCTCGACAACCGGACCGTCGCGAACCTGACCGAGGACGACGCGTACGACTTCGCGCCGACCTTCTCGCCCGACGGGCAGTGGCTCTACTACTCCTCGTTCCAGGGCTCCTACGCCAAGATCTTCCGGCTGAAGCCCGGCGTGGCCGGCTCGCGCGAGCAGATCACGTACGGCGACTGGGACGACGAGGACGCGAACCTCTCGCCGGACGGCAAGCGGCTCTTCTTCACGTCCGACCGCGACGGCGGCATCTACAACATCTACTCGGTCAACCTGGACACCGGCGACACGTTCCTCCACACAAACGTGGTCGGAGGGTGCTTCTCCCCGACGGTCCTGCTCGCACGCGACGGTTCCGAGCGGCTGGTGTTCTCGGCCTATTACAAGCGGCGCTTCGGGATCTACGTCAATGACTCGAAGAAGCCGTTCCGCAAGCTCGCGGAGCTGAACCCGGCGCCCTCGCCGGCCGGACCGACCACCATCCCGCCGTTCCAGCCGTCGATCGAGGTCTCGCTCGATCCCGAGAAGATCAACAAGAAGCCGAGCCGCAAGCTCTACCTCGAGAACGCGCAGGTCGTCGCCGGCCTCTCCTCGGACCAGACCTTCCTGTCGAACACGATCCTGACCTTCGGCGACAACCTGGGCGACCGGCAGGTCGTTTTCGCGCTGCAGACCGTCTCCTCCTTCACCAACTTCCTCCTCGCCTACACGAACCAGGGCCATCGATTCCAGTATGGCGCGGAGGCCTTCGATCAGCGCTACTACTTCCTGGCGCTCGACAACAACACCGGCCAGGCCGTGCGCAGCCAGCTCGCCTACCGCTTCACCGGCGGCAATCTCTTCGGAAACTATCCGTTGAACCGCTACTGGCGACTCGAGAACCAGGTCGGGTTCCTGTCGCGCAAGTACGACGGGTATCCGGTCATCGACAAGGACACCCAGACGCTCTCCTACATCGCGACGAGCAACGACTTCCCCACCATCGGGACGAAGCTCGTCGGCGATACGACCCAGTACGAGTCGTTCGGGCCGATCTCGGGCCGCGCGATGTCGCTCGGGGTCACGTGGTCGCCCTACGTCTCCGGAACGAAGATCCCGGGAGAGAACTCCTCGACCCTGACGCTCGACCTGACGGCGGACCTGCGGCACTACTTCAAGGTCCTGCCGCGGACGCTCTTCGCGATCCGCCTCTACGGCTTCCGCGCGACGGGCGCGCTGCCGGACGTCCTGTCCTTCGGCGGCCTGGACACACTGCGCAACATCGACATCTACGGCATCTCGGGCAACACGGCGGCGTTCGCCAACATCGAGTTCCGTTTCCCCCTGATCGATTTCCTCGCGACGCCGATCCTGGGCTTCCGCGAGATCCGCGGCAAGGCGTTCTTCGACATCGGCGGCGCCGCGTACAAGAACCAGGACTTCACGTTCTACAAGGACGGCCAGCTCGTCAACGGGATCTCCGACTACGGATTCGGGATCTCGCTCAACTTCCTGGGCCTGCCCCTGCACTTCGACTTCTCGCGACTCTGGAACTTCAAGCAGTCGATCGGCGGCTTCAAGACGTTCTTCTACATCGGACCGGAGTTCTAAGCGCCTCGCCGGTTTCGCTTACAATTCGGGCACCGTGCCGCCTCGAACGCCCCTGACGGTTCGTGTCCTCGGGCCCTACGGAGGCTCCGCTCCCGGATACCGGCTCACCACGTTCCTGATCGACGGCGAGACCGCGCTCGATGCGGGCGCGCTCACCGAGTCGCTCCCGCTCACCGCTCAGCGGCGCATCCGGCGCGTCGTCCTCACGCACGCCCACCTCGACCACATCGCGTCTCTGCCGTTTCTGATCGAGAATCTCTACGGCCGCTCGCGCCCGCTCGAGATCGTCGCCCCGGCGCCCGTGCTCCAGGCCCTCCGACGCCACGTCTTCAACGACGTGACCTGGCCCGATTTCACCCGGCTCCCCTCGCGCGCGCGGCCCTCTCTCGTGTACCGCGCCGCCCGCACGGGGCGTCCCGTCCGCTGCGGCGACGCCACGTTCACGCCGATCCCGGTGGCCCACCTCGTGCCGGCCTACGGATATCTCGTGGCGAAACCCGGGCGCGCCGTGCTGTTCTCGGGGGACACGCGGCCCACGCACGCCATCTGGGAGGCCGCTCGACGGGCTCGGGACCTCAAGGCGATCTTTCTCGAGGTGTCCTTCTCGGACTCGCAGGCGGCGGTGGCCCGCGACTCCTGCCACCTGACCCCGGGACTCCTGCCGGGCGAGCTCGCGAAGGCGCCTGCCCGCGCTCCGGTCTTCCTGTACCACATGAAGCCGCCGTCGCTCTCGCGCATCCGACGCGAGGTCCGCGCGCTCTCCGAGCCCCGCCTGCGCCTGCTCGAGTCCGAGCGCAGCTTTCGCTTCTAGGACACGGTCCGCCTGGGGGCGGTCCCGGGCTGGCGACCTCGGGCGGGGACAAGCCCCGCCCCTTACGAAAGCATTCGCGCCCAGGCGAGAAGGTCGAGCGCGAGCGCGCCCGCGAGACGGCCGCGCATCGAGTCGTTACGAAGAAAGCCCAGGGGGTCCGCCGCCGCCGAACCCGGGAGGAGGAGCTCGCGTAGCAGGTAGGTCCGGCCGCCGCGCGACTGCGCCGCCCACGAGGAGCGCGCCGGTACGCCGGACGACGTCCGCCGCTCTTGCCGCATCCGAAGGGCGGCCGGGTCCGGAGTGAGCTCGTCCGACGCCTGATCGCGAGAGTCGCTCGGCCGCCCGGGCGCTCCGAGGACGACACGGAAGCCCCCTGCCGTTACCGTCGGCTCCTCCGAGATCACTTCCGCCACGCCCTCGACGAGCCGACGGTAGCCCGGGGGCGTCGCGATCCGCGCGTACGCCTCGCCGGGAGTCGCCGCGACCTCGAGGTACGCGGTCAGGGTCGCCTCTCGCGTCGGCGGCGGCTCCTCGCCGAAGGCCGCCAGGGCCCGCGCGAGAAGCTCCTCCTCGATCCCGAAGACTTCCGCGAGAAGCTTCGGCGCGGCATCGGGCGCGACGGGGATGCGAAGCCGCGAGTGGCGATCGTCCACGCGGATCTCCGCGTCCGCGTAGGAGACCGTCCTGTTGTCGAGGTCGCGGCGCATCGAGAAGAGCGTCAGGAAGCGCGAGCCCGGCGCGAAGGTCCGCCGCCAGTGCGCCGCGTATTCGTCCTCGGTCACGGTCGGAGCGAAGAGCTCGAGGGCGCGCGGTCCCTCCGGAACGCCGTCGCGCCACTCGACCCGGATGCCGCGCTCGGTCTTCTCGACGGCGAGCTCCGCGAGCGGCGTGTCCACGCGCTCGGCCCCCGGCGGAATCAGACCCGGCAACGGGAAGCCGACGTCGGCGATCACCTCCCCCGCCGGCGTCTCGACGGCGAGGCCCGCGTGGTCGAAGTCGGACCCGACCTTGCCGAGCAGCCGCCGCGTGCGGAACGCGAGCGCCGTGAGAAGCGCGTCGAAGGCGGCGATGCGGGCGAAGCAGGTGCCGCCGCTCCCGAGAGCCAGGTGATCGGCCCAGAAGATCTCCGGCAGACGCGGCTTCGCGGCCGCGTCCTCGACCTCGCGGTCGCGCAGGATCTTGGTGGCGTTCTCGAACGGCACGCGCGCGTTGAAGCGGGTAAACAGCGCCTCCAGGAAGCCAACGCCAGGCTGGGCCCTGGAGAGATCGAGGCTGTCGAGGATCTCCTCAGTCGGGATCATCGACTGGCGATCGGCGATTTGGGGATTCCGGGTTGGTCGCGGAATCCTTCGATCGGCGAGATCTCCCGTCCCCGATCTCCAATCGCCGATCGTCCCGAAGGCCTCACCGGCTCTTGAGTCTGGCGACCATGTCGCGAATGCGGAAGCGCCCGTCCTCGGAGAACCAGAAGTCGAGGAAGGGATCGTGGTCACGCGCCTGGTCGAACCGCGCGATGGCCGCGGCCCGCGACCGCAGCTTGATCGCGGCGTAGGCGGCGCCGGAGAGCCCGGCGAGCAGGCGCGCCCGCGCGACGGCGCGATCGAGGAGCTCCTCGGCCGGCACGACGGCGTCGATCAGTCCCATCGCCAGGGCCGCGTCGGCGTCGACGTTCTCGCCGGTCGCCGCGAGGCGCTCCATGTGGCGCGCGCCGACCACGTGCCGGAACGGCTCCATCAGGCACGCGGGCACCGACACGCCGAGGATCACCTCGGAGAGGCCGAACTTGCCTCTCCCCTGCGCCACGATCCGCTCGTCCGCGGCCATCGCGAAGATGAGCCCGCCGGCGATCGCGTGCCCCGGCAGCGCGGCCACGACCGGCGGTCCGAAGACGAAGAGGCGACGCACGAGGTCACAGTAGGAGGAGACGAACGTCTCCATCTCGGCGCGGTTCTTGTCCACCAGAAACGGCAGGTCCCATCCCGCCGAGAAGAGGCCCGGCGCCGAGGACGCGAGCACCACGCCCCGCGCCTTCGCCTTCGTCTGGCCCAGAAGCGCGTCGGCGAGCGCCGCGACGAGCCCGGGATCGAACGCGTTGGCCTTGGGCCGGTTGAGCGTCAGGATCGCGATCTCGTCGCGGATCTCGATGCCGACGAGGGAGCTACCCGTCTCCGCCGCGCTCATGCGCTCCTCCGCGCGGGCTGCCGCGCGAACACCAGGCGGTGCAGGCGCCGGTCCGGCGTCAGCTCCGGATGGAAGGTCGCCGCCACGACCGCATTCTGGCGCACGAGCACGGGCTCGCCCGCGTGCGTCCCGAGGACCTCGACGAACGCCGCGACGCGGCGGATGCGCGGCGCGCGGATGAACACCGCCGGCATCGGGGTCGCCGGACCGAGGGCCGGCGCGTCGACCTCGCCGATGAAGCTGTCGACCTGGCGGCCGTAGGCGTTGCGCTCGATGCCGATGTCGATCAGCCCCATCCCCTTCTGGCGGGGATTCGTGACCTCGCGGGCGAGCACGATCGCGCCGGCGCAGGTTCCCAGGATCGGCCGGCCGGAGGCGGCGAACGCCGCGATCGCCTCCTCCCACGGCTCCATCTCGAAGAACTTCCAGAGCGTCGTCGACTCCCCTCCCGGGAGGATCAGGCCGTCCCCTTCGTCGAGGTCCCTCGGTCGCTTCGCCTCGAAGCTCTCGACGCCGATCTCGGACAGCGCCCGCCGATGCGCCTCGAAGTCTCCCTGCAGGGCGAGGACGGCGACGCCGCGCCGGTGCGTCGAGGCGTCGCGTGCCACGCTCACCAGCCGCGGGTCTGGAGCTGCGCCTCTTCGGCGAGGCTCGCCGCCTCGATGCCCTTCATGCCGCTGCCCAGGGATTCCTCGGCGTCGAGCAGCGCCTCGGCGTCGCGCCAGTGGGTGGTCGCCTTGACGATCGCGCGCGCCCGCTTCTCCGGGTCGTCGGACTTGAAGATGCCGGAGCCCACGAAGACCGCCTCCGCGCCGAGCGTCATGCAGAGCGCGGCGTCGGAAGGGGTCGCGATGCCGCCGGCGGCGAAGTTGGGCACCGGCAGCTTGCCCGTCGCGGCCACCTCGACGACCAGCTCGTACGGGGCGCCCAGGCGCTTCGCGGCCGCCATGAGCTCGTCCTTCGAGAGCTGCGTGAGCATCTTCATCTCGCGGTGCACCTCGCGCAGGTGCTTGACCGCGTGGACCACGTCGCCCGTGCCCGCCTCCCCCTTCGTCCGGATCATCGCGGCGCCCTCGCCGATGCGCCGCAGCGCCTCGCCGAGGTTGCGGCATCCGCAGACGAACGGAACGCGGAAGTCGTGCTTGTAGACGTGATTCTCCGCGTCGGCCGGAGTCAGAACCTCCGACTCGTCGATGAAGTCGACCTTGAGCGCCTCGAGCACGCGCGCCTCGGTCAGGTGCCCGATGCGGCACTTGGCCATGACGGGGATCGAGACCGCCTGCTGGATCTCGCGGATCTTGGAGACAGGCGACATGCGCGCGACTCCCCCGTCGCGCCGGATGTCGGCAGGGACGCGCTCGAGCGCCATGACCGCCGCGGCGCCCGCCGCCTCCGCGATCTTCGCCTGATCGGCGTTGACGACGTCCATGATGACTCCGCCCTTCAGCATCTCGGCCAGACCGACCTTGACTCGAAACGATTCGTTCGCGCTCATGGCGACGACCTCCTCTGTTCGTTCCCTGCGAGCACAGACCTCGGCACTCAGACAAGCGGCGCGGAATAGGCCGCGCGCGACCTCGACTCCACTTCCTGAACGGCTTCCGCGAGAAGTCGGATCCCCCGCTCGATGTCCTTTCGCTCGACGCGCGACACGGAGAGCCGCACGTTGGCGCGATCCTCTCCGCGCGGATCGAAATCCTGTCCCGGCGAGATCCCGACTCCCCTGCCCGCCGCGGCCTCGGCCACGCGACGCCCCGAGACTCCCTCCGGCAGATGCAGCCAGAAGAGAGGGTTCGCGGCCTCCCCGCCCCACCACGACACCTGCGGCAGGTGGCGGGCCAGCGACTCCGCGGCGGCGGCGACCCGCAGCGAGACTTCCTCGGCGCGCCCGCGGCGCGCCTTGCGATCGGACCCGGCGCGCAGGAACGCCGCGACCGCGGCCTGGATCGGCACCGGCGTTTGGAAGTCGGCGGCGCGCTTGACCCGCGCCAGACGCTCGACGATCGGCCGCGGCGCCGCGATCCAGCCGATGCGGATTCCCGGGACGAGGTCCTTCGACAGCGTGCCGAGCCAGACGGCGCGATCGGGGCGCCGCGCGGTGAGCGTCGCGATCCCCGACTCGGGCTCCTCGAATCCGTCCTCGACGATCAGGGCCCCGGAGGCGAGCGCCGCCTCGAGCAGCTCCCGGCGGCGCGAGTCGGAAGTCGTGATGCCGGTGGGGTTCTGCCGCTCCGGCATCAGGTAGACGAGCTTGACGCGGCGCCCGTGCAGCGGCCGCGGGTCGGCGCCGGCGGGCGACATCGGCAGCGGCAGCACGTGGACGGCGGCAAGCCGCGCGAGCGCGAGGGCTCCGGAGTACGTGGGCGATTCGACCGCGACCGTGTCGCCGGGGTCGGCGAACGTGCGGAAGAGCAGGTCGAGCCCCTGCTGGGCGCCGCTGACGACCAGGACCTCGTCCGCGGAGCGCTCGATTCCGCTCTCCGACAGACGGCGCGCGATCTCCCCGCGCAGCTCTTCCAGTCCGAGGGGAGGAGCGTATTGCCAGAGCTCTCGCCGCCGGCTCCAGGCGTAGGAGACCGTCCGCGTGAACTCCTCGAGCGGAAAGAATCGCTCATCGGGAGCGAGCCGCGAGAAATCGGCGACGAGCGGGGGAGTGATCGCGATCGGCGCCTCGTCGGGCAGGCCAGCTGCCTTTCGGGAGATCAGCTCCTCCATCCGGAAGGATTCCTCCGGCCGGTCGGCGGGGGAGCCGACGACCACGGTGCCGCTGCCGACGCGGCCCTCGACGAGGCCGCTTTCAGCGAGGCGCCGGTACGCCGTCTGAACCGTGCCGCGATTGACGCCCAGTGCCGCGGCCAGCTCGCGCGTGGTCGGCAGGCGGCTGTTGTAGGGAAGCGACCCGCCCGCGATTTGCCGCTCGATCGCTTCGTAGACCTGTGTCGCCAGCGAAATCCCGCCTTCGCGGCTGATCGAGAGCTGGCCCAGATCCAATTGGCCTGTCATTGGGCCAATTGTACTGATGGTGGATCGAGAGCGCTAGAGGCTAAATAAGCCTTTTGCCGTCAATAATTAGTTGTGAGTTTAGGGTTATGAGTTGTGAGCCGTCTAGTCTAGATCAGCCGGCTCACAACTCTAAACTCATGACTCACAACCCTCTCGTCTCAGGCTCCATGCTTCCGTAGCTCGTCCTCGACCATGCGCGAGAACTGGAACTCCCGATCCTTCTCCGAGATCCGCCGCTTGGCGAGCGACTCGCGGACGCGCTCCTCGATCTTGTCGAGCTCGTCGAAGCTGTCGGTCAGCTCTCGGACGACCGCGCGGCGAAGGGTCTCCTCGTCGGTCTTGGGCTCGAGGTTCCGGCTCTCCTTGAGGGCCTTCAGGACCACCCGGGCGAGGTAGAGAATCCGGTCCGCGGAAGGCTTCATGGCTAAGAGGGCCTCCCGGCCCGCGGCTCGGCGGAGAAGGGGTGCCGGAAGAGCTGCTCGAGCACGGTCGCGGGCAGCGCGGCGACATCCGCGCCCATCAGCGCGGCGTCCAGGACGTGGATCGGGTTGCGGGCCTCGGAGACCACGATCTGGGTCTGGAAGCCGTAGTTGTCGTAAACGCGGATGACCTGCTCGACTAAGTCCATGCCGATCGTCCCGGCGTCGTCGAGGGGCCCCACCGCCGGCGCGACGTAGCTCAGGTTGGCCTTCGCGGCGATCAGGGCCTGAGCGGTCGAGAAGCAGCCCGCCGCGCAGGCAGCGACGGAATCCTCGGACAAGAGACGCGCCACGCGCAGCCCCTCGGGCTTCAGCGGCAGCCGGACGACGATGTCCTTGCCGAGCTTCGCGAGCTCCCGGGCCTCCTTGTACATGCCCTTGGGATCGTCCGCGGAGAGCTCGACGAGCACGGGACCGTCCGTCAGCGACGCCAGCTCGCGCACCGCCTTGCGGTACTCGACGCCCGCGGCCTCGGCGGCGGCGACGGAGAGCCAGACGCCGTCCAGGAGGGCGAGGTCCTTGATCCGCCGGGCCTCCTCGGCGCTCGCACTGTCCAGAAAGAAGCGCATGAGGGGCGGATTCTATGTGAGATCCGCCGCTAGTCCGCGTGCTCCGCCACCGCCTGGACCCAGCCGAGGTCGGGGATCGGTTCCGTCCGCCCCCAGAGGCGCACGAAGCCCGATCCGGAAGGCCCGTCGAAGCCCTTGACCCACGCGCTCGCGAGGCCCCACTCGTCGACGCCCAGCACGGTCGTCACCTCGCCGGGGGCAACGGCGAAGCCGCCGATGTACCACTCGGGGACTCCCCATTTCCGGCCCTCGGCGGTCGCGCGGCCGCCCATCGCGTCCGAACGTCCGCCGGCGTGGTCGACCCCGAGCAGGCGCCCCGTGCGAGAGGGGTCCAGGCGGACGGCCTTTCCGGCGGCGTCGCGCTCGATGATGTCGATCGGCAGACCCAGCCAGACCATGCGGCCGCCGTCGGCGAGGTACCTCCTCAGCGGCGTCGCCTCGGGCGGGCCGGCGAGAAGATCCGTCGGGATCGTGTCGATCGCGACGACGACCACGGATCGCGCGGCGTCTTCGCCGCGAGTCCCCAGGAAGCGCGCGAGCCCCGCGTCGTCGAGGAGTTCGTAGCCCTCGGAGATGAAGTAGTCCTTGACCGCGGCGTTCCCCGTGAACCACGCGTGTCCCGCGGGGTCCTTCCAGTACACGGCGCGCCGGTGGCGAGCGAGCGGCGGCTCGGGCCCCGTCGAGAGCGCGTAAACGAAGCCGTCGTCGCTGCCGAAGTACACCGTGCCGGCGTCGACGACCGGCGCGGAGATGACGGAGCCGCCGGAGCGAAAGCGCCATCGTTCGGCTCCGCTCCGCGCGTCCAGGGCAAAGAGGTGTCCGTCATCGCAGCCAAAAAAGACCTGGCCGGCCGCGAGCGCGCCCGAGGAGAGGACGTTGTCGGGCGTGCGGAAGCGCCACACCTCCTCGCCGGTCTTCGCGCGCAGGGCGTTGAAGAATCGGCCGTCGGAGCTTCCCGTGTAGACGATACCGTCCGCGACCGCGGGCGAGGAGAGAACCCAGCTGAGCTCGGGGGCGCCGTCCATCCTTTCGACCGGGTGGCCGAAGCGCCAAAGTTCGCGGCCCGACTTGCGGTCCACGGCATAGAGGTGGGCGTCGCGCGAGCCGACGAAGAGGAGGTCGTCGGAGAGCGCGGGGGAGGAGACGATGGAGCGCCGGTCGAAGCCCGCCGCCTTCTGATCGATCGAGGCGCCCTCGGTCGCGAAGCTCCACAGCGGCTTCCCGGAGTCGGCGTCCGCGGCGTAGACGCGGCCGTCCATGCTTCCGACGTAGACGACGCCGTCCGAGACGGCGGGGGAGGAGCGCACGCGGCCTTCCGTCGGCAGCTCCCAGATCTTGCGGCCGGTCGAGAGCTCGAGCGCGTAGAGCCTCCCATCTCCCGACCCGACGTACACGCGTTGCTCGGCGCCCCAGACCGCCGGCGAGGAAAGCCAGTAGTCCCAGCCCCACTCGAACGGCTGGTCCTTCCCCGCCTCGAAACGCCAGCGCAGGCGGCCCGTCGCGCGGTCTACGGCCACGATGGTCCTCTCGCGCGCCGTCGCGACGACGAGGTCTCCGGAGACCGCCGGCGTGGAGACGACCGCGCCTCCGAGCGCGGCGCGCCAGCGCTCCTTGCCGCTGCCGGCGTCCACGGCGTAGAGGTTGCCGTCGCCGCTCCCGAAGAAGACGATCCCGCCGCGCACGACGGGGGAGCCGCGGACGGGGCCGTGCGCATCGAACTTCCAGCGCACTCTCGAGAGCGCGGGCCCCGCGCCCCCGTCGAAGACGCCGCTATGTCGGGAATCCCCTCGAAAGCTAGCCGCGCGATCCGGGACGGACGCGGCGGCCAGGAGCGAGAGGCTCGCGCCGAGGAGTCGGAGAAGCGGGAGCTGCATGCCCGTTGCTACGGGGCGGGCGGGATCGGGTTTGGGAGTCGTACCGAAGGAGAGGGCGCTCGTCCCCGGGAACTCGGCTATTCCTCGTCGTCCTCGTCGTCCTCGCCTCCGTCTTCGTCGAGGAAGTCGGTGGCCGCGGACTTTCCGGGCTTCCCGCTCTTCCCGGACCTGCCCTTCGGCGCGGCCTCGGCCGGGTGCGCCTTCTCCTCCACCGGACCGGTCACGGGCAGGATCGCCTGCGGCTCGTCCTCGGTCTCGTCGGGCTCGGCCAGCTTCGCCACGGCGACGAGCCGGTCTCCGGGCTCGAGCTGGATGACCCGCACGCCCTGGGCCGCGCGGCCGGTCTCGCGGATGTCCTTGACCTTGATGCGGATCAGCATGCCGCTCTGCGAGATGAGGAGGAGCTGGTCCGCGTCGGTGACCGACTTGATCCCGACCACCGGGCCGTTGCGCTCGGTGACCTTGACGTTGATCACGCCGGAGCCTCCGCGGCCCTGGTAGCGGTATTCCGTGACCTCGGAGCGCTTGCCGTAGCCGAGCTCGGTGACGCTCAGGAGGTGCGCCTTCTCGTCGACGACGTCCATCTCGACGACCTCGTCGTTGCCCTTCCTGAGCGTGATGCCGATGACGCCGGTCGTGTCGCGGCCCATCGGGCGGACGTCCTTCTCGGAGAAGCGGATGCCCATGCCCTGCCGCGTCCCGATGAAGATCTGGTCGTCGCCCCCGGTGATCCGCACGGAGAGGAGGGAGTCGCCCTCCTCGAGGTTGATCGCGATGATGCCGCCCGAGCGCACGTTCGAGAACGCCGAGAGCGCGGTCTTCTTCACGAGGCCGCTCCGCGTCGCGAAGATGAGGAAGCGGTCCTCGGGGAAGTCTTTCGTCGCGGCCATCGCGACCATGCGCTCATTGGGCGACAGCGAGAGAAGGTTGACGATCGCCTTGCCGCGCGTCGCCGGGCCCAGTTGCGGGATGTCGTAGACCTTGATCCAGTGCATCCGGCCGCGGGACGTGAACGCCAGCACGTACGCGTGCGTCGAGGCCACGAAGAGGTGCTCGACGAGATCTTCTTCCTTGGTCGTCGCGCCGATGCGGCCCTTCCCGCCGCGACGCTGTGCGCGGTAGAGAGAGAGGGGAGAGCGCTTGATGTAGCCGCCGCGGGACACGGTGATGACCATGTCCTCCTCGACGATGAGGTCCTCGATGTCGATGTCCGTGGCCTCGGCCACGATCTCGGTGCGCCGCTCGTCGCCGAACTGCTTTCGGATCTGCTGGAGCTCGTCGACGATGATCTCGAGGACGAGCTTCTCGGAGCCCAGGATCTCCTTGAGCCTCGCGATCAGCGCCAGGACTTCCTTGAACTCCGCGACGATCTTTTCCCGCTCGAGGCCCGTGAGGCGGTGGAGACGCATGTCCAGGATGGCCTGGGCCTGCACCTCGTCGAGACGGAGGACCTGATTCCCCTTCCCGCCCTCGTCGCCGAGGGAGCTGCCGATGAACTTCTCGAGGGCCGCGCGCGTCATCGAGACCTCGGCGGACAGGCGCGCCTTGGCCTCCTGCGGGTCCTTGGACGCCCGGATGATCTTGATGACGAGGTCGAGGTTCGCCAGAGCCAGGGCGAGGCCGCGCAGCAGATGCGCCCGTTCCTCGGCCTTCTTCAGATCGAACTGCGTGCGCCGGATGACGACCGCCTTGCGGTGGTCGACGAAGTGGCGGAGGAGATCGTGGAGCGGGAGAACCCGCGGCTGGTTCTCGACGATCGCGAGGAAGATGATCCCGAAGGACGACTGCATCGGGGTCAGCGCGTAGAGCTTGTTGAGAACGACCTGGGCGTTCTCGCCGCGTTTCAACTCCACGACGATCCGCATGCCTTCGCGGTTGGACTCGTCGCGCAGATCCGCGACGCCGTCGATCTTCTTGTCGTTGACGAGCTCGGCAATCCGCTCGATGAGCTTGGCCTTGTTGACCTGGTAGGGGATTTCCGTGACGACGATCGACTCCTTGTCGCCCCGAGCGGCCTTCTCGATCATCGCGCGGGCCCGCACCTGCACCGAGCCGCGGCCGGTCTTGTAGGCGTCCCGAATGCCCTGGGCGCCGTGGATGAAGGCGCCCGTGGGGAAGTCGGGCCCGGGCAGCCGCTTCATGAGCTGACCGAGCGTGGCGTCGGGGTGCTTGATGAGCTCGATCGTCGCGTCGATGACCTCGGAGAGGTTGTGCGGCGGGATGTTCGTCGCCATGCCGACCGCGATGCCCGTCGAGCCGTTGACGAGGAGGTTGGGGAACTTGGCCGGCAGCACCATCGGCTCGACGAGAGAGCCGTCGTAGTTGGGGGTCCAGTCGACCGTCTCCTTGTCGATGTCGTCGCCGAGGAGCTCGGCGGCGAGGCGCGTCAGGCGGACCTCGGTGTAACGCATGGCCGCGGCGTTGTCGCCGTCGACCGAGCCGAAGTTCCCCTGGCCGTCCACCAGCGGATAGCGCAGCGAGAACTCCTGTGCCATGCGGACGACCGAGTCGTAGACGGCGCTCTCGCCGTGCGGGTGGTACTTGCCGAGGACGTCGCCGACGATGCGCGCGGATTTGCGGTAGGGCTTGTTGTGGAGATTGCCCTGCTCCCACATGCCGTAGAGGCACCGGCGGTGCACGGGCTTCAGGCCATCGCGCACGTCGGGGAGCGCCCGTCCGATGATGACGGACATGGCGTAGTCGAGGTACGAGCGGCGGACCTCGTCCTCGATCGTGACGGGCAGTTTGTCTTCGGGCGTCAGGAGATTGGCCATTTCTCATCCGTCGTCATCCCGAGCGCCGAAGTCTCGAGGGATCTCGGGATCACCGGATCACCGATTCTCCGGGCAGGATCCCTCGCTTCGGTTCGGGATGACGATCGCTTTCTAGATATCCAGGTTCCTCACGTTCAGGGCGTTCGCCTCGATGAAGTCGCGGCGCGGCTCGACCGCGTCGCCCATGAGGATCGAAAACACCTCGTTGGCCTCGACCGCGTCTTCGACGGCGACCTGGAGCAGGCGCCGCGTCTCGGGGTTCATCGTCGTGTCCCAGAGCTGCTCCGG
>Ga0157375_10000835_pt1 | contig 26923 bp, 23 predicted proteins | sample M35metaG_FD_115311 | JGI IMG/M metagenome (GOLD analysis project Ga0157375, IMG submission 115311) | Miscanthus rhizosphere microbial communities from Kellogg Biological Station, Michigan, USA - M3-5 metaG | ecosystem: Host-associated > Plants > Roots > Rhizosphere > Soil | place: USA: Michigan... | reverse complement strand
TACAGGATCAAATCGTTGTCGCTGATGGCGTTCATTTTCATCACCGCAAGGGTTGCAAAGCGCCGCGCAGCTTGCGCACGGCGCGGAAAATCGCCTGCTTGGAGGCGCTGGCGTTCATCGACATGGTCTGTGCGATCTCCTCGATCGAATGGCCCTCGGCGTGACGCAGCACGAACGCGGTGCGTTCGATCACCGTCATTCGGCCGAGGTGGTCCTCGACGTGACGGCCGATTTCGTCGCCGAGGGCCTGCTGTTCCGGCCCGGGGTCCTCGGCCGAGCGCTGCAGCAGGAAATCGTCGCCGCCTTCGTCGCTTTCGGCGGCAAGGTCCACCGTTTCGTGGCGGGCGTTGCGGCGCATCTGCTCGAGCGCCGCATTCACGGCGATGCGATGCAGCCAGGTCTTGAAACTGGAGCGTCCATCGAAGTCCTCGATATGCTTCCAGGCATTGAACAGAGCTTCCTGCACGGCGTCCTCGGCCAGCGCCGCGTCGCGCGTGATGCGCACGCACAGCACAAACAGCGCGCGCGCATACGCCTCGACGAGTTGTCGAAAAGCACTCCGGTCGCCGCGCCGGGTTGCCGCAACCCAGCGTTCCTCGTCGTTGGCCATGGGGACTTGGATGCGGGGATCGGCCATTCGGTTAGCAAAAAAGGCTGGCGTCGGCACATGATCGCGCAACCGGAGCGGGACTTCCGGATTAGGCGAATTCATAGACCATCGTCGCATGCCTTCCGGCAACTGGACGCTTCCTCGATCCGGCCCTAAGATCGCGGACCCTCGAGCTTGTCTATCCGGAGTCCGCGTAGTGAAGCGTTTACTGGCATCAGCGATTGCACTGTCCTTTACCTCTGCCGCGATTTGCGCGGACAAGCCGGCAACGGCGCCGACGTTCGATCCGCAGCGTCTGTCCCAGGAGGTCAAGACGCTGTCGTCCGACGAATTCGAGGGGCGTGGCCCAGCCACGCCCGGCGAGACCAAGACCGTCGCCTATGTGATCGAGCAGATGAAGGCTGCCGGTCTCGAACCGGGCGGCGACCTGAAAGACGGCAAGCGTGCCTGGACGCAGGCCGTGCCGCTGGCCCGCGCGCAGATCTCCGGCACGCCGAAATTCTCGTTGAGCGTGGCCGGCCAGACGCAGAACCTGACGCAGGGCGAGGAAATCTCCGTGCGCGCGTCGCTGGACGGATCGAAATCGGTGGCGCTGGCGAACCTGCCACTCGTGTTCTGCGGCTACGGCGTGAAAGCGCCGGAACGCAAATGGGACGACTTCAAGGGCGTCGACCTGCATGGCAAGATCATGGTCGTGCTGATCAACGACCCGGACTTCGAGACCGGCGTCGGCGACTTCGGCGGCAAGGCGATGACTTACTACGGCCGCTGGACCTACAAGTACGAGGAAGGCGCGCGCCAGGGCGCCGCCGGTATCCTGATCGTGCACGAGACCGACCCGGCGGCCTATGGCTGGGCGACGGTGAAGAATTCCAACACCAATACGATGTTCGACATCGTGCGCAAGAACGCGCAGTCGGAGCACACCAAGGTCGAAGGCTGGATTCAACGTGATCTCGCCGTCGATCTGTTCAAGCGCGCTGGACTGGATTTCGAAGCCTTGAAGAAGCAGGCGCAGACGCGCGAGTTCACGCCGGTGACACTGAAGGATTCGACGTTCTCAGCAGACTTCGCCGTCGACCAGTCGGTGATCACTTCGCAGAACATTCTTGGTCGCGTCGTCGGCAGCAAGCGGCCCGACGAGGTCATCATCTACACCGCGCACTGGGACCATCTCGGCATCGGCGCGCCGGATGCAAAAGGCGACAAGATATACAATGGTGCAGTCGACAATGCGACCGGTACCGCGGCGCTGATCGAACTCGGCCGTGCATTCGCGCATGAACCGAAGCCGGAGCGCACGGTCGTGTTCCTCAACGTCACTGCCGAGGAAAAGGGGTTGCTCGGCTCGGAGTACTACGCGGCGAATCCGTTGTATTCGCTGGCCAAGACCGTTGCCGACATCAACACCGACGCCTTGAGCCCGAAAGGGCCGGCGCGCAACTTCTCGCAGTCGGGCAATGCGAAGTCCGGACTTCTCGACCTGTTGATTGCCGAGGCGAAGGCGGCCGGGCTGGAGTTCAATCCCGACCCGCATCCGGAAACCGGCGGTTTTTTCCGCTCCGATCATTTCCCGTTCGCCAAGCGTGGCGTGCCGGCGTTGTCGTTCGGTTCCGGCGACGATCTGGTCGATGGCGGCAAGGCGGCCGGCGACGCGGCGCGCAAGGAATACATCCAGAATCACTACCATCAGCCCGCCGACGAATGGCAGGCGAGCTGGACGTTCAGCGGCATGGCCCACGATCTGCCGGTGCTGTACAAGGTCGGCAGCGACTTGGCGAACTCGTCGCAATGGCCGAACTGGTCGGACGATTCGGAGTTCCGCGCTACCCGCGATGCGACTGCAGCCGAGCGCAATCAAAAACCTTGAGCGTGGGTGAGCGCGGATAACAGACGATAAGAGCCGAGCAACGCGGATAGTGCGAAAGCAATGTAGATGGTGATGGATCGAGCGCGATCAAACGCCGCTCAGAATGAGGAATTGCTCTATCGGCGAAATGCGCTCTTTAATCCGCGTTCAAGGCTCTGTTCCTTCATCCTGGCTCGGGATCGGCGAGCCGGTTGTATTTCTTCAGCACCTCGCGCAAACGGCCGTGCGGCAGCTCGATGACCTCGAGGTCGTTTGCGCCTTTCATCGTCTCCGCGGCGACCATGGCATTGATTATCGCTTCCTCGGTCGCCTGCACGGTGGCAAGGAAGACGGGGTTCAACTGCTGGTTCGGCAGCATCGTCAGGCTGCGCACGCCCTTGCCCGCCGTGGCGCCGGGATTAGCCGTCGAGAACGCGATGAAGATGTCGCCGGAACCGTCGCCGGCAAAACTTCCGTCGCGGCCGAGCCCCAAAGTCGCACGGCGCGCCAGACGCTTGAGCTGCGTCGGGATCAGCGGCGCGTCGGTGGCAACGACGATGATGATCGAGCCGATATCTTCCTCGCGTACGGTGTGATCCGGAATTTCCTTGCCGACCGGCACGCCGGCGATGCGCAACTGGCTGCGCCGTCCATAGTTGCACTGCACCAGCACGCCGACCGTATAGCCGCCGAGCTTCGCCGGGAGGACGCGCGACGACGTACCGATGCCGCCTTTGAACTCGTTGCAGATCATGCCGGTGCCGCCGCCGACATTGCCTTCTTCGACCGCGCCGCCGTGCGCGGAATCGAGCGCGTGCCAGGCATGCTCGGGTTTGACGTGAAAGCCGTTCATGTCGTTGAGATCGTCGTCCGCGGTTTCGGCGACGATCGGCAGCGACCACGAGTAGCCTTCCTCGTCCGGCGGCGCCTTCCTGATGCGCCAGGCGATGACCGCATCGCGGACGATACCCACGCTGTGCGTGTTCGTGATCATGACCGGGCCGTCGAGGACGCCGGATTCCTCCAGCCAGGTGGTGCCGGTCATCTCGCCATTGCCATTCAAGGAAAACCAGCCGCCGAAGACAGCGTCCATGCTGGCCTTGCCGCGCGGGAATATCGCCGTGACTCCGGTGCGTACCGGACCTTTGCCGACGACGAGCTTGCCTGAACCGGAAATCAGCGTCGTGTGGCCGACCTCGACGCCTTTGACATCGGTAATCGCATTGAACTGTCCCGGTGTGCCATCGAACGGAACGCCGAGATCGCGGGCGCGCGGCTTCGCTTGCGCGATACCGGCGCAGGTCAGGACGATCGAGACAGACAGCGTCAGACAAAGCTGGAGTGTTTTCATGGTGGCCTCGACGGCAGGGCGAAGCGCAGCATAAAGCATCGAGGCATGCCGGGATTTCCCGGCATCCGTGTCGATCGCACGCTGCATTTGCAAATCGCATCGTCGGATGCTGGAATGCCGCGCCGACGAACGGTCAAGGGGGGGTGATTGAAACGTAAAGGCGCAGATCGCAAACGCCAGGGCAGCCTCGTATGTGTCGGCGTCGGCATGACGCTCGGCTCGCACCTCGGTCCGCTGGCACGCAGCCATATCGAAAATGCCGACGTCGTCTTCATGGCCGTGTCCGACGGCGTCGTCGAACTGTGGCTCAAGCAGATGCACCCGGACGTGCGCAGCCTGCAGCACTTCTACCGCGAAGGGAAGTCGCGCGCGCGCACGTATCGCCAGATGGTCGACGCCATGTTGAAGGAAGTGCGTGCCGGCAAGAGAGTCTGCGGTGCGTTCTACGGCCACCCCGGCGTTTTCGCATTGCCGCCGCATGAAGCGATTGCGATTGCGCGTCGCGAAGGTTATGCAGCGCACATGGAGCCCGGTATTTCCGCCGAGGACTGCTTGTACGCCGATCTCGGGATCGATCCGGGCACCTTCGGATGTCAGCACTACGAGGCGAGTCAGCTGTTGTTCTACAACCGCCGCATCGATCCTGCGGCTTATCTTGTGCTATGGCAGATCGGGATCGTCGGGGATCGCACGCTGGCGCGTTTTTCGACCGGAGTGGAATACCGCCGCGTGCTGCTCGACGTGCTCGGTTCCGACTATCCGCTGGAGCATGAAGTCATTCTGTACCGCGCAGCGACGCTGCCGATCCACAAGCCTCGGATAAAACGCCTGACGTTGCGAAAATTACCCACGGCAAGAATCGATCTGGACGACACGTTGGTGATCCCGCCGGCGCGGGAACTTGAGGCAGACAAGACTACGCTCGCGCGCTTGCGGGCACTCGATCGGTCCGGGCGTCGCGGATGACGTTCGAAGCCTTCGAGACGGAGCAGTTGCAAATCCGCCCATTGCGCAGACGCGATGCAACACTTTTTGTCAGGTTGTATTCGGATGTCGAAACGATGCGCTTCATCGGTCGCCCGCTGTCGAAGCACGAAGCGCGTGCGAGCTTCGAGGCAACGCTCGAAGAAATGCTGACGCGGAAGCGTCTGGCGTTTTTCACAATTGTCGAGAAACCACGGCGACCGATCGGCTTTTGTTCCATCCAGGCGCCGCAACCACGAGCACGGCGCGCGGAGATCGGCTTGATGCTGATCCGCGAGGCGCGACGGAGAGGTTTCGGTGCGCAATGCGCTCGCGCCCTGATCGCCGCCGCATTCGAGGCATTGCCGATAGATACGGTTTGGGTGCAATATCGCCCTGCGAATGCATCTGCCGAACGTCTGTTCGGCAGCATCGGTTTTTTGCCGAAGGTCGGACCGAGACCGCTTAACGCGCGGTCTGCAAACCGCATCTCCGTATTGCAACGGATTGCCTGGCCAACATCCACCACAAAACGTAGGGGGAAACACAATGTCGAGCACGATTGCCTTTCTTGAAAGCGTGGGACGAGACGCCGCGTTGCGTCATGCGACGAGCGCACAACTGGCCGCAGCGATGCGGCGCGAGCAGATTGTTCCCGAATTGCACGCGGCGATTCTCGGTCACGGCAGCGTACAAATTGGCGAATACCTTGGCGTAAAGGAAAAGATCTTCTGCCTCAATTTTCCCAAGAAGGCACCAATGAAGGCCCCGGCAAAGCCGGCAAAGGCACCGGCCAAGGCGCCGGCGAAAAAACCAGCGAAAAAACCCGCCAAGAAGCCATCGAAGAAAGCAGCGCCCAGCAAACGCGTTGTCCATTAGCCGCGTCGAGGTCGTCATAAGTGAGGTTCATGAGCAAATTGCGCCCGGCTTTGTCTGCCGGGCGTATTGTTTTCTGCGTCATGGCGATGTCCGCCGCCTTCGCGGCTCCGCCCCGCGATGCGACAAGCCTGCTCAAGCAGGCGGATGACATCAAGACGGCGGACAATTCCGCATTTCTTGAAATCCTACGTCGTCTGCAGAGTGAAAGCGGTGGACTTGCACCCGGTGAGCAGCTTTACCTGCGCTATCTGCAGGCGTGGCAACTGGGTTATACCGGGGACTACAGCTCCGCAGTTCCCGCGCTGAAGGCAGTGATCGAGGAGGCAACCGATCCAACTTTGCGATTTCGCGCGCAGATCTCGTTGGTCAACGACCAGGCGCTGGCTTCACATTACGACGAAGCCTATGCGGGCCTGAGTGATTTCCTGGAAACGCAGGCGCAGGTGCCGGACAAGGACACCCGCATGTTGGGCTATGCGGTTGCATCGCTTCTCTACAATCAGGCCGGTCAATACGATCTTGGCCTCAGCTTCGCAGAACGCTGGCTGGCTGAAGATCCCGGCGACGTGAGCGATTGCAAGGCAATGTATCTGAAGCTTGACGCCCTTTTTCGGAGCGGCAAGCTGAAGAGCAACGATCCGCAAATCCAGACCGCCATCGACGCCTGCGGCAAGATTCACGAGCCGCTTGTCGAAAACGTCATCCGCACGTTTGTTGCCAATCTCGATATTGCCAACGGGCGCGTTGAGGATGCGGTCCGCCTGCTGATTGAAAACGATGCCGTCGTGCAGCAGACGCACTCCGCCCGAGTGACCTCGGAATTCCACTCCATCCTGGCGCGCGGCTATCTCCTTCTCGGCAATATTTCCAAAGCCAAGCAATATGCGCAGAGCGCCATCGACAAGAGCATCAAGAAGGAATTCTCCAAGCCGCTCGTCGACGCCTACGAAGTCTTGTACGAAGTCGCAAAGCGGGAAGGGGACGTCACCGACGCACTTGTCTACCACGAGAAATTCGCGACCGCCGACAAGGGCTACCTCAATGCCACGACGGCGCAAACGCTCGCCTACCAGATGGTCAATCAGCAGTTGCTCGACAAGAAGCGCCAGATCGATGCATTGAACGAGAAAAATCAGGTGTTGGAACTCAAGGGCGAAGTCGCCAACAAGGCGGCGGAAGCCGAGCGCCTGTATGTTGCGTTGCTAATCGTCGGCCTTGTGTCCATCGCGCTGTGGGCCTACCGGACCAAGCGCTCGCAGGTGCGCTTCCAAAAGCTTGCGCGGCGCGACGGTTTGACCGGAATCGTCAATCGCCAGCACTTCATGGACGAGGCCAAGGTCGCACTGAGGTACAGCGCGAAGTCGGGGCGCGACGTGAGCCTGATCCTGATCGATCTGGATCATTTCAAGGTGGTCAACGACACGTACGGCCATGTCGCCGGCGACGTTGTGTTGAAGCAGACGGTCGGGGCCTGCCAGCAGCATATGAGATCGATCGACCTGTTCGGCCGCCTCGGCGGAGAGGAGTTCGGCGTGCTCCTGCCGGATTGCAGCATGGAAGCCGCGCGGAAGCGGGCAGAGGAATTGCGCCGCGCTATCGTCGACAGTGTAAGGGCCGAACCCGACATTGCCGTTTCCGCAAGCTTCGGCACCACGTCGACGCGCGAATCCGGCTATGACCTGCGTCAGATGCTGCTCGATGCCGACAGCGCCCTGTATCAGGCCAAGCGGGCCGGCCGCAACCGGGTGCAGGTGTTCGAGGGTGAAATCGCCGTGGCGTCCACGCGGGGCGCCTGAACTCGAGCATCGCGCCCCGAACATTGCCGTCCGGCCGGGTTCGGTGCAATATCGCCTCAAGTACCCGGCTTGTTCGGGGGCGCGGAGGGTCCGCGCCAGGATCCAAATGGAGTTGAGGCGAATCGATGCCGCTGGCAACCGCACTGCGTTCTACGATCGGGCGTGTCTGCCTGGCGGTCATCCTCGGATTGACTGCGGCAGCGGTATGCGCTGCTGAAGACGCAGGCGACCTGCTCAAGCACGCCGACGAGATCAAGACCTCGAACCATGCCGAGTTCCTCGACGTGCTGGAACGGCTCGATGCCGATCGCGAGCACCTGTCCTCCGCGCAGCAGATGTACCTGCGTTACCTCGATGCATACAGGCTCGCCTTCAGCGGCGACTATGACCGTGCCGTTCCGCAGCTGACGTCGATCACGAAGGAGTCGAACGATGTCGTCATGCGCTTTCGTGCCGGCATTACGCTGACAAATATCCTGGCGTTGTCGGCACACTTCGAAGAAGCCTACATGCATTTGAACGAGTTGCTCGAGCTGCAGCCGAAGGTCGAGGACAAGGCGACGCGAATGCTGGGTTTCGGCATCGCCGCGCTGCTGTACAACCAGGCGGGTCAGTACGACCTCGCCATGCTGAACGCGCAGCGCTGGCTCAACGAGGACGGCGAAGGCGAAGGCGGCTGCAAGGCCAACTACCTGAAGATCGAAGCGCTCTACCGGACTGGAAGGCTCGCCACGGACAGCATCGACGTGCGAAACGGCCTCGCCGCGTGCGCCCGCATCGGCGATCCGGTCTTTGCCAACCTGATCCGCACCTTCGTTGCCAATCTCGCGATCGATCAACAGCGCGCCACGTCGGCAATCAAGCTCTTCCAGGACAACTATGCGGAAATACAGCGCACCCGCTACAACCGGCTGACATCGGAAGTGGACTCCATTCTGGCGCGGGCCTGGTTCAAGTCGGGCGACCTGGATCAGGCGACGCGCTACGCGCTCAGCGCCGTGGACAAGAGTGTCCGAGACGAGATCACAAAACCCCTGGTCGACGCTTACCAGGTGCTGTATGAAATCGCACGAAGCCGATCGGACTTTCAGACCGCGCTCACCTACCACGAAAAATACGCCGCGGCCGACAAAGGCTACCTTGGCGAGACGAGCACGCGCGCGCTTGCATTCCAGATGGTCAATCAGCAGGTGCTCGACAAGAAGCGCCTGGTGGACGACCTGAGCGAGAAGAACCAGCTGCTTCGCCTGAACCAGCAGGTTTCCGAGAAATCGGGAGAGGCCGAGCGCCTGTACATCCTGCTGTTGCTGGTGGTGATCGGCTTCATCATCCTGTGGACCTACCGTCTCAAGCGCTCGCAGCTGCGCTTCCAGAAGCTGGCGCGGCGCGACGGCTTGACCGGCATCGTCAACCGGCAGCATTTCATGGACGAGGCGAAGGCGATGCTGCAGGCCTGCGCCAGATCGGAGCGCGAGGTCTGCCTGATCCTCGTCGACCTCGACAATTTCAAGCTCGTCAACGACACGCACGGCCATGTCGCCGGTGACGGCGTCCTCAAGCAGACGGTGGAGATGTTCCAGCTGCACATGCGCGTGGCCGATCTTTTCGGCCGCCTCGGCGGCGAGGAATTCGGCATCATGTTGCCCAACTGCACGCTGGAGACTGCGTTTACCCGCGCCGAGGAGCTGCGCGCCGCCATCGGTGGCTTTGCCCAGGCCGGTGTCACGATCACGGTTTCAGCGAGCTTCGGCGTGACCTCCACGGCACAGTCGGGGTACGACTTGCGCCAGCAACTCATTCACGCCGACAGCGCGCTGTATCGTGCCAAGCGCAACGGCCGCGATCGCGTGGAATCCTACGTGCCCGCCGCCGATGCGCCGTCAAGTACTCCGCCGCCCTACGCGGAGTGGGACATTTCCAAGCCCTAGGCCGCAGCCAGGGAGCACGTCGCGGGAAGGGTTCGCGGACGACCCGTTTGGTCAGGCCGGATCCAATCAGGCTGGGTCCAATCTGGCAAGATCCAATCAAGCAAGGTCCGGCGCTTCCGCGCGTGCGACCCGGTTCCTGCCGGCCTCCTTGGCGGCATACAGCGCCTTGTCGGCGCGTGCGATCATCGAGCGCGCGTCTTCCTTGTGGTCCCACTCGGCGACCCCGAAGCTCGCGCTGACGTGGCCGACCGATTCGAATGGCACGTCGGCGATCTTTGCGCGCACGGCTTCGGCCATTGCCGCCGCCGCATCGATGCGCGTCTCGCGCAACGCCATGATGAATTCCTCGCCGCCGAAGCGTGCCGCGCAATCCGAGCCGCGCATCAGTTCGCGCACGCGCAGTGCGGCGTGCTTGAGCACCATGTCGCCGCTGTCGTGTCCGAACGCATCGTTGATCTGCTTGAAGAAGTCCAGATCGAGGATGATCACTGACAAGCCGTGGCCCTTGATGCGCGCCTCGGCCATGTCGGCCTCGAGCCGCTCGAAGAAACGCCGGCGGTTGACCAGATCGGTTAGGAAATCCCGTGTCGCCATGTCTTCGAGGCGGCGATTGAGCCGGTTCATCGGCTCGATGACCAGACCGGACAAGGCGAGATTCATGGCGATGAACATCACGGCGAATATCGCCAGCAGCGACAGCATGAAGTTGCGAAACGTCTGTCGCGCCTTCTCCACCGGGTAAAGCATCGGCACCTGCACCAGCTGCATGCCGACGACCTCGTCCTGCTTCCAGCCGAAGCCGTTCTGCTCGCCGTAAACTTTGAGCATCGATGCCGGCGCCATGGCGGGCGTGCTGTGGCAGGCAAGGCATTGCGGATTCTTGATCTGGATCGGCCGCGCGACGTACAGCGCGCTTTCGATGCCATCGCCGTGCACGCCGCTCAATTCCTTTTGCGCGTGGCCGGAACGGAATTGTTCGATCAGCTGTGCCTCCCACTCGCTGGCCTTGTCGCGCGGGTTGGTCGCATTGAGCACGGCTTCCTTGTACTCGTAGCCGGCATAGCGATCTCGCAGACGGTGCAGGGTCTCGGTCGCCGCGAAGGCCGGCACGGTCTGCGGCAGGAACGTCTCCGCGTTGAGAGGATCCAGGTGCGGCTTGATCTCCTCGGTCGTGTAGCTGCGGATTGCCAGCGCTGTATCCATCAGCACCTGCGAGTTGTAACGTACTTCGTCGAGCGCATTCTGTTGCAGGTAACGATGATAGAAAATGCCCGCGCCGACGATGCCGAGCGCAAACACGATGATCAGCACCAGGTTGAACTTGAGGCGTAACTGCATGCGTGGCAACGCCCGGACGCCTGCTGCAGGTCCTCCGGAACGTCCCTCCCTCGATTCGATCGGCGGCAATCCCCGATGCGCTATCTTATTGGATATTCGCTGCCTTGCGCTGCATCCGGCGCCGTACGAGCACAGGTCTCATTGGTATTGATGGTTTCGCAGATGCATCGCCTGTTTTTCGCAATCTTTCCCGAGCCGCCGGCACTGGCAGCGATCGGCCGCGTCGCCGCACGCCTGCAGGCGGAGAAGGTCTTGCGCGGCCGCTGGACGGCGCCGGCGAACTACCACGTCACCGCACGGTTTCTCGGCGATCATGCCGATCCCACTGTCGTGATCGCGCGTGCCAGGGCCGCCGCGGCACAGGTGCGCGCTGCACCGTTCGATATCACGTTCGATCGCATCGTCACGTTCCGCGGACGTCACCAGTCGCCGTGCGTTGTGCGCTGCACGCCGGAATCGGACATGGCTATCGAGGCACTCTGGCGAGACCTTGGTGCCGCATCGTCGGATATGCGCGGAGAGGCGGGTCGTTTCGTGCCGCACCTGACCCTTGCCTATGCAGACCGCATGCTCGACGCGCCGGTCGCTATCGAGCCTGTCGTCACGCGGATCAAGGCTTTTGCGCTGATCGACAGCCATGATGCGCAGCATGAAGTGCTGGTGCGCTGGCCGCTGACGGCATAGGGCACGCGTGCCGATTGGGCGAGGATTGCGCGCGGATCGCCGATGACGAAGCCTTCACGTTGTGTTGCAGGTAGTTGGCTAAGATTCACAGCAGCCAATGGTAGAGGAGGGCGTGAGATGTTCGCAGTCAGATCCGAAGTGGCGAGGATTGCCGGTTGCTGCTTTGCTGTCGGTCTGCTGGTAGCTTGCGGCAACCAGTCGGCCAACGCGCCGTCGAACGCCGCATCGTCGAACGCGGCAGACGCGCAAGCTTCGTCGCAGCCGGCACCATCGCCGCCGCCTTCGACAACGCCGCCCGCGGACGGTCAGCAGAATGCGTCGGTTGCTGAATTGCTCGCCGGATCGACGCCGCCGGCGAACACCCCGCCGCCGGAAGAGCCTGTCGCGGCTCCGATCGCTGCGGGCCCTGAAGCGGGTGCGGACAGCGCGGCGGCCGCCCCCGACGGCGTCGAATTTGCACGCGTCATCAGCGTGCAGAAGATCCCGGGACCGAAGCAGATTTGTACCGACCAGACCGTGGTCGAACGGCGCGAGCCGGAAGACAAGCACAAGGTGGCGGGCACGGTCATCGGCGCCGTCGCCGGCGGGGTCATCGGCAGTCAGTTCGGTGGCGGGCGCGGGCGCACCGTAGCGACGGTAGGTGGCGCGGTAGCCGGCGGCGCAATCGGCCGCAAGGTGCAGGGCAATCATCAGGATCAGGACACGGTAACGCGCGTCGTCAAGCATTGCCGGCCAGTGACGAAAGCCGAGGAGGAGGGCCAGATGTTGTACGACGTGGTCTATGCCTACCAGGGACAGAACCTGCATGTTCGCCTCGATCACGACCCCGGTGACCGGATCGAATTGCCCGTTCGCGGCGTCGAGTAGGCTTCCGGCCGGGTTGTCGGAAATTTGCCCGAACGATGACTGATAACCCATGCGCGGCATGGGAAACGCGCTACCCTGGGGCCCTGGCTTTCGGCCTACGGGGCAGGGCATGAACGCATCGCGACGAATGGGAATGCTTGGCGTTTCGGCGCTGATGGCGCTCCTGGTTGCGTGCGGTGGCGGCTCGTCGAACAGCAGTTCGATGCCGATGTCGCCACCGCCCCCACCGCCCCCACCGCCGCCGCCGCCGCCGCCGCCACCGCCTAGTCTGGATCCGGTGTACCTGGCGTCTGCGCTGTCGCCGTTCACGAACGGCTGCGACGGCGTCGCGGCAAATGGCACCGTGTATGTCAACGCCGAGGTCGAACCCTATGTCGCTGCCGATCCGCTGAATTCGCAGCATCTGGTGGCGGTCTGGCAGGAGGATCGCTGGTCGACGGGCGGTGCGCGCGGGATCGTCGCCGGCGTGTCGAACGACGGCGGCAAGAACTGGACCCGGCGCGCGCTGCCGTTCACGCGTTGCGGCGGTGGTACGCCGGCAAACGGCGGCGACTACGAGCGTGCGAGCAATCCCTGGGTCACGATCGGGCCGGACGGCACCGCCAATGTCGTTGCCATCGCGTTCAACGGATTGGTTCTGGCCGCCGGATCGAAGAGCGCGGTGCTCGCCACGCGTTCGACTGATGGCGGCAACACCTGGAATGCGACGAGCACGCTGATCGTCGATGCAGACATCGCCTTCAACGACAAGGACGCCATCACCGCCGACCCGACCGATGCGCACTTCGTCTACACGGTCTGGGACCGGTTGACCAGCGACAACGTCGGCCCGACGTATTTCGCGCGCAGCGCGGACGGCGGTGCGACCTGGCAACCGGCGCGCGCGATCTACGATCCCGGCGTCACCAACCAGACGATCAGCAATGCGCTGGTGGTGCTGCCGAACGGCACGCTCGTCACCATGTTTCTCGAACTCGATGCCACATCTGCGACGACGTTCACTGCGCACATCGCCGTAATCCGTTCGAGCGACGGCGGCGCGACGTGGTCGGCGCCGATCAAGGTAGCCGATTCGCTGAGCGTGGGAACGCGCGATCCGGACACCGGCACATTGATTCGTGACAGCACGCTGATTCCGGAAATCGCCGTCGGGCCCGGCGGCAAACTCTATGTGGTCTGGCAGGACTCGCGCTTCAGCAATGGCGTGCGCGACGACGTCGCTGTATCGCATTCGGACGATGGCGGCCTGAGCTGGTCGGCGCCGGTGCGCGTCAACGTCAGCGCGTCGGTCGCGGCATTTTCGCCGATGGTGCACGTGCGCGCTGATGGCGTGATCGGCGTGACCTATTATGACTTTCGTGCGAATACGACGAGCACGGCGACGCTGCCGACCGAATACTGGCTGACGCGTTCTGCCGACGCCGTCACCTGGCAGGAAAACCAGATTGCCGGTCCGTTCGACCTCAATCTCGCGCCGGTCGTGTCGACGCCGGGGTCAGGAGACTTTCTCGGCGACTATCAGGGACTCACCAGCTCTGGCACGCTGTTCCAGCCGTTGTTCACGCAGACCAACGCGGGCGATGCGTCGAATCGCACGGATATCTACGCAGCGCCGGCGGTATCGGCAACTGGCGGTGCGTCGACGCTCCGCGCTGCCGCCGCCGCAACGCCATCGGCGAGCGTGAGCGAAGCGTTTGTCGTCACAGCGGAGCTGCAGCAGCGCGTTTCGGACAACCTCGTGCAGGCGATGCGGCGCCGGTTACCCGGCGCGCAGCAGCGCTGATCGCCTCGCGCGACGAGTCAGCGCGCGCGCAGGCGGAAGCGCTCGCGGTAGTCGCCCGGCGTCAGCGATGTCTCACGTTTGAACAACTTGCGGAAACTCGGCACGTCGCTGTAGCCGCAGCGTTCAACGACTTCGTCGAAGCTCAGCTGCGTGGCCTCCAGCAGCGCTTTCGCTCTTTCGACGCGCAGATGCTGGATATAGCCGAGCGGGCTGGTGCCGTAGTGCGAGCGAAAGTGCCGCAGCAGGCTGCGTTCGCTCGTGCCGCAATGCGAGGCCAGACGCGAGACGCTGATCTGGTCGTGCAGCTCCTTCTCGAGGAAGCGCGTGATCTTCTCCGCCAGCGAGTGGCGCGGCTTTTCCAGCAGTGCCTGGCTGACATAGGGCGCCTGGCTCTGGCGCTCCATGTCGAGCAGCATCATGCGGCTGGTCTGCTGCGCCAGTTCCTCGCCGCCGACTTCCGCCACGACGCGGACGACGAACGTATAGACGGCGGTCGATGCGCCGGTGGTGACGAGGTTGCCGTCTTCGATGACGAGTGCCTGTTCTTCGAGTTGCACCGCGGGAAAGTGGCGGCGAAAGGCGCTCGCCAGCCACCAGCTCGTCGTCGCGCGCCGGCCATCGAGCAATCCGGTCATCGCCAGCAGGTAGGTTCCGCTGCACGTCGCGGCGATGCGTGTGCCGCGCAAGTGCAGCGCACGCAGCGCGGCCAGTTCGGGCTCGAACTCGGCGCGCCGGTCGAGCAGTTCGCGCGGGCGATGGTGGTTGATGCCCGGCACCAGCACGAGGTCGAAGCGCGCGTTGCGCGTCAGGGGCTTGATACCGCTGATCTCGATGCCGGATTCCGTCATCACGCGCTCGGCGCCGCGCACGTTGAATACCGTGCTCTCGAAGCGCGGCGCCTTGCCGGGCGACCGGATCTCGGCGAGCGTCTGCGCGACGCGCAGCGCCTCGGCGGGTCCGGAAAGGCTCGACAGCATGCAGCCGTCGAGCGCCATCAAGCCAAGTCGGAATACGGTCATGCAATGACTCTTCAGCAGTTGATCGGCATCGGTGTGGTCAGTCGGCAATCAGAACGGAACCGACATAGTCGTTGATCCAGTTCAGCGCGACGGCCGGCACATACAACGCCACGTCGCCATCGTCCTTCTCGCCGCAGGCGCGCAGGGCAATGTGCTGCGGGAATCCCGTCGGCAACGCTGTCACCGAAGGTGCAACGAGGCGCGGGTGGCCTTGATCGTCCTGGCTGACATACCAAAGGCCGTTGGGCACAGGCGTGCTGCTGCCACATGCTTTCGAGTGGTCGACGATATCGACCTCGTCACCGCGCAGTGGCTGCAAGCGCCAGCGGTGCGAGTGTTGCAGCAACGTCGCGGTGTACTGCCCGTCGGTGATGTAGATCGGTTCGTAGACCGGCGTGGCGCTTGCCGGCGCACCGGCGCTCAGCGCGGTCATTGCGATCAGTACGGTTGGCGAATGCTTGAGCATGATGCGTTCCTCCGGTAGCGGGTCGTCGGACATGCACCTGAAAATTTTCGCGCGGGACCTACATAGCTTTAACGAAATGCCGGCCCGATTTGCGCCAGATATCTGCCTCGACTGTGCGCATACTGTGCGCCGCGAAGCCTAGCATGCGCAGTGGCGGAAATGCCACGTTGGTGGCGAAATCGGACAATTCGGTCGGTCCGGCCGCATCGCCGAAGAAGAGAGCGTTCGGACCCGCGTTGAAGATCGCGCCGAATCGGCGCGATCGGATGCGCCGGCGTCTAGCGTGCGCTGCGACGCAAGTCGGCCGGCGGCCGATCGTTCTCGAGCGGCACCGGCCCCTGCGCTGCCGGTACTTCGCGCGCCGCCGCTCCGATTTGCGAGGTGCGGGCGCGTGTGAGCGCGCGTGCCATTCGCCGCACGGCCTCGGCCAATTCACTCTCTTCGAGGTAACTGAAGCCCAGGCGCATGAACGGCTGTTCGCGCTGCAGAAAATCGAAGCGCCGCGCACTGTGGAACAGCACACCTTCGCGCTCGCCGGCACGCTGCCAGCCGGCCACGTCGATCGATTCATCGGCGCGGGCCCATAGGGCCATACCGCCATCCGGAACGCGAAATGTCAGCGCGCTTCCGAGATGATGTTTCAATGCCGTTGCTAGCACGTCGCGCCGCGCGGCATAGGTGCGCCGCATGCGCCGCATGTGGCGCAACAGTTCGCCGTCCTCGAACAACTCGGCGATCGCACATTCCATCGCGACGTCGCTGCGCGCATCGCTGGCCGCGCGCAGCGCGTGCAGGCGCTCGAAGACCGGCGCCGGGGCGGCGACGAAAGCGGTGCTGATTCCCGGTGCCAGCAGATTGGCCAGCGAGCCGATGTAGATCGTATTGGCGCGGCCGGCGCCCGCGGCGATTGGCAGCACCGGCTTGCCGGCATAGTGGAATTCGTGATCGTAGTCGTCCTCGATGATCGCGAAGCGATGTCGCAGCGCCAGTTCGGCCAGGCGCATGCGGCGCCGCGCCGACATCACCGATGTCGTCGGAAACTGGTGATGCGGCGTCAGAAGTACAGCACGCACGGTGAGCTGCGAAAGGAGTTGTTCCAATGCGCCGACGTCGAGGCCGTCGTCATCGAGCGGCAGCGGGACCAGATGCGCGCCGGCGAGCTTGAGCACATTCCACGCCGGCGGATAGCCGAATGCTTCGACGACGACGACATCGCCGGGCGCCAGCAACGCGCGTGCAACCAGATCGATTGCCTGTTCGATGCTGCGCGTGACCATCAGGTTGTCCGGCGTCACCGCCAGGCCGCGCGAGCGCGACAACATCACGGCGAGTTCGCGGCGCAGCCGGATGTGGCCGCATGGCTCGGCGTAACCCAACGACGCAGGACTGCGCGGGCTGATTGCGCGGCGGAATGCGCGTGCGAGCGCGGCCGCGGGAAACAGCCGTACGTCGGCCATGCTCATCGCAAGCGTCAGCGTACCGGGCGCCGCGGCCACGTGCGTCGTCGGCGTGTGCATTGGCCGCGTGAGCGGATACGTCGGAAGATCGCCAGACGGTGCCGTTGGACCCGATGCGCCGTCGCGTCGGCCCAGCGGCGCGCTGACGAACGTGCCGCCGCCGACGCGCGTGTTGACCAAACCCTCAGCAGCCAGCTCGCCATAGCCGGCCACGACAGTATTGCGGTTGACGCCTAGGTGCCCGGCGAGTTCGCGCGAGCCGGGCAGGGGATCGCCGGGCTTGAGACGTCCGCTGCGAATCTCGTCGGCGACGGCGCTGGCAAGTTGCAGAAACAGCGGCTGATCGCGACTCGCATCAAGCCCCACGCTCAGTTCCCATCGACGCATCGTTCGTCTCCATCGGCCCCAAGGACTAGGACGCAACCGGACCAGCAAGCGTCGCAAAAGTGGAGCTCCCGACTTGGCCGTGTGCTCTCCAAGCTTGCCGTCGCGTCGCAACCCACCCCAACAGGAGAAGCACATGCGCACTGTTTCCTTCAGCACCCTCACGATTGCCGTCTGCTGTGCACTTGCATCCGGCGTCGCCGCCGCCGATACCGATGGCTACATCGTCAGCAACCTGCCGACGCTCGGCGGCACGCGCACGCAGGGCAACAGCGTCAACAATCGCGGCTGGGTTGCCGGATTTTCCACGTATGCCGGTAATTCGCATCGCTTTGCCACTGCCTGGTATGGCGGCCAGATCCACGATCTGGGTACGCTCGGCGGCCCCAACAGCGATGTCGCGTGGCCGGTCAAGAACGTCACCGGCCTGATCGCCGGCATATCGCAGACGGCAACCCCGGAACCGCTGGGCGAGACCTGGAGTTGCGCCGGTTTCCTCGCCGGTTCGACCGGCTTCATCTGTCGGGGATTCGCCTGGAAGGGAGGAAAGATGCGCATGCTGCCGACGCTCGGCGGCAACAACGGTTTTGCGGCCGGCGCGAACAACCGCGGCCAGATCACCGGCTGGGCCGAAACCAGCACGCTCGATCCTTCGTGCGAGGGTCCGGGACCGGGCAAGAGCGGACAGGTGTTGCAATTCCTGCCGGTAATCTACGGGCCTGGTGACGGCGCGATCCAGGCGCTGCCATTGCTGGCCGGCGACAGCTCGGGCGCGGCGACCGCGATCAACGATCACGGCCAGGCCGTGGGAATTTCCGGCAACTGCGATCAGGCGGTCGGCCGCTACACGGCGGCGCATGCCGTGCTCTGGGACAACGGCACGGTGACGGACATCGGCGCAGGCGTGCTGCCGGCACCGTTCTGGAACACGCCGATGGCGATCAACGAACACGGCGACGTGGTCGGTTTCGCGGGCGATCCGAGCGACATCACCGCCGGCCTGACGCACGCGTTCATCTGGACGCGCGAGGGCGGCATGCAGCTGCTGAATACCGACGCGAGCGACAACAGCACGGCGACCGGCATCAACGCGCAACGCCAGGTGTCGGGCTATTTCGTCGCCGGCGACGGCAGCCTGCATGGGTTTGTCTGGGACGCCGTGAACGGCATGCGCGACTTGAATGACCTGAAGGGGGATTACCCCAACGTCATCGCGCTGGCCAACGACATCAACGATGCCGGCGAGATCACCGGTCGGGCCACCGTGGCAGGCGGAACACGTGTTGCGATCGTCGCCGTGCCGTTGGATCAATGAACGAAGTGCATACCGAAAAAAACCGGGCAAGGCCTCGTTCATCGTCGGGGCTGCACATTGACGGCACCCAAGGCAACAACGACGCAGAGGAGAATCGCATGTACGACAAGCTTCCCAGCGACCGCCAGCATGTCGAGGTGCGTCTCGACAATCGCGAATGGCAACCGGCGACGTACGTCGATGGCGAATTCGTGGATGCCTATGGCATGCCGCTGGATCGGCGCAAGATCTCCAGCTGGCGCGATCCGAATCGGCCGTCGCCGAATCGGCCGACTGCTCCGGAGGGTGGTTCAAAACGCCTCAATTAGCTCTGCCGTGGCCAAAACGCGGCCGGAGTCGGGATGACTCCGGCCGCGTTGCGCCTCGTGGCAGTTGCGGTCAGTTTTGATTATTGCTGGCGTTGTTACTAGTTGCCGGATTGCACATCGATGCGTCCATACAGTCCGTCGGCTTCGCCGTTCGGTCCTGCCGCGAAGAACAGCGTGTTGACCGGCTGGTTCTGGGCGCCGTCGCCGAATGCGAGTCCCCATAAGCCGTCGATGACAATCGGCTGATGATCCGGACCGCGCAGCGTACCGATGAAACCGCCATGCACTGGATCGAACGCGTTGATCCTGCCGTCGCCGAAGTTGCCCACCAGCAGCGCGCCGCCGAACTCGCCGAAACCCGCCGGTGCCAACGCCAGCCCCCACGGCGCGTTCAGGACGCCACGTGAGGCGATGCGATTGAGCAGCGTGCCGTTCGGATCGAAGACGTCGACGAAGCCGGTACCGGGGCCGTCTGCCTCGTCGGTCGAGCCGGCCTGCGTCTTCGCGTAGGTCACGTAGATGTTGCCGCCGATCGCCTGGATGCCGAACGGGTGGTAGGTGCCGACGCCGAGCAGAAGGTTGATGAACGACGAATCGTTGCCGGCCGGCGGCAGTCCTGGATCCTGGAACGCGTTGCCGCTCAGCGTGACCGGTGCGAAATTGGCGTCGAACACATCGATCTGCCCGTTCGCGAAATCGGTGACATACAACTGCAGTGCGCTGCCGTTGCCGCTGAGCGCGATGCCTTTGAACACCGCGCCGCTGACGGTCTGCATGACCGTCGTGCTCGTTCCGCCAGCCCACGCATCGATCGTACCGCTCTCGGTGGCCCAGATGAATCGTGCCGGCGTCGTCGGCGCGATGTTGAAGCTGCTCGAGCCGTTCCAGACGATGCCGGTCGGATCCATGCCGGTCACTGCCACGATCAGAGATGCGGCGACGCCGCTGCCGTTGTAAATCGTCGACGTGCTGGTGCCATTGTTGGCGATCCACATCGGGCTGCCGGGTGCGAAGGTGAGGCCCCAGGCGTTCTGCAGGTTGCTGTCGACGTGGTCGGCCGTTACGTTCGCGGCGCCATTGGAAACGAGGTTGTGCTGCACGTAGGCCGAATCGGCGAATGCCGATTGTGCGCAGCCGAGCGCGACAGCGAGGACTAGAGGTGCGGACTTGCAACGGGCAATTTTTGAAATACTTTTCATCATCAGTTCCTCCATTGGCCGATTGCCCCCTGATGACGGCGGGCACTGCAATGGCGACCGCCGGCATAGTGGATTCCGCCACCGGTCGACAAGGTTCATGATGACGTCAGGTTGGTGAACAGCTCTCACGCTATTTTTCACAATCGGGTGTATGCCCGACTCATCAGTGCCGCCGCGTTGTGGCCAATTCAGACGTAGTTGTCAGCCTAGAGCTGGATGCCTAAGAGCAGGGGCAGAGGCTCACCGCTCAGTATTGCAGGCGTTTTTCGCCAGTTCCCATCGTCTCAACCAGCCTTCCCTGCGAAGAGGCCGGAGTCCAGGAATGACTCCGGCCTCGTTGTGCCCATCGCCCAGCGATCAGTCCTGATCGTTGTTGTCGTCGCCTTGATCGTCGTCGCCGTTGCCGGGCTGCGTGTCGATGCGGCCGTACAGGCCGTCGCCCTCATCGTTTGGTCCGGCCGCGAAGAACAGCGTGTTGACCGGCTGGTTCTGGGCGCCGTCGCCGAACGCGATGCCCCACAGGCCGTCGATCGCTATTGCCTTGTGGTTGGCGCCGCGTAGCGTGCCGATGTAGCCACCGTGAACTGCATTGAACGCATTGATCGTGCCGTCGCCGAAATTGCCTACCAGCAAGGCGCCGCTGAACGCGCCAAAGCCCGCTGGCGCCAGCGTCATGCCCCACGGCGCGTTGAGGACGCCGTGCGAAGCGATCCGGTGCAGCAGGTTGCCGGACGGATCGAAGACATCGACGAAGCCGAGGCCAGGCCCGTGCGCCTCGTCATCGGAGCCCGGCTGGGTCTTTGCGAAAGTGACGTAGATGTTGCCGCCGATCGCCTGGATGCCGAACGGGTTGTAGCCTGCCGGAAGCTTTGGATCCTTGAACGCGTTGCCGCTCGGTGGAAGCAGCTGGAAGTTTCCGTCGAAGACATTCACCTGCCCGTTCGCGAAGTCGGTCGCATACAGCTGCAGGGCGCTACCGTTGCCGCTGATCGCGACGCCCTTGAACACCGCGCCGGTGACCGTCTGCATGACTGTCGTGGCGGGGCCGCCCGCCCACGCATCGACCGTGCCGCTTTCGGTTACGAAGATGAACCGCGCCGGCGTCATCGGCGCGATGTTGAAGCTGCTCGAACCATTCCACACGACACCAGTCGGATCCTGGCCCGTGACGGTGACGATCAGCGGGATCGCATTGCCGTTGCCGTCGTAAAGAGTCGACGTGCTGGTGCCGTTGTTGGCGACCCAGGCCGGACTGCCGAACCCGAATGCGATTCCCCATGCGTTGACGAGGTTCGCGTCGGTGTGATCGGCGGTCAGGTTCGGCGCGCCGTCGGACACGAGGTTGTGTTGCAGGTAGACCGAATCGGCGAGCACGGGTTGCGCGCAGCCCAGCGCGACAGCGAGTGCGAGAAGAGCGGAAGTGCGACGGGCAATTTTCGAAACATGTTTCATCATCGGTTCCTCCACAGGCAAATTGCCCCCTGAAGAGCGAACGAAGGGGCTCATGCCTCGCGTCGTCGCCGGCTGTGGATTCCCGGGGGCAACGCTTCGGGTTCACCGCGGAATGGCGCGGGAAGAATGCGGTTTGGCTGAGCTTCAGAAACCTGAAGAGAATCGTCTTGTTGAAACGACGTGCTCAGTGGGGGCGCGAGGCCAGATTTTTCTCGAGGCGCATGAATTGCTCGAGCATGTCGGTGTAGATGCGGTCGGTTTTCTCGTGCAGGTGGGCGATTTCGAGTTCGGCCTTGATGTTGATGTCGTATTCGATATCGGCGCGCACGCGGTCCTTCTCGGCCTGACGGTTCTGGCTGATCAGGACGAAGCAGGTGAGGAAGATCGATTCGAGCGAAACGATCATCGTCAGCAGGCCGAACGGAAACGGATCGAACTGCTCGACGCCGAGCGGCAACACGTTGACCGAGATCCAGACGACGAACCAGATCACGTTGAGGGCGAGGAAGGTCATGCTGCCGCTGAACCAGGAAATCCAGTCGGCAACGCGCTGCAACGTGCTGATCTGTTCCTCGACCTCCTCGTTCACGTTTCGCGAAACGCGCGTGCGCAACAATTCATCGGCCTTGCGCGTCATGCGGCTCATCGCCGCGAGCACGCGCAACGCTGCGGCCGGACTCTTCTGGAACAGCAGCAGCAGATCGTGGCGCTTGAGCGCAAGCAGATGCGTTTCGCCGACAGCGACGGCCGTTGCCGTGCGCGGCCCCTGATCGAGCAAGGCGAGTTCGCCGAACAATTCGCCGGCGTCGGCAATTGCCAGGACGATCTTCTGGCCCGCGGTGTCCTTGATGAACAACTCGACCTCGCCGGAGCGCACGACGTAAAGAGATTCGCCCGGTTCGCCGGTTTTGAACAGTGTCTCGCCGGCGGCCAGCTGTCGCTCGTGGATGAATCCGGCGAGCTGTTCGCGGTCGGCCTCTTCGAGATGCTCGAAGAGCGAGACGTTGGTCAGCAGGTGGGCATCGCAGGCCATGATTTTCGAGCGCGTTGGATGTCAGCGCAGTTCCGGTCAGCCCATGCAGAACGCGTTGACCTTGTTGCCGTCGAGATCGCGGAAATAACCGGCGTAGAAGCCGTCGCCACGAGGACCAGCCGGACCCTCGTCGGTTGCGCCGAGTTCGAGAGCTTTCTTGTGCAGCGCATCGACCTTGGCCCGGCTGTCGACGACCAGCGCGACCATCGTGCCGTTGCCGACCGTGGCCGGCTTTCCGTCGAAGGGCAGGGCCACGCCGAACGACGGGGCATTCGGCGAAACCGCCCAGGCGATGAAGCGGTCCGATTCCATATAGCGCGACGCGCCGATCGTCGAAAGCAATGAGTCGTAGAAGGCCGCTGCACGCGCGAGGTTCTGCGTGCCGAATGTGACGTAGCCGATCATGTGGACTCCTTCAAACAGGTGGTGTCGATTTTAGGGAATTTGTGCAGGATTCGCTCACATCCGCAGCGCTGCGTCGCGCGCAGTTATACATGAATCCGTGACTGCTCCCGGCTTCCGCCGTATTTCGTCTGTTTCGAATCCGGGATAGGAAAGCTCGCGTCGGAACGGCGCGCTGCTCAGGTTGGTCGTCGCGAACGCTTCGGCCGCCACCGCGGTACCGGCATGATGCGAACGCCAACGCAACCCGGCGTCTCATCCAACATCTCCCTCGGCTTGGCTCAATATCTACTCGCACGGGCGCAAAAGATCAATCACGGCCTCAACGGACACCCATCAATGCCGGTCGATTGGAGTGGGTGGGGCACGGCCGATGATCGCCGGTTTGACCGCAGCCGTCCCCTTCGTGTGACAATCGTTGCAGCGGCTCCGGCTCGCCGCTGCCGCAAGAGTGCTCGAACTGAAGGGTCGCGTGCGCGGATGACAGCATGAAGCAGTCTTTCCTGGTGGAACTGCAACGTCGCAACGTGCTTCGAGCCGCTGCCTTCTATGCGGCCGCGGCCTGGCTGCTCGTGCAGGTCGCGACGCAGGTATTTCCGTTCTTCAACATCTCCAATTCGGTCGTGCGACTTGTCGTGGTCGCCGCGATCGTCGGTTTCCCGCTGGCACTGGTATTCGCCTGGTTCTTCGAACTTACGCCGCAGGGCATCAGGCGTGAGAGCCAGATCGATCGTTCCGACCCGCAGGTGCGCGCCGCCGACAAGCGCTTTGATCGCTGGATCATCGTGGCGCTTGGCCTCGCGGTCGTCGTGCTGGTGGCCGACCGCCTGATGTCGCAAGGCCCGGTCGTGGTTCCCGAATCAGGCCAGTCGATCGCGGTGCTGCCGTTCGAGAATCTCAGCACGGACCAGGGCAACGCGTATTTTGCCGACGGCATCCAGGATGAAATCCTCACCCGCCTCGCCAAGATCGGCGCGCTCAAGGTCATCTCCCGCACGTCGACACAACAGTACGCTTCCAAGCCGGGCAATCTGCCGGAAATCGCGCGTCAGCTCGGCGTCGCGACCGTGCTCGAAGGCAGCGTGCAGAAGGTCGGCAACGCCGTGCGCATCACTGTGCAGCTGATCAAGGCCACGACCGACGAGCATCTTTGGGCAGAGACTTACGATCGCAAACTCGACGACATATTCGGAGTCGAGACGGAAGTCGCGCAGGCGATTGCCTCGGAATTGCAGGTCAAGCTCAGTGGCGGCGAACAGACTGCGGTCGCGGCGCGGTCGACCGCGAACGGCGCCGCATACGATGCCTACCTCCACGCGCGCGCAACCGAGACCCATGAGGCGAATCCCGAAAGCGATGTCTTGCGCAAGGTCCTGTCGTTGTATGGCGACGCTGTCAGGCTCGATCCGGGCTTCGCACTGGCATGGGCACGCCTGGCGATCGTCAAGAGCTTCATGTACGCAAATTTCGTCGACCGCGCGCCGATCCAGCTCGACGAGGTCAAGCAGGCCGCCGATACGGCATTGCGGCTGCAACCCGAGCTGGGCGAGGCCTACCTTGCCATCGGTTATTACCGGTATCGGGGGTTGCGCGATTACGCCGGCGGCTTGCAGGCATTCGAGCAGGCGCGCCAGCGCCTGCCGAACAACGCCGATGTGCTCTCCTCGATCAGCTACATCGAACGGCGTCAGGGCAAGTGGCGCGAGGCGATCGCGCACCTGGAGCAGGCGACTGCGCTCGACCCCCGCGACGTGCGGATGCTCAGCGAACTGGCGAACAACTACTCGGCGTTGCGCGAGTTCGGGCAGGCGCGCGCGACGCTCGATCGCGCACTCGCCGTTGTGCCGGACTCGAAAAAATTGATCGCCGGAAAGGCAGCCGCCTACCAGGCCGAGGGTGATCTGGATGCTTCCGGCAAGCTGCTGGCAGGATTGCCGATCAGCGTCAAGGATGCCGAGACGTTCACCGTGCAGATCGACCAGATGCTGTTGCAGCGTCACTACGACGAAGCGCTCGATTCGCTACGCGACGCCATGACCGGCGTGGACCCGTCCGGCGATCCATGGCAGACCTATTGCCAGTTGTTCATCGCCTGGGCGCAGGCGTGGTCGGGTGACAAGACCGCGGCGCACGCGAGTTTCGAGCGCACTTTGGAAACCATCAATTCGCTGCGGAAATCCGACGCCGACGACGTCCATCTTGCGCAGGCATACGCGATCACGTATGCGGGGCTCGGCGACGAGAAGCAGGCCACGACGTGGACCAAGCGCGGCATCGATCTCAATAGTGGCGATGCCTTCCTGCTCCCTCGCGCCGAGGGGACGCTGGCGCAGGTCGAAGCGGCGTTTGGACATGTCGACGCCGCAGTCGGGATGCTGCCGCACCTGCTCGAAGTTCCGAACGGCGAAACCCGCGCGTCGCTTCGCTTGCATCCGATGTGGGATCCGCTGCGCAAGGATCCGGCGTTCCTCAAGCTGGTTGCCGCGGACTCGGGCACCGGCCAGGCCGCCGGCAGCGCCCACTGACCGCATCGAGCCGAGCATGATCACGGTCCATCACCTCAACAACTCGCGCTCGCAGCGCGTGCTCTGGCTGCTCGAGGAGCTCGATCTCGATTACCGGATCGTGCGCTACCAGCGCGATCCGAAAACACTGCTCGCGCCTGCGCAATTGCGTGCCGTGCATCCGCTCGGCAAGTCCCCGGTCATCAGCGACGACGGCACAACGATCGCCGAATCCGGCGCGATCATCGAGTACCTCGTTGGCCGCTACGGCAACGATCGGTTGATTCCGCCCGCCGCAACGCCGCAGCGCCTGCGCTACACGTACTGGCTGCATTATGCGGAAGGGTCGGCGATGTCGCCGCTGTTGCTGAGCCTGATTTTCCGGCGCATGCCGAAGGCGCCGATGCCGTTCTTCGCGCGGCCGATAGTGCGCAGTCTTGCCGAAAAGGTACAGTCGTCGTATGTCGATCCACAGCTGAAGCTGCATTTCGACTATATGGAAAACGAACTGGCCGTCAGCACCTGGTTCGCAGGCGAAGAGTTCAGTGCCGCTGACATACAGATGAGTTTCCCCATCGAATCGGGCCAGGCGCGCGGCCTGGTCGGCGAAGCGCGGCCGAAACTGGCGGCGTTCCTCGGGCGCATTCACGCACGGCCGGCTTATCAGCGCGCTCTGGAACAAGGCGGCACCTTCGCCGTCGTGGGCTGAAGGCGATCGCAGCCGCGCGCCTCGACTCGCCGGGCTGCCGCGGGTATCGTTTGCCGCTTGAATCGAAGGGAGCAAGCCATGGCCAAGCGTGATCCGCGTGTCGACGCGTACATCGCCAACGCGGCGGAATTTGCCAGGCCCATCCTTGCGCACCTGCGCGATGTCGTGCATCGGAATTGTCCACAAGTGGAGGAAACACTGAAGTGGAGAATGCCGACCTTCATGCATCACGGCATGCTGGCCGGCATGGCGGCGTTCAAGCAGCACTGCAGCTTCGGTTTCTGGAAGCACGAACTGGTGGTCGGCAGGGAACGCGCGGGCAGTCCCCAGGGGATGGGTCAGTTCGGCAAGGTCACCAAGGTGTCCGATCTGCCTTCAGCCAAGGCGCTGGCCGCATACATCAAGAAGGCGATGAAGCTCAACGAGGACGGCACAAAGGCGCCGCGCACGACACCGAAGAAGCGCGCGCTGGCCGTGCCCGCCGATCTGACGGCGGCGCTGAAGAAGAATCGCAAGGCGGCGGCGACGTACGCGGCGTTCAGTCCGAGCAACAAGCGCGACTACGTCGAATGGATCGTCGACGCCAGGCGCGAAGAAACGCGCAGCAGGCGGCTGGCGCAGGCGATC
>Ga0157375_10000834_pt1 | contig 26970 bp, 23 predicted proteins | sample M35metaG_FD_115311 | JGI IMG/M metagenome (GOLD analysis project Ga0157375, IMG submission 115311) | Miscanthus rhizosphere microbial communities from Kellogg Biological Station, Michigan, USA - M3-5 metaG | ecosystem: Host-associated > Plants > Roots > Rhizosphere > Soil | place: USA: Michigan... | reverse complement strand
ATAAATGCCTTTAGCAGTTTTAAAGCTTACACTTACGTTGTTTACTTCAACACTTGTTTCGGATGGAACAGCCTGCTTTAGGAGCTCATCAGTAACCGTTTTGATATTTCCGGCCGTCGTTGGTATGATTGATGTATCGATCATAATCAATTAATTAAAAGGCTAAGCCGCGTACGAAAAACGCTGCTGTAACCATGTAAAACACTTATCTAATAAAGAACCTACTATACCGATGATAATAATAGCCACTAATATTTTGGCAATATTGCCACCATTGAAACCTTCTTCCCAAACAAAATAGCCCAAACCAATACCGCCCGAAAGCATTTCGCCGGCTACAATAACCATCCAGGCAACACCAATGGAAAGCCTTAAACCTGTTATAATATGAGGCAAACTAAAAGGCAATAATATTTTAGTGAGATATTTCCAGGTTGAAAACCCAAAAGCTTTACTTACATTTTTATGATCCTGCGGGATATGCGATGCGCCGAATGCCGCATTGATCAGAGTTGGCCACAGCGAGCAAATAAAGATCATAAAGATGCTTGCTTTGGGCGAGTCCTGAAAAATAGCGAGTCCTAGCGGAAACCATGCCAGTGGCGAAACGGGCTTTAAAATTTGTACTATAGGGTTTATGATCTTCATAGCAATTTTGCTGCTCCCCATTATTAAGCCCAAAGGAATTGCAAATAAACTGCCCAAGCCGAAACCAATACCAACCCTGCCAAGCGAACTTAGTAGTTTAGTACCAATACCCTTTGTATCAGCATCATTTTGAAATGGGTGATGCATCACCTCTTTAAAAACTACCCAGGTAGCTAAGGGGCTAGGTATCTCGTGTTTGGTAACCATTGATACTAGCGCCCATATCCCTGTCAGGATCAGCATCCCGCCGAGGAAATAAAGAACTGCCAGTATTGATTTAGCTGAAAAAAAATCCTTCATTTTATTAATTTTTACTGTTCGTTTTTAAAAAGGACCTGCCAGGCTAAAAAACCTGGCAAAATCCTAATTACACATATCAACATTAACTATTTCTTTGCCCCGGCTATATATGCCGCCGGATTGTTAGGATCAAATACTATAGTTTCAAGGTTAGTTTTAAACGGCTTCATATCTTCCTGAACCGGCACGCCCATACTTTTTGCAACTTCCTCATACAAATCGGTCATGATTAGCTTTTGGGCAATATCTTTATAGTTAGGTGCAGTACCTAACATTCCAAAACGCATGTATTGCGCCATAAACCATATACCGTAAGATACTTTGGGTGTATTCACCATACCGTTGTTATAAAACAGCATGTAATCATCCTTATATTTTTGCACACCCAAATCACAACCGATCTCGGTAGAACCCATTAACCTGGCTTCAATCACCTGTACAGGCGCATTTACATAATTTGGTTTGCTTAAAAACAAGGCTGCTTTTTTACGATTGCTCATTACATCAAGCCATTTACAGGCTTCAATAATAGCTTTCATTACATTTTTAAGATCTTCCTTACCAGTTTCAGAGAAAGCTTTATTAACTACCAATGCTTTTTCGGGATGATTTTTCCAAATGTCCTGGCTGGCGATGTGGGTAAAGCCAATGCCTTGTGATGCGGCCACACCATTCCAGGGTTCGCCAACACAAAAGCCTTCCATGTTATCTACTTTCATGTTAGCGACCATTTGCGGCGGCGGGATAGTAATGATGCCCACCGACTTTGCATTTACACCACAGGCTGCTAACCAGTTGCGCAGCCAGATGTCATGCGTGCCACCGGGGAAAGTCATGGCAAAAGTCACTTCCTTTTTTGCTTTAACTTGCTTGATAGCTGCGCTTACTTTCTTAATATCCTTATAGCCAACAATGCCACAAAAGTCTTTTGAAAGTGTAATGGCTTGCCCGTTATCATTCAAAATCATAGCGATCTTCATTTCAGAACCCGCTTTGCCACCTATTCCGGTGTAAACCGAAAACGGCATCGAAAACAAACAATGTGCTCCATCCAGTTCGCCATTTAGAATTTTATCGCGCACAACCGCCCACGAAGCTTCTTTCGATAATTGTACATCAACGCCATATTTGGCAAAAAAGCCCATTTCTTTGGCTATTATTAAAGGAGCACAATCCGTTAGCGGGATAAAGCCCAGCTTAATTACCCTTTTAGGAGGGTGAGCGCCTACTATTGAAGTAACCAATAGCAATAGCAAAGTGCATATTAAAAGAAGTTTTGATTGCTTATTGATATTTTGAGTCATGATCTTACTTTTTAATAATTTGATTATTGTTTGATTGCAACCGGTTTAGAATAAAAGAAATCGGGTGTAAATTTGAACATAACATAAGCCCAGGTAGCCGTTTTATCAAAGGTTGCGGCTACCGCATCGGTAGTGGCCTGCCCTTTGGCAAATGGCATGCTATCTGTCGCTTTCATCAGCGAATAACCAAACTCTACATTGGTAAACTTGTTCATGTTATAGCTGATCACGAAATCCCCCTCTTTGCCAAGGTTCCTGTTTATCACAGTACCATCTGCTTTTTTCATGTCTTTATTAAGCGAAAATGAATGCAGATCAAGACCCACAGAGAGTATATTCGTGGCATATTTGATCTTGAAATACGGATTATTCAAACCACCTGCTGCTGAACCAGCACCTGCATAGAAATAATCCATATAACCCCAGAATTTATGCGGTGTTCCGTATAGCGGATCAAAGCGGTTATCTTTTCCTGATGGGTTGACAGCATCGTTACCTGAAAGCACATCATAACCCGGCGTAAAACTAAAGTTGCCTTTTTGATAGGTTAAGGCAACTGTATAATGATAAGCGTTAAGACTAACATTATCACGGTCGACGCCGGATTGGTGATAATAAGCCGCTTGTAACGCGAATTTTCCAAAATCAGAAGCATTGCCTAATGTATGGTTGATCATTAAACCATATGTGTAGCGATGTATGGGTGAATAATCATAAGTATCGGCTGCACCGTTTGGCACAAAGCGACGACCATATACATATCCTGTGGCCGCATTTCCTACAGAATCAAGCCTGTATTTCCCAAAATTATCGTTAAAGAATAAAGCGGAAAACTTAGTCTGATTGAATTTTTTACTTATATATAAACTGGTGAATGTTTTATAATCTTGTGTAGCTCCGTTAGTACTTGGGGGATTACTATAAACTGGTGTACCTTTTTTTGAGCTATTGTTTACTGCACTGCCGGATGGTGCAAGGGGCACTATCCCCGCAGGTGTCGGAACAAGTGTTCCTAAACTGTTTTTAACATAAGCCGGAATATTGCCAGGCGTATAATTGGTATTGGTTATACCATAGGCATCGGTGTTTTGGTTATAAGCATATCCTAAATCAACCTGCCAGCCGTGATGCATCGTTTTAAGTAAAGCCATATCATGCCGGCGTGCCTGTTGAAGCCAATCCAGGCTACCGATCAGACGCACATCGTCATAGTTTAATTCTTGTCTGCCAATTTTAAGGGTCATTAAATCAAAAAGCTTAGATCTGATAGTTGTATCTGCTTTATTGAACAAAGTCAACTCAGCCCAACCCTCGTGTAAAAACAAACGATTGTCAGTAGCTGAAATTGAAGAAGCATCAGCTCCCCATACTCTGACGTCTTGAACACTGACGCCAAAAGTTAATCTATCCCACTTATAACCAAAATTTAAACGGGTACGCTGAGAAATGAACATGGCAGATTTAGAATCATTAACTACCAGGTTGCCATAGCCGTTGCGATCCTCGGCACGGGTGCGTAACTGCCCGGTTAATGTTATTTGCGCCTGAGCTTTTAACGCCAGACAACAAGCAAGAAATACAATTATTGTAAAAGGCTTGTAATGTTTGAGTACATTTTTATACATTTGAATAGGTTTTTTATTTGTTAAAGCAATGAAAACTGAATAACCCTGTCTGGGAATGCGACCTCCCGGCAGGGCTTTTTTATATCTTTTATCTTAGTCTTTTTCTGTCATAGGCATAAATTTTATTTAATCCTTCAAATTTGTGTTCCATTTTGTCATAAATATATTGGAAATAGCCTTTATTACCAATACTTATTTGTTTTTAGCTCTACTTTTATGATATAAATCATAAAAAAGTTTATTTTTTATGAAAATGCCAAAAATATAGCAAGTCATTTTTAACATAATATGATTTTGTTAAAAATTACCGGGGAATAATCGGCGAAATTTTTCAAAAAAAATGACTACCTGTTTATAATTTGTGCCAAAAACGTCATAAAAAATAAAATTCAATTCGTTTTTTATTAAAATCACAATAAAAATCGATCTATTTTTATTAAAAAATCATCAAAAACTATAATTCATTTAATTAATATTGCAGAGTTATACAAATACAATCGAATAATACTACAAAATGAAGAAAAAGCAATTAATTTGCGACTCAAAAAGCTGTTTTATGTGCAAAAACTGCTTAAAAGAATGGAAACCGGCTATTGATGCACAAAAAAGAAACTTCAAGGTTAAAAAAGGAGAGGTTATCTTCAAAGAAGGCGATCTGGTGACCGGAATTTACTTTGTTTTCTCTGGAAGCGTTAAAGTTTATAAAAAATGGGACGATGAAAAAGAACTTATCATACGATTTGCAAGAGAAGGTGCTGTTTTTGGCCACAGGGCATTAGGCAGAAATAATACTTACCCGATCTCGGCAGCTGCTATTGAGCCAAGCGTCATTTGTTATTTCGATCTGGAGTTTTTTGAGGCTACTTTAAAGGTTAATACCAATTTCACTTACCAATTGCTGATGTTTTTTGCAGACGAGTTGCGCGAATCTGAAAAAAGAATGCGCAATCTGGCGCACATGCCCGTGAAACGACGTGTGGCTGAAGCCTTATTGGCATTAAAAAATCAATTTGGTACAACTAAAGATGGCTTTATTAATATTGATCTGAGCAGGCAAGACCTTGCTTCTTACGCCGGTGCAACTTATGAAACCATATTCCGGATGATCAACGAATTAGTAAGCGATAAACTGATCAGTTTATCAGGTAAACATATCCGTATCGCCAACGAAGAAGCCCTGATAGAATTTATGCAGAATTAAGTTTATACTATACCCACGTAAACTTTACCATCCACTACCTTTACAGGATAGGTCTTAATTTGATATTCATCATCAGATAAACATTCTCCGCTTAACAACGAGAATGTTTTTTTATGGAAAGGACAAGCCACTTTAGGTGTACAATCTTCGCCCGTACTACCAATCATGCCACGCGAAAGCACCATTTGTTGTTTGTGCGGACACAAATTTTGCGTAGCATACCACTCATTACGTCTTGAAAAGTTGAAAATTGCTATTTGCTCGTCGCCATGCTTCATACAAGCGCCGCCATTAACTGGCACATCGTCTGTGTAACAAGCTAAAACCCATTCGATATCTGCTATTGCTTCCATATGCTGATTTTTAATACTCTAAATGCTAAAATCTAAATTCTAAATGCTAAGCTCTAATGACCAATGACTATTGACCATTGACTATTCACCATTTCGCCTTCACCTGGTCGCGCATTGGCTCAAATTTTACCGCCGGATCTTTTTCTTCCGGTGCATTAACAAAATGAGCAAAACGTTTACGCAGATCGGCATTTTCAACCACTTCTTTCCATTCGCAGTGATAGGTATCTATTAAGCCCTGCATTTCTTCCTCTAGTTGATCATTGATACCGAGGCTATCATTTACGATCACGTTTTTCAGATAACTCATACCGCCATCCATTTTATTGAGCCAGGTAGCAGTACGGGTTAATGGATCGGCTGTTTTTATGTAGAACATCAGAAACCTGTCGAGATATTTAACACAAGTCTCCTTATCCACATCGGTGGCCAGAAGCTGAGCGTGCTGCGGTTTTGATCCACCGTTGCCACACACATATAAATTCCAGCCTTTTTCTGTAGCGATGATGCCAAAATCTTTTGATTGAGCCTCGGCGCATTCACGGATACACCCACTCACGCCTCCTTTAATTTTATGAGGAGCACGAATACCTTTATATCTATCTTCTACTTCAATGGCAAACGACACGCTATCATGCAAACCAAAACGACACCATGTACTTCCAACGCAACTTTTAACTGTGCGCAATGCCTTACCATAAGCATGACCGCTTTCAAATCCTGCATCGATCAGCTCTTCCCAAATAGCAGGCAAGTCATTCACATGCGCGCCGAACATATCAATACGCTGACCGCCGGTTATTTTGGTGTACAGGCCATATTTTTTAGCTACCTGCCCTATCACGATCAGCTTATCAGGTGTAATTTCGCCACCGGGTATGCGCGGCACCACCGAATAGGTGCCTCCTTTTTGAATATTGGCAAGGTAACGGTCGTTACTATCCTGAATAGTATCCTGCTTTACAATAACGTCATTCCACAAGCTGGAGAGTATGCTGGCCACTGCCGGCTTACATACTTCACAGCCATCACCTTTTCCAAAGTGATCGAGCACCAGGTCGTAATTTTTTACTTTATTTATTTTGACAAGATCATATAGCTCCTGGCGCGAATAGTCAAAATGCTCACATATTACATTTTTGATATATTGACCATTAGCTTTCAACGTACCTGCAATCAAATCCTTAACCAAAGGCACACAACCACCGCAACCGGTGCCTGCCTTGGTACATTTTTTAATACTATCAATTGACGTTGCGCCATCGTTCACCGCCGAACAAATTCCAGCCTTACTTACCGCCTCGCATGAGCAGATCAGCGCTTCATCAGGCAAACTCATCACCCCGGCACCTTCACTTGCTTCGCCTCCACGCGAGCCCAATATCAAATCTTCCGGGTTAGGCGGAAGCACAATTCTATTGTTAACCGTTTGTAGTAGAATATTGTAAGCCTCAGCCTCGCCGACTAAAATCCCTCCCAGCAAATACTTACCATCATTAGTTATATTGATGCGTTTATATATACCCTTGTGAGTATCTTCAAATATTATTGTACGGCAATCGGGTTCGGTGATAAAAGCATCGCCGAAGCTGGCCACATCCACTCCGATGAGTTTGAGCTTTGTACTCATATCATAACCGTGGAAATGTTTATCGCCACCTGTTAAATAAGTGGCTACAATCTCTGCCATCTCATAACCTGGTGCTACCAGGCCATAAATCATCCCGTCATATAATGCACACTCGCCAATAGCAAATATCGACTCGTCGCTCGTCTGCATTGTTTCGTTCACTACTATACCACCACGGGTGCCTACATGCAAACCAGCGAGTTTTGCCAATTCATCACGGGGGCGTATGCCCGCCGAAATGACCAGCATATCCACTGCCAGTGAAGTATCATCGTTAAATTTCAAGGATTCTATTTTGTGCTCACCGGCAATTTCTAAGGTGCTTTTATTCAGGTGAATATCCAACCCCAATTGCTTAAGCTTTGATTGCAGCATACCACTGCCAGCCGAATCAATTTGTCTTGGCATTAGGCGAGGCGCAAACTCTATCACATGAGTTTCAGTAATACCCAGATCCATCAACGCTTTTGCAGCTTCGAGGCCCAGCAAACCGCCCCCCATCACAACGCCCGATTTTGCGTGGGCAGCGTAGGCTTTAATTAATTCCAGATCGTCAATGGTCCGGTAAACAAACACCCCTTCTTTTTCAATACCGGGAATATCCGGAACAAAGGCCGAAGAACCCGTTGCCAGAACCAGGTAATCATATTTTAAGGTTAGACCTTTTAAAGAATGTATTGTTTTTTCCGAACGGTTTATTTCCTGGATCGGATCACCCAGATGCAGCTTTATATCATTATCAGCATACCAGGTTTCTGATGACATCGAAAGATCATCCGATGATTTACCATTAAAATATTCGCTAAGGTGAACCCTATCATAGGCCCTGCGTGACTCTTCTCCGAAAACGATGATCTGGAAGCCGGATGATTTGGATACAAGTCTTTCACAGAACTTGTATCCCACCATACCGTTGCCAACTACTATAATGGTTGGTTTCGACATAACGGTTTTTTTAATGTTAAAGCAAACTTTTATTTCAAATACATTTCGACTGCGACCAGAAATGCATTTACAGTAACAATATTAAGGATAAAAATGATCATTACCATATTTTAGAGTTAAATTTTTCAATTTTTTGATCATTTTTATGATATTAATAATATTTTAAAGACAAACAGATCAATTTTTATCATTTTTTTATAACATAAATCATTTTTAAACATCTAATTTTGTAAATAACACAAAATAATTAAGCATTTTGTTTGCAAAAACTACAATTAGCAGAATTATTAGTCACTTTCGATATAAAAAATGAAAGAAAAAGAAATACTTCCTGAATTATTTGTCCTTGGAGCCGGTCCGGGCGACCCGGAATTGATAACTGTGAAAGGATATCGGATTTTACAGGAAGCTGACGTGATTCTTTATGACAACCTGGCTAATAAGGACTTACTGGATCTTTCAAAACCTGAATGCGAAAAGATATATGTGGGCAAGCAACCCTATGGCCAGTATACACCCCAGGAAGAGATACATGAAATGATAAAACATTTTGCCTTTGCAAAAGGCAAGGTGGTAAGGCTAAAAGGCGGCGATCCCTTCATATTCGGGCGGGGTTTTGAGGAAGTATTGTACGCAAGAGCAAATGGCATTAAAACGCACTTCATACCCGGGATAACCAGTATGCAGGCATCGGGCCTGGAAGATATTCCTTTAACCCATCGGGCAATAAGTGAAGGGATATGGATTATAACAGGGACAAAAAAAGACGGTACGCTGTCGTCAGACCTGCGGCTGGCTATGCAAAGCAACGCAACAGTGGTTATTTATATGGGCATGAAACAGATCGAAACTATTGCCGATACCTATATAAAAGAGCAAAGAGGCTCGACACCGGCTGCTATTATCCAGCATGCTTCGCTACCACAGCAAAAATCTGTTGCGGGTTTGGTGAAAGATCTTCCTGAAATGGCAGCAAAACATAATTTGACCTACCCTGCTATTATAATTATAGGCGATGTGGTAAGTCTCCATACACAAATAAACAGTTAGTATATCATGAAAATCCGGATTAAGGGCAATACTTTGCGTTATAGGCTCACAAAATCAGATGTCGATAAGTTCTCAAAAGAGGGTTACGTTGAAGAAATCACTAATTTCGGTGAGAAGTCGTTGATATATGCCTTAAAGAGTGCATCGATTGATCATTTAGCTGCAGACTTTCAAAACAATAAGATCACGCTATTTATGCCTGTTCCAATTGCAGAAGAATGGACGACAACTGATCGGGTAGGTTTTGAATATACCAATGGGCCGCTTTACTTATTGATTGAGAAAGACTTCAAGTGCCTGGATAATGTGGCAGAGGATCAAAGTGACAACTATCCCAATCCATTGACTGTTTGCTAAATGCTAAGCTACTTTCCAAGCGAATCTAAACCAATGGTTTTGCCGATAACAAGTCATTTGCTCTCATTAAACCACCTTCAAAAGTATCTTTAATATTCCCTTTTCCTATTTGAAATAACAAACGGGATTTGTCCAATTCACTAATAACCTGTTCACTGCTAATTTCAGTTAGGATCAGCTTACTGCCTTTCTTAAGGAGTTCACTATGAACGTCCTTTAGTACCCTGATGCCCGTTGCGTCAATCACGGGCACGTTTCGCATCCGGATAATGAGTATGCGGGCAGGGTTTTCTATCATCTTCATGGTGTCTTTAAATTTGTAGGCTGCCCCAAAAAACAAAGGCCCGTTAATTTCAAAAACATCCACTCCGTCCTGCAAATTGTAAGGAAGAAAAGTATCTTCAGAGCTATCCGGGGATGCACTGGCGGTCTGCTGTACCGAGCTGGTTTGCATCATTTTCCGCATAAACAAAAAGGCAGCCAGGATCATGCCGATTTCAATCGCCACGGTTAGGTCTATAAAGACGGTCAGCAGAAAAGTAGTCAGTAAAACAGCTGCATCGCTTTTCGAACCCTTGAGCACAGAAACAAAGCTTTCCACCTCGCTCATGTTCCACGCTACCATCACCAGTATGCCTGCCAGCGAAGCCATAGGGATCAGGGCGGCCCATTGCCCTACAAACAACATTATTATAAGCAGTGTCAAGGCATGGGTGATACCCGCCACAGGTGTACGGCCGCCATTTTTTATATTAGTAGCTGTACGCGCTATTGCACCCGTTGCGGGGATTCCTCCAAAAACAGAAGAGCAAATATTTGCCACTCCCTGTGCGATGAGCTCCGTGTTGGACCGGTGGTTGCCGCCTGTCATCCCATCCGCTACGACGGCCGATAATAAAGACTCTATACTCCCTAACAGTGCAATGGTAAATGCGGGTCTGATCAATTGCTGCAGCGTAGCAAAACTTACAACCGGAATTACCGGCTGCGGCAGCGACGAAGATATTCCCCCAAAACGGCTCCCGATGGTTTCTACCGGTAGCTTAAACAAATGCACACACAAAGTAGTGGCTACGATGGCAATCAATGATCCCGGTATTTTACGCGTTACTTTGGGCCACCATATTACTGACAGCAGCGTAAAAGCCCCAATGGCTAGAGCGTACCAGTTTATCGCAGCAAGATGATGACCGTACGCCAGCCATTTGCTAATGAAGTCAGCCGGGACACTCCCCATTCTCAGGCCCAGGAAATCCTTCACCTGTGACGAAAAGATGATTACAGCTATACCCGTGGTAAAACCGACGATTAACGGATAGGGAATAAATTTTATGGCATTACCTAAACGTGCAAAGCCCATAATCATCAGCAATATTCCGGCAATAAAAGTTGCTATAATAAGGCCATTTACACCATACTGCTGTACAATACCATATACAATAACGATAAATGCACCTGTTGGGCCACCGATCTGGACACGGCTGCCACCCAGCGCCGATATGATAAACCCGGCAATAATTGCGGTAAATATTCCCTTTTCGGGAGAAACGCCGGAAGCGATTGCGAAAGCAATAGCCAATGGCAAAGCTACAATGCCTACTATAACCCCGGCGATCAGGTCCTTAACAAACTGGTCTTTGTTATAATTCTGCAGAGTGTCTATTAGTTTAGGCCGGAACGTCACTTTCATAAACCTCAAATTTAATGGCTGCATACAAGCATTTTACGGTAATAAATCAATGCAGGATATGATATTTATCAGTTTTATAATTTTTTATCTTTGTGAATGAGCTTGTCCGGAGTTTTTCCCATCGACCGCTGGAATTTTACTACTCAATCCGTATTGAATGTCCTTTCCGATGCCGAATATTCAGCTTTGCTTACTCACCATAGCGACCAAAAATATTTGAAGGGTGATGTAATTTTCAGGGAAGGTTCTGTACCTGCGGGTATTTTCTTAATCCGCAATGGCAAAGTGAAAAAATACAAGGTGGACAATATAAGCAAGGAGCAGATCATTTATGTTGCTAACCAGGGGGAACTGATCGGATATCATGCTGTGCTATCAGAAGAAAGATACCCCGATTCGGCAGCCGCCATAGAGGATAGCCTGATCAGTTTTATTCCTAAGGAAGATTTTATTGCTGTTCTGCACCGCTCACCCGCCTTTATGCAACGCTTACTTAAAACTTTAAGCCATGAATTTACTGTATTAGCAAATAGCATTTCTGTGATTGCCCACAAGACCGCGGCAGAACGGCTAGCTATTGCTTTGATTGTATTTCGTGACAAGTTCAAAGAGGATGGATCGAACGAAAAAGACATCGTATTAAATGTTTCCAGAAACGATTTGGCCAATATGGCCGGAATTGCGCCCGAAAATGTTATACGCCTGTTAAAAGAATTTAAAGCTGAAGGAATTCTAGAAACTGACGGCCGGAAAATCCTGGTAAAGGATATTCGGCTACTAATCAAAAAATCGAATTACAAATAAAGCCTATTTCACATTATTCGATAACGGCACCAGCTTAGCTTTCAGATCAGGGTCTTTCATATTCTTATCCAATGGAAATATAGGCCGCTTTAATCTTTTATAAGGCAGATGCTCAATATCTTGGTCTACTCCTCCCGGTGTCAATGCCAACAGCCAATCGGCGCGCATGGCATATAGTTCAGGCTCAAGGTAGCCAATTTTCACTACGACAATATCGGCTGTCCGCGGGTTAAGACCCAATTTTGTAAAATCTTTTTCGTGATGATATGGCTTTCTCTTTTGAGTTACGATGATATGAACGCTTCCCATCTTTATTGACGCTTCTACTTCAGCATCCACATCACCTTTTACGATTGATTCCACCGTCCCGACGATATGCACAGGCGGAGCAAGCCGCGAATCGACTTTCGCACCTGCATAGCCATCCACATGACCGCCTACCCCTGCTGCTATCGCTTTTTTAATTAACTCAGGCCCGGGAATGGATGCGTAGATCAGAGATGGGCCTTTATCTTTTTTAAATTCCGGCCGTTTCAGTATTTGCGTCAATGTCCAGGTCACATCGCCTGCCCCGCCTGCAGTAGGGTTATCTCCTGAATCGCTTACATAGAACGGATGTTTTTTACTCGCAATAGCCTTATCAAGACATTCTGTTAGATTGCCGGTTGGGGCCACAAACTTAAATTGTTTACGCACATCCCAAAAGCTTTTGGCGAGTGATTCCGCTGTGCCTGTAACTTTAGCTTTATCATCGCCGGTTACCATCACTACGGCATGGTTCCGGGGTTCATCGGCCCAGGCATATCCTATCCATATTGCCGCATCAACAATGCCTTTTTGTTTTGTAGCGGGCCATACTTTCTGGTATAAGCTTTTACCGGGCTCAATCCGGGTGCTGGTCTTTTCTCCGGGTAATAAAATAGGTATAGATATATAAGCTTTGTAAGCAGGCTTACCTTTTCCGTTTTCGAGTCGTTCGATCAGATTAGTTACCGCGCGACGTTTAGTCTGTATCGCATCCTCGTGCGGTGCCATACGGTAACAGGTGATCAAATCGCTATTCTCAGCCAACCGCCAGGATACATTTCCGTGCAAATCCATCGCTGTTGAAATGATAGTCTTTTTCCCAACCACTTTTCTTATCCTCACAATAAAATCACCTTCCGGGTCATCTAATCCAACCACACTCATTGCACCGTGTATATCATAAAACAGGCCATCATATGGCCCATTCTGTTTAAGAGAATCAAGGGTCTTATTTACAAGCGACTCATAAGCTTTGCGGGTAACCGCCCCACCAGGAAGCGCATGCCCGTCTATTGTTGGAATCCATACGGCTGCTTTACGAACTGATGAATCAGGAGCCCAGAAAGGGTAAATAGAGAAAATGGCTGTTCCGTATTTCGCATGAAAAGCTGCTTCATCCGAAAGTGCCGGTGAAAAAGTACTCGATTCGATACCTAAACCTGCAATAGCAATGCGTGGAAGACGTTTAACGGGAGGGTTTGGTTGTGCAATAGCAAATGACACTATTAAACTGCATAGAATGAGTAAACATGACAACTGTTTCATTTATGAAAGTTTTTACTTAGATCTTCTTTGTTTTAATCATATTATCCTCTTCCCAAACACATAGTACTTTATTGCCTGGCAGGATAATCGTTTTTAAATAACTCCCTTTACCCACCTCGGTCTCCTGATTTGTTTGAACATTTTTATATTTTAAATTACCGGCATTTCCCATGGCAACAAGAGTTTGAGTTGCATTAGTGCTTATACTGCAATCCCTGCCTTTGCCGAGTTCCTTTTCATTTTCGCCCGGTTTGCAATAGTAAACTGTCCCTTGTCTTTGCCAGGTAGTATTAATGGTGTTATCGGCGTTAAAGTTTAAGCTGCCGCCATCCATCGGACAAGCATTGAGTTTCCAGGTTCCGGCGCCCAGTTTAATCGCCGCGTTAAATGCCCTACCCATATCTGCCGAAGTAGCCAAATACAAATCGCGGGAGCCGTTTAACCAGTTTCTGAACATTATGGCCACGTTTGATCCTTTAACAGCAATACTGGGCCTGCAGCATTCACATACATGCTCGTCAGGAGATTGATAAACTAGTGTGTTTTTAAGCCATTGTATATGTCCTGCCGGCAGAGATGAAAAATATATGTTATTTCTTTTATTCAACCGGAGATCAAGCCAGGCAGCATAAAAGTTATCCCGGTTGTCGCATGCAATATTCATCAACCCTTCTGGTGCCGAGCCTTTAATATCATTCACCAAACCTTTGTTTTGCCACTGTCCATTCTTATGGTTCAGAACAAAGAAATGAATATCTCCTTTTTGATCCATGGCAGTAATGACACTATAATGAGCAGAACTTGCCAGTTGCGGCCCCCGGGCCATACCTAAATGCATTTTGGAGACAACACCAACCAGTACAGGTTTGGAAAAAGAACCGCCTTTGTCTGAAGAAGTGGAACAAAAAATGCTGTCTGTTCTACCAAATACAGCCCTGATAATTCCGGCGTTATCCATACTGATCTGCGGTTGTTGTCCTTTCGAAATTATTATTTCTGATGGTGAATGCCAGGATATAAACCCAAAGGCAACCAGGGAACAAACAATTAGTTTATATAATTTAAGCATATCTAATAAATGTTAAATATAACACCTGAAATAAAACGCTTGTGTAACAATTCCGGTATTGTCGCTAACGTTAACACAGGCCGGTTTATTTATTAACAACAGGAAACTCTGAAATCCGCAGTTTTGTGCATCCATAAGGAATCAGCGTAATCTCCCGATCGGGTTGCACAGGTTCATTTTCGTTATAAATATTACTATATGGCAACGGGCCGGCCATATCATCATATAATTTCCACGATGGAATTTCCCTGCCTGTGGTTTTTATAATGATCGGTGCGGCGTCAATTGTCCAGGGGTAATTGGCTACTTTTCCGGTTTCTTCAACTTGGTATTGTTCATCCAGTTTATCTTTTGGTGTAGAGATCAACCCGAAATTCCATGGTGTGGTAGGCCTTACTTCATAAAAGGTACTGCCATAATTAATGGTATCTTTTGGGTTATTAACTTTTTTAATGTCCTGGCCGATCTTCAAAGCATAAACCAGCGGGCCTCGTTCAACCGATACTGAGTTTTCATACCACCTGTTTTGGCGTATGTACATCGGCAATTCCAGCTCAACTACATCGCCTGATTTCCATTCGCGGCTTAATTTTACTATCTGATTACCTTCAGGCTCCTGTTCAACTTTTCCATTCACTTTTATTGTTGCCTTTTTGCACCATTCAGGAATTCTTAAGTCAAAAGGAAACGCTACTGGTGATTTGCTATTTGTATTTAACGTGAATTTTATAGTGCCACTAAACGGATAATTGGTCTCTTCTTTTACATTCACGACAGTTACATTCGCCACGATAATCTTTGCTTCCGATGGCGAATAAACTAAAGCAGCAATTCCCTTATCAGCCGTGGCATACCATAAGTTCTGTGTGAATTTTGGCCATCCCTGGTGCATATTACTGGTGCAGCAGGCATAACCGGTCTGCAAACCATAGCACACGTCAGTTCCGCTGTGATTGATATCAAAATTACGATCGGCCTGGGTAACCATTACCTGGTTAGCTTGCTGAAAATATTGTCTGTCGGTTAGGTTCTCATCTACCTGGGCAGGTAAAGCATTAAATGCTATTCTCTCCAGATGATCGGCATAATTTACATCACCCGTGATCGCCAACGTATTTTCTAATGTGAACATCTCCTCCACAGCAGTACATAACTCCGATCCCTGTGTCGGATTATTACCGTGCAGCGATTCGTCTCCGCCGAACATACCATTAGCCATCCCATTGTATTTGCGCAAATCGGCATAACTTTTTTTGGTAGCCTCCAGATATTTTTTATCGGTATGCTGCTGATAATAAATAATAGGTTCCTTCATGCCTTCGGCAAGGTTTACACCGTGAATACTACCATCTCTTGCCAGCAAGTCTGTATTTAAAAAAGAGCCCGTATAATCAAAAGTCTGTTTATGAAGCAGATCAGCCAGATCTAATAAAAATTTCTCGCCAGTGATATTGTACAACCAGTAAACAACCATCAGGTTGTCGCCTGCTCTATAACGCGCCCAGAATGACCAGTGATCTAATGGATGAGTTGGTAATTCCTTTAATTGGTATCTGAAATAATTCGTTAGTAATTTAATGACGCGCTGATCGCCAGTGGCCGAATAGTATTGTTTTAACACTTTCAGCATTACAATTTTGGGCCACCAATCGTGGCTGTTATCACGTTGTATCCCTGGTTCAGGACCATAGTCCTTTGCCGGACCGAAATAGCCATCGGGTTGAGCGCTTTTCAACGTCCATTCTATCCAGGGTTTTACTTTTGCAATAAGCTCCTTATCATTTAAAATATAAGCCAACGGCAATAGCCCATCTATCCAGTAAGGGCCGCGCTCCCATTGGTCGCCATCACCACCCAGCCAACCGTTGCGCTTGCCCATTACAGAAGGATAAAGCTTATCCAGGTTTCCGGTTGCCCCGTTTTTCTGTCTGAGCAGCATTTCGCGGAGCCAACCTTCAGGTTTTATTGCCCCAAGCGGTAATTCGATATAAGGATTCTGACGCAGAGGCGCACGGCTGTAAACATAATTAGCGGACTGACTCCTTTGTGCAAAAGAGCTAATACAGAAAAAAGAAAAAAGGATAGTTAAAAAGGTAAATGTTCTCATTATTCAGGCAGGTATGTACTTTCAAAAGTAATAAAACCTGCCTGAACGAACAATACAGATTGTCAGGTTGGCATTGAAAGACGAATCAGTTCACCAGTTGTTTGGCCAAAAATTCATCCAGCATTTGGTGTGATTCTCTCACGCCGTATTCCATTCCTGCCTGGACCATACCATCTCTGTCAGCCACTGATTGAAACACCGATTGAATGGTTACCTTTGTGCGTTCATTCGGCAGCACCTCAAAACGTGCAGTTTCCAATACCACATGTCCTGATTCAGGAAGGCCTTCAAACTCAAAAGTCCTTATCAATCTTTCCGGAACTAACATTTCATGCGAAACACCATGAAAACCATATTCGTTATCTTGCGGGTCGATATGTACATAGCGATAGGAACCACCTGCCCAGGATTCATGCTTATCGATACGCATGGTCATGTTACATGGGCCAAGCCATTTAACCAGCATATCTGCCTCTGTAAATGCCCTGAAAACTAATTCGCGCGGAGCTTCAAATTCCCTTTTGATAAATAGCTCCTGTTTGCCTGGTTCGGCAATGATCTCGGTTTGATTATTAGATGTCATAACTATTTGTTTTATAATGGTTAATATTACTCGTTCTCATGGTTTTTTATTTTTGGTTTTAAGTTCTTCCAAGAAATCGTCGAGCGCGTTGAATCTTCCTTCCCAGAATTTCCGGTATTGCTCTATCCAGTTCGATACTTCACCTAACTGCTGCAGCTTTGCTTCACAATATCTTTCTCTCCCCTGTTTTTTAATGACGATCAGTCCACACTCTGTTAATATTTTGATGTGCTGGGAAATTGCCGGCCTGCTCACATCAAAATTCTCTGCAATAGCGTTTAAATTAAGCGGATTAAAAGCTATCAGGTTGATAATTTCTCTGCGTGTCGGATCGGCTATTGCCTGAAAAACGTCCCTTCGTGATTGTAATGCCATGTAATATGTAAGTATTTCCTTACAAATATATATGTAAGTATTTACTTACGCAAATTTTTCTGAAAAAAGTTTTTGAACATAATATCGCCTGACTGGCAAATCCTATCTTGCGCCATTATTATGAAGATCAAATCACGGCTCTTGCTTATTATTCTTGCATTTATAATTGTTGCAACTGGCTGTAACAACAATAAAAATCAGCTTACAAGCGGAGAAACATTTAAGGAAGATTTTGAAATACCTGATAAACCGGGTTCAAAAAGTTATAGCAACGAATCATTTAAGTTTAAAAGCGGCGACTGGCTTTTAAGTGATGCTTTGATCGGCATGAGTGACAAGGATGCAAAAAATGGTATTCATTCTATACGTATTCGTAACAGTGGAAAGCTATCGATGCAGTTTGATGTACAAGGCGTTGGCAAAGTGACCATTTTTTACGGTGCATACGGAAATGATAAGAATTCAGGCCTGCAATTGTGGGCTTCCTATAATAGCGGAGGCAGTTATCGCCAAATTGGTGAAACAATGAACGCATCGGCTCATGAACTGGCTTTTCTTACTGCAACTATAAATCAAACAGGCCCTGTTCGTATCGAAATCCGGAAGGTTAGCGGCGGTAAAAATCGCATCAATATAGACGACGTCATTTTCACTGCAATTGAAGAAAATTCGACATCAAACAATGAGGATGCAGGCGCAATTGCTGTTAGTACCGATACCCCCGTACCCGGCGATAATGGCAACTTACTGTTAGGAAACCCAAGCAATGCAGCTGCCAATGCCAGTACGAGTGCAGATAATTATCTGATAGATCATCATTATTATATAGAAAGCTATAACAAAACAAAAACAGAACCCAATTGGGTAAGTTGGCATATTGGTGCGGGCGATATAACAGGCAAACGCGGTCCGGACGATTTCAGAGCCGATACTACACTGCCACGCAAGTGGTTCATAGCAGACAATACCTATTACAAAGGCAGCGGGTTCGACAAAGGCCACAATTGCCCAAGCGGCGACCGGTCATCATCATCCGATGCTAATTCAGCTACATTTTTGATGGATAATATTATACCGCAGGCGCCTAATAATAACCAACATACCTGGGAGCATTTGGAGAACTTTTGCCGGGACCGCGTAAAGGAAGGGAATGAGGTTTTTGTAATTATGGGCAGCTATGGCACCGGCGGTACCGGTAGAAATGGGTATGTTACATCTATTTATAAAGGCAGGATCAATGTACCCGCGCATATATGGAAAGTGGCGGTTGTTATACCTAATGGCAACAATGACCTTCGCAGAATAAATACCGGCACCCGGATAATTGCCATAGATACGCCAAATGACGATAACATTGACCCTAACTGGATGAAATATATTTGTACAGTAAGAGATATTGAAAAGGCTACAGGTTATAATTTACTATCAGCATTACCTCAAAATGTGCAGGATGCGGTTGAAACCAAACGATTCGGTGGTTTATAAAGGGGTCATTTGATTGCCCTTAAAAAAGTATCTTGCATCAACTTATGGAATATGTTTTAGGCATCGATATAGGCACCGGAAGTGTTAAAGCAGTCGCGGTTGACCTGGCGGGGAATTCCTTTGCAGATTGTCAGCTGCATTATTCTTTTAGTTCACCTAAGCCCGGGTATCATGAACAAGATCCCGAGCAAATATGGACCGCTTTTGGCGCAAGTATAAAAGACATCATTGAAAAAACAGGTGCGCAACCACTGGCAGTTAGTTTAAGTAGTGCTATGCACAGCCTTATTGCTGTTGATAAGAACGGCAAATCATTAGCTCCGTTGATGACATGGGCCGATAACCGGAGTGCGGAAATAGCGGTAAAGTTAAGAGCTACCGGACAGGGTATGTCTATCTATAAAGCCACCGGCACTCCTATTCATTCCATGTCGCCTTTATGCAAGCTTATCTGGATAAGGGAAAACAACTCCGAATTATTCAATAGGACCTATAAATTTATATCGATAAAGGAATATATCTGGCACAAGCTGTTTAATAAGTTTGTAATAGATTATTCTATAGCATCAAGCACGGGTCTGTTTGATATAGTTCAGCTTAAATGGTATGATGATGCGTTGCAACTGGCAGGCATTACCCCTGCTTTGCTTTCTGAGCCTGTTTCAACAGACTATAATAAAAGTAGTGCTGCATTAGATTTTCTTAAACCGGGTGTTCCATTTGTAACAGGAGCGAGTGATGGTTGCCTTGCCAACCTCGGAAGTATGGCCACCAAACCAGGGATAGCTGCTATGACCATCGGCACCAGCGGAGCGGTTCGGCTGGCAAGTAATAGACCTCTTCCCAACGGGGAGGCAATGACATTTAGCTATATTCTGGATAAAGAAACTTATATCTGCGGCGGACCGATCAACAACGGTGGTGTCGCCATGCAATGGTGGGTAAAAAATGTTGCCGGACCTAATCCTACGGAAAATGATTACGAACATATATTCAGCCAGATCGCGAAAGTGCCCGCAGGCAGTAATGGATTGACCTTTTTACCTTACCTTACAGGTGAACGTGCGCCGATATGGGACAGTGAAAGTTGTGGCAACTTCTTTGGCGTTAAGCTACAACATACCCAGGCTAATTTTTCAAGAGCTGTTTTGGAGGGAATTTGCTTCGCGATGAAGGATGTACTAGATGCTGTTCAGCAGAATTCTGAACCAATCACACAGATCAATATAAGCGGAGGATTTACTAAGTCTGAAATTTGGGTGCAAACACTGGCTGATATTACGGGTAAAAAACTGGCCATCCTTCAAGCTGATGACGCATCGGCCGTTGGCGCTGCTTTTATCGCACTGAAGATCATTGGTGTTATGAGAGAATATCCAGAGACAAGCAATGGCCTTGTTATCTATCAACCCAATCCCGCCAACCGGGATATTTATGATAAAAATTTCACCATCTATAAACAGTTATACACCGACTTGAAAGAAACCATGCACAGGGTTTATAATAGTTAAGAAACTCATCTAAACAAAAAAGCCACCTGCAAATGCAAATGGCTCTTTAATCCAAATCCAAAGTGGTGCTTATTCAAGTATAGTTAAATCATTATTCTTAACTGCTGTAACTGCATCGATCTTGTGATCAGTAAAATGTTCTGCCTTAAAATCGCTTTTAACAACTGTTGTGTTAGCATTAGCATTTAATCCAAACTCGGTCGCAGTGCCGATCAGTTCAGCCTTGGCATGATCATTCAATTTTACATTGGCGCTGTAAGCATCCAGGTTCAAATCAGCAGATGCATTGTTGTGCAGGTCAACGTTAAATTCAATTTTAGAAAGTTTTCCGAATGATTTTACTTCAGCGTTGTCGTAAGCAGATACAGCACGAAGATCGTCAGTGCTCACCCATACAATCAATTTTTCAGCACTGTAAGAAGCAATTCTTAATGTACCGTTCTTGTACTGAACCAAAGCGTTTTCAGAATAATATTTGTTGTAAACTTTCACCTGTTCAACCGGGCTATCAGAAATGAATAATTCTACGTTTCCTCGAACTTCGATCTTATTAATGGCTTTGATCTCTTTTAACAAGGTATAATCTGCATTAATTGTAGTAGCAGCATAAGTTGATTTTGAAATTCCTGCCATGACAGCGAACAACAGGATAATAGATAAAATTTTGGTTTTCATTGTTTTTAAGTTTTATATCTGTATTCGCCGATACGTAATGTATCATCTAAATACAGCACAAAGATACAATGGCTTTAGTTAAAATTTATCACAATAGTGTAATTAATACACTAAGTTAAATTGTTAAAAATCAGTATATAGACTAAAAAAAGATGATAATGTATTTTAATAAAACTCATACATTCGTAACAGCTTATGATCCGAAAATAAAAATGCCCCTGTTTTGGCAGAGGCATCGGCATATAAAAGTGGAATACTATTAATTCACAGCTGCTTTTTCATGATTCTGGTGAAACTGTACCAGTTTAAGCATTACGTTGATAGCATTCTCGTAGTTTTTAGCGCCAACCACTTTTTTGTATTCCTTTTCAAGAGCTACCATCTGGCTGCTGATATGTTCGTAAAAGCCGATGCCTTCATCAGTCAAATACAACATCATCGACCGGCCGTCGGTACTGCATTTTTCACTGCGCACCAGGTTAAGGTCTTCCAGCTCTTTGATCACCTTACTTGCTGCCTGCTTGGTTATACTCAGGTTCGATGCCAACTTACTGTTGGATATACCTTTGGTACCAATACTCATAAACAGAGGTATGTAAGAGTTATTAAACCCTTTCAGATTAGCGTGACAAAGTTCTGTGCAATACCAATCGTCTGATAATCTCTTCAACAGGTAAAGCAGCTTGCTGGTCATCCTTGTTGTATCTTCGTTTAACATGTTTTTCAATTTTACTTTCCTAGTATTTAGTCAACCTGGTTTACAAATTTAACGAATATTTTATGCAATAAGTATAGTTTAGAACTGGAATTTAACCCTTGCCCTCACACCCCATTTTGGAGCATCAATATTATCAAGATAGCTTAACCTCCTTACTACATCCAACCGCACAAGCTTAAATATGTTCTCAATACCGGCGCTTGCTTCCATGTACGGACCATTGTTTAATGAATGGGTGATCAATTGGCCCCCTTCTCTCATAGGAAACTGGAATAACGACGGATCATTTGCCGGATTATTTTCTGATCTTAATCCTCCCCATAAGCTTTTGAATGAGACTACTTCTCTCCATTTCAACTTATCTATCAAAGGAATTCTGTTAAAGAACAAGCCATTAAAGTGATGATCGATATTTATGCTGGCATAATGGTCGCTCACAAACTCCAGGTAGTTCATTAAGTTATATGATTCCAATTGCAATGCATAGCTTTGGTTAGCGTGGTGAATATCAAGCAATGGGAAAGGCAGTTTATTGAAAATATATCCTCCTTCAGCCTCAACATCCGTAAAGCCCAATTGAGATAAATAGAATCGCTTGGTAATATTCGCGGTCATGCTCTGATAGTTGTATTGCCCTTTAAGCAACCCTTTAAAGCCCTGATCGTAGCGTAAAGTAAATATTGGGTACTTATCAGGAATTGGTGTACGGTACAATTTTCCCTGGTAGAATTTTTCATGCGGCGCATATCGTAGCTCAAGTGACAAATCGGTTGTTTGCAGGTTATTGATTATGTGAGAAAGACTATTTTCAGTATTCTGAAAAACCAATGCGCCTCCAGAGGCCTGATTCCAGCTTCTGAATTCAACTTTGTAGGAAAAATGGTTTAGATACTCATGCACGTAATCTATCTTAAACTGATCATTATAAGTAAGCAAATCACTTTCACCACGTTTTATAGATAAAAGGAAGTTATCTTCCTGTACGAAACCCAATTCTGTGCCTGGCACCTTTGTATCGTGCTGAAAACTTGTCCTGATATATTCTTGTGGAAAAGAGTAGATAGACTTATTATTAAGCGAATAAGTACCACTCAAAAAGTATTTGAATTTATCATCCCGGAAACCATAAGCGCCATAAGTTTCAAAATAATAACGTTTGCTCAAAGCTGTTGTGGTACGGCCACCCAACCGTGCCCTGAAACCTTCAACAGAGTTGCCACCATAAAAGGTATTTGTAGGACCAATTTCAAATACGCCTTCGTTTTTGTAACCTGCTACAAACAGGGTAACAAGATCCATTGTGCGGCGGAACGAAGGAATCGTCTGCAGGCTATCAATATTCTTGTAAATATCCAATTGAGATTGTTTCAGCGTGTCAGGGCGATTTGCTTTCCAGAACTCATCGCCTTTTTCTTTGGCGTCAAAAGCGATCATTTGTGCCGGACCGGTATAAGTTGCTTCCGGACGCGGTTTGTTAATCGCAAAGTTGTTAATGAGAACTATTCGTTCGCCATACACACCACCGCCTTTATTTTTATTCAGGCCGAAATCTATCTTCAAATCGCTTTGACTTAAACGGTACTTGCCGGTTTCAGTTTTGGAGTAAGCCAAGGTAGTCTGCATCTTACGCACAAAGTTCAGATTGACATTTTTGTTAACGGTCAGCTCTGCTCTTTGCACAGCATAATTCTCGTCCATGGTAATGTATATCTTACCTTCAAAAAGCATGTTGTTGGTATTGCGCGGAGTAAAACTTAGCTCAATCAACTGCGGACTAACATCTTTAATCGTATCGGTAATAAAGAATTTATAAAACGCAGGCGCGCCATCAGCTATTGGGCTAAGCAATTGGTTACCCAACAATGGAATATTATTATCATAAATTTCAATATCCATATACAAACGGTTGAAATAGGTTTTAAGACCGTCGTTATCTATAAAGTTTTCATCATACTTTACCTGCTTGTTAGCCTGTATTACTTGTTTTTTTACAAAGGGTGATTTGCGATAATAGTTATCTGATAATTTTTCTTCCAGATAGATTGGCAGCAGGTTTTTACCGCCAATAGCATCTGAATCCTGTTCTGTAAAAAGGAACTGATAATTTTTGAATATCTTTTTATTCTTGAATTTCTCTGAAAGGTCGCTCAGCGAAAACAGCACCCGCTCATATTGCTGGTATTCTGCATAGTTATAATTCTCAATCCTGTTCTGGTCTTTATGAGCAATCACTTTGCGGATCAATTCGACTGCAGGGTTATTTTTATTGGTATACCTGGTTTTCTTACCGCTTTTTATAACCACCTCATTTAATGTTTTGCGATCCTCAGTAAGTACAATATTGATGGTTTGGGCAGTACCGGGGGTAATATCCTTATACAACGTTTTGTATCCAATAAATGAAATCTTGATACGATTATTATTTCCATCAGTGCTTATCCGGTAGTTACCCTGCACGTCGGTACTATTACCGATTGTGGTGCCATCAAATGACACGCTTACACCAGGCATCGTCTCGTGGGTGCGGGCATCAGTAACCACACCTTTTACAACGGTCTGGGCCATTAAGGCACTTGACAGGATTACCAATAAAAGCAATAAGGTGCTTTTAATAATAGTGTATGTATAATTGGTTTTCATAATCTTACTACTTACGATGATTGGTTTCAGGCGGCTTGATTATAGTCGAAATTATTTTCTATTTCAAACACAACTACATCGGCCTGGTTGGCTTTCAGTTTTCCGAACAGATCGGTTATTACATTATTTCTTAACAAATCAGTTGCAGATAAAAAATATCCTTTCAGAAAGAGCAACACCATACCTACCTCTGCATCCGATCCCATAAAATTGTCGCTGAAGATCTGCTTAACTACCACGGTCAGGTAGTGATTTACCTTATCAGTTGAAAAAGCAGGCACAGCAAATAAATTATTCCATTTAAAATTCTTGGCACCGGTTATCATCAATTTGGTGATATCTAATAATGACTGGTCGAGATGGATATATTGTGTTTTCATATCTGTTGTGATTGATGATACAAAGGTAAACTAAGTTGACCAAATTAGTCAACTTAGTTTACTAAAAAAAATCATTGAAATCTGTATTGTGACATTGCTGTGATGCAGCTGACTTTGCTGTGATAAAAGTCCTAAGGCGAGAGTTTCATCCGCCTGAATAGCCGTTATTTTTTATTGGTTTTCTACAAACGCAAGAGTTGTATTTTTATAGGCAGGCTTTTGCAATTGCACCTTCAGATTCTCAAATATTTTTAAAGGAGCATCTGTAGCAAAAATATTAACCAGCCATGCAGGAAGTGAGCCTCCCGGATCAACGTGTATCGAGTACTGAACATGTACCTGGTCTGCCCCCAATGGTGTGATAACCCATTTTCCGAAAGAGTTGTCGATCCGGACGATACCTTTCTTTATCGGAACGTAACCCGGTACAGCGGGACCATCGATGGTTATTACTTTTGTAGATGGGTCCTTACTAACTGTTAAGTGGGCCACGAAATCGCGGTTGGCAGCAGGCCATGGCAAGCTGACTTCTGAGTAATAATAGAGTTCTGAAGGCGATACCTGTTTAACCAATTTAGCCGACTTAACATGATACACCCAGTCGGTAGCGGTATTGATATCCATTATCACTGCAACAAGTTGAGATTGCGATGCATTTAAGTCGCATTCCACTTTAACAGCTTTGATTTTGGAATCCGGCACTATGCTGGTGTAAACTTTTATGCCTTCTTTATCGGCACTCAATTTCCAATCATTTTGCGCTGACGCAGAAGCCACGGTTAGCACCATGAACAGTGAAATAAAGAATCCTTTATTCACTAAATTGATGATTTGATTAATTGCTTTCATCTCTATAATTGTATGGCACAAATGTAAAATAATTAGTCAATCAGGTTGACTAATTATTTGTTTTAAATTGTTTTGTGACGCTATTATGATGCAGCAACTTTCAGATGATAAAAGTCTCGAAGGTCAGTTGAAATTTGCTGTAAAAATTTAGAGAAGTTTAAATTAAGGGGTAAAAATAGGGATGGTTTTCACCATCCCTATTATCTTATTTCCAGCCGCCACCCAAAGCTTTGTAAAGCTCAGATACAGCACTTAGTTCTGATCTTTTAATAGAAGCCAGTTCCAGTTCGCTTTGAAGAACATTGCTTTGCGCAGTGATCACTTCCAGGTAATTAGCCATACCGTTCTGGAAAAGCAGGTTAGAATTGCTAATAGCTTTTTGAAGCGTCTTCAGACGATCCTCGGCGATAGACTGCTGTGCCTTCAGCTTTTCTATTTTCACCATCGCATCAGATACCTCACCAACGGCTACCAATACAGTTTGTCTGAACTCGATCACCGTTTTTTCGCGGTTTACTTTTGCCACCTCAAAGTTGGTCTTTAACTCTTTATGATCTAGCAAAGGCTGCACAAGGCTTCCCCCTACTATACCAAATAACGATGCAGGAATGTTAAACCAATTGCTCGCCTTGAATGAGTTAACACCACCCTGCGCAGTTATCCTCAAAGCAGGATACATTTCGGCTTTGTTGATGCCTACGTTAGCATTGGCAATAGTCAGCGCTAGTTCCTGGCTTCTCACATCCGGTCTGCGACTCAGAATTGCGGAGGGTACTCCTGCGGAAAGATTATCCGCAAACCTGATATCATTCAAAGTTGCAGAACGGTCGATTTTGCCTGGCAGTGAACCCGCTAATATTTGCAGCGCATTCTCCTGTAGCGTAATATCCCGTTCAAACTGAGGAACTAGTTCGGCTGCGGCTCCGCGCTGTGCTTCAGCCTGCTGCACTGCCAATGAGGTTACCTGCCCGGCGTCAAATTGCAACCTGATAATGCGCAGGGTACTATCGTTCAGTTTGACATTCCTTTTAGCGATGTTCAATTGATCATCCAGCATCAGCAGGTTGTAGTATCCTTGAGATACACTGGCCACGATATT
>Ga0157375_10000833_pt1 | contig 26970 bp, 23 predicted proteins | sample M35metaG_FD_115311 | JGI IMG/M metagenome (GOLD analysis project Ga0157375, IMG submission 115311) | Miscanthus rhizosphere microbial communities from Kellogg Biological Station, Michigan, USA - M3-5 metaG | ecosystem: Host-associated > Plants > Roots > Rhizosphere > Soil | place: USA: Michigan... | reverse complement strand
GTCGTAGAGGGCGCCGAAATCCAGCCGCACCAGCGTCACGCCGAAACCGCCTGCGATGGACTTGGCCGCGAGCGACTTGCCGCAACCCTGCACGCCGAGCAGCAGCACGCCCTTCGGTGGATCGAGCGCGTACACGTCGGCTGCCATCGCATCCGCCGGCACCGCATCGGCAATGAACACCTCGCGTCGCTGGTCGACCCACAGCTTGAGCTTGCGCGCGCCGGCGACATCGGCGAAATGCGTGGTGTCGAATTCGAATTGCAAGTGGCCCGAACGGTTGAGCTGTTCGAACTTCAGCCTGGTCAGGTGCGACATGTCTTGCGCATCGAGCGCGCCGTTGTCGAAGATCAGCTGGCGCGCGATGATCTGCGCCTCGGTCATGCTCAGTCCCTGCAGGTTGCGCACGATCGAGCGCACGATGTCGGCATCGAAGGTCACCGCGCGACCTGCATTCTCACGCGCGTATTCCGATCCCAGCTCGCGCACCATCTTCAGTAGGGCGTTGGCATCGGGCTGGTGCAATTCGAAGCGCACCGCAAGCTCGTCCAGACCCGGCGGCAATTCGATCTTCGCGCCGACCAGCACGATGGTGTGCTCGAGCGATTCGCGGCGCTCGAGGATGTCGCGCAACTGGCGCTGGACCGGCGCGTCGCCAAGGTAGGATTGGAAATCCAGCAGCAGGTACACGCCGCGCTGCGGCGCCTGGCGGATCGCGCGCAACGTCGTGGCCGCCTCGGGCTCGCCCTCGGGTGCATCCTCGCGGTCCAGGTCGAGCCGGCGCATGCCCTCGGTGATCGACCACCGGTACATCGCGCGGAAGACATCCACCAGCAGGCGCCGGAACAGGTCGACGACGCGCGTTTCGTCGGGCGTCTCGATGACGATCAGCGGCGTGTTCGCGCGCACCAGCGCCGCGAGTTCCTGCAGTTCAGGCATGGATGGTTCCGAAAACGCGCACTGTACCGGCCCAGCACGCAAGTTGCATGGGCGCCTTCCTTGTTCCTGATTGCCAGCTCGGGATCGATGGAGGAAGCGAGCTGGCCAAGGCACTCATTCCGACCTGAATTGTTGGCAGGACTCGGCGTCGTGGCAGCTTGCCGCCGCATGACCCGATGGTAGAGTGAAGGCCGGCATTCCGGAGGGCCAGCCATGCGGATGATCCTGGTTGCGAGTTCCAAGGGCGGCGTCGGCAAGACGACCGTGGCAACCAACCTGGCGGCCCATGATGCGGTCGATGGCAAGCGCACGGTCCTGGTCGATGCCGACCCCCAGGCGTCGTCGATGCACTGGTGCGCGAAGCGCGCCGGCATGGACAGCGCCGTGCTGCCGGTCGATGGCACGCGCCGCGACTGGCAGGGCAAGGTCCCGGACGACGCGCAACGGGTCATCGTCGACGGCCGCGCGGGTGCGATGGCCGACGATCTTGCGACCTACCTCGCGGTGGTCGATGCGGTCGTCGTGCCGATCCTGCCATCGATGCTCGACATCGAGGCCACCGTGCCGTTCCTCGATTCGCTCGCGCGGCACCCGCGCGTGCACAAGGGCAAGCTCAAGGTCGGCCTCGTCGCCAATCGCATGAAACCGTGGACGAATGCCTCGCAACATGCGCTGGGGCTGCTGAAGGCGTGGCCGTATCCGGTCGTCGCGCAATTCCGCGACACCCAGGCTTACGTGCTGCTGGCCGGATTGGGCAAAGGCCTGTATGACTATCATTCCGAACAGGTGCGCAGCCACCAGGCCGACTGGGCACCCCTGTTCAAATGGCTAAAGAAGGTCGCATGACATGCGTGAGTTGATCCTGTTGCGACATGCCCACGCCGAATCGGCGATGCCCGGACAGGGCGACGAGGACCGCGCCCTGTCCGAGCGCGGACGCGGCGAGGCCGCAGCGGCTGGCGTCTGGCTGCGCGATAACGGCTACGTGCCCGACCGCGCGCTGTGTTCGCCGGCGCGGCGCGCGCGCGAAACGCTCGAATTGGCGCAGGACGCCATCGGCCATGGCGAGACCGAGCTCGCCGATGCGATCTACGAAGCGACCCAGGGCGACCTGATCGCGCTCGCCGACGCGCATCGCGACGTGCCGCGCCTGATGATGGTCGGCCACAACCCGGGCTTCGAGCACCTGGCTGCGCTGATGACCACGGGCCAGTCCGGCGATTTCCGCGGCATGCACACCGCCGGAATCGCCGTGCTGCGGTTGCCGGCCGACGCCGCGCTTGAACCGGGCGTGGCGCAACTGGTCGAATTCTGGATGCCGTGAGGCATGCGGTTGCCCGCGCATGGATTGCGCAGCAGGCGATTGGACCCTCTCGTGCATGGTCACCCCGGACATGCATGCGCGTTGCACGACCATGACGATCCACCCACGCATTGCCGCGTTGTTGCTGTGCGCGCTGCTGTGCGGCTGCGCGGGGCTGCGCAGCAAGGACCTTGATCACGCCGAAGCGCTCGCCACCGTCGCTCGACCGACCGCGCTCGATTGCGATCGCGCCGATGCGTGCGCCGAGCCGTCGCCGTTGCACGCCCTCGGCGATCGCGCGCTGGCCGAATCGACCAGCCAGAAGCCAGTCAACTACGTGGAGATCGTCGAATCCGGTCAGGACTCGCTGCTCGGCCGCATCAACCTGATCCGCAGCGCGCGCAGCAGCATCGACGTGCAGACGTTCATCTACTCGCAGGACGACAGCGGCTTCCTGTTCTTCAACGAACTGTTGAAAGCGGCGCGTCGCGGCGTCAAGGTGCGACTGCTCTCCGACCAGTTGTTCTCGCTGATCGATCCGCCGCTGCTGGCCGATCTCGCGGCCGCGCACGGCAACTTCCAGATGCGCATGTACAACCCGACCTTCGGCCGCGCCTACACGTCGTCCGCCGAATACGTCAGGGCGATCCTGTGCTGTTTCCGCGGCTTCAACCAGCGCATGCACACCAAACTGCTTCTCGTGGACGGACGAGTCGGCTTCACCGGCGGCCGCAACATCGACGACCGTTATTTCGACTGGAATCCCGATTTCGATTTCCGCGATCGCGACGTGGTGCTGGCCGGCCCGGGCGTCGCGGAGATGGAACGCATGTTCGAGTCGTTCTGGAACAGCGACCGCAGCGTGCCGGTCGCGCGCCTCAAGGATGTCGCAGGCCTGCTGATCGCGAATGATGGACCGCCGGTGCGCGACAAGCCGATCGAGGAGGAACACCGCACGCCGCGCGTGCTCGCGCTCGCGACGGCCGCATCCGACCAGGCCGATATCGCGGCGCGCCTGGTCGACGATGCGCGGCGCGTGGACGACGTGCACTTCATCGCCGACGGCCCGCACAAGCACGACCACATGCCGACCGAGGGAGGCAACGCGACGCGCGAGTTGCGCGAGCTGATCGAAGGGGCGCGGACATCGGTGTTGATCCAAACCCCCTACCTGGTGCTGACCAAGGGCGCGCTTGCGATGTTCCGCGCGATGCACAAGCGCGCCAACCCGCCGCAGGTGACGATCTCGAGCAACAGCCTCGCGTCGACCGATGCATTGCCCACCTACGCGCTGGCCTACAAGTACCGCCGCCGTTACCTGCACGACCTCGGCTTCCGGCTGTTCGAACTCAAACCGCATCCGCTGGATGTGCCGATCGATGTCGCCGCAACCGGCGCCCCCGCCACGGGCGATGCGCAGGCGTCGTCGACAGCCTCCCCAACGCAGACGAATGAAACCGAACGCGCGCGGTTGCGCGCATCGAGCGAAGCGCGACGCTTCCCCGGCCTGGGCAGCGGATCGGGATTCGCGGCATTGCGCACGACGGGCTTGCGCATCAGCCTGCACGCGAAATCCTTCGTGATCGACGGCGAGATCGGGATCATCGGCTCGCACAACCTCACTCCGCGTTCGGACAACTACAACACCGAGGGCGTGCTGGTGTTCCGCGATGCCGCGATGGCGCAGCGGCTGCAGGCGGCGATCCTGCGCGACACCGCGGCGGAGAACTCGTGGCTGGTCGCCAGGCGTCCGTATTCGCCCGTCTCGCACCTCAGCGGCCGCATCGACGGGATGTTCGAGAACCTGCCGCTGTTCGACGTCTGGCCATTCCGTTATGCGACCAGCTATGAGCTCAACCCGGGTTGCGAGCCGGTCGCGCCCGCGGATCCGCGATTCCATGCGTGCTGGACGTCGGTCGGCGATTTTCCGGAGGTCGAAATCTCGTTCAAGGCGTTTGCGACGCGCGTGCTGACCGCGTTCGGCGCTGGACTCGCGCCGATTCTTTGAGGGACTTGCAGGAACCGGATCCGGGCAACGGCGATCGGCAACCGGTTCTCGAATGCCCGTCGGTTTCCTCCCGATCGCCCGGTCCCGGCATCCGGTGACGGGCCCGCGGGTCTTATCAATTGACCAAAGCCTCGTCTCGGCCTAGTCTGCCCCTTCCTTCCCGCAGCGCCGGCGCCGTCATGCCACTCTCGATCAATATCGAACTATCCGACCAGGATCTCGAACATTTCAGCAACGCCCAGAAGGCCTCGATGGACGCCGCTGGCGCGATATCGGCCGAAGAGGTGACGGCTGCCGCGAGTCGCCTGTTGCAGGATGCGCTCAAGGTGCAGGTACCGGATTTCGTGGCCCAGCGGCTGCAGCGCCTGGACCAGATGATCGGGATGGTGCGCGATGAAGGCTGGGCATTGGGCGAGGAAGACAAGCAACGGGTCGTGTCGGCGTTGGTCTATTTCGCCAACCCCAACGACATCATCCCGGATGCCACGCCGGTGCTGGGCTTCCTCGACGACGCGATCATGATCGAGCTGTGCGTGCGCGACCTGCAGCACGAGATCCAGGCCTACGAGGATTTCTGCGATTACCGGCAGAACGAGGCAGTGCGGCGCGGCCTGAATCCATCCGCCGTCGGTCGCGCCGATTGGCTCGCCGATCGCCGCGAGGAGCTGCAGGACCGCATGCATCGCCGCCGGTCGCGCGATTTCGGCACGGGCTATGGCAACAGCAGCGGTTACGCGAGCGCCACGACCTATATCAACGAAGGCTGGCGGCCGAGCCTGTTCCGCACGACCTGATCTGCGGAACGCGATCCGTACGACCCGGATGTTTCGCGGCACCACGCGGCCGCGCGCGCTCGCAGCAGAGTGCAGGCTCTAGCCGCGTCGTGCAGAATCCCCGAGATGCCATTGCTTGATCCACAGACCATCGAGCCAGCCGTCGCCGGCCGCGACTGGCTGCGACCGTTGCGCTACCTGGTGCGCGTGCCGTTGCTGTCGTTGCACGTCGTGGTGTCGCTGCCGGTCGCATTGCTGCTGATCGCGTTGCCGACCGCATCGATGCGGCTGCGTAGCGGCGAGCGCGTCGATCATCGTGCGATCCGGGCTTGGTCGGCAGGATTGCTGCGCATCTTCGGATTCCGCCCACGGCGAGTCGGGCTGCCCTTGCGCGGCGCGACCTTGTTCGTCGCCAACCACGTGAGCTGGATCGACATCACCCTGCTGCACAGCCAGCACGCGGTCGGTTTCGTGGCCAAGGATGAGATCAGCCGCTGGCCGGTGATCGGCTGGCTCGCAAGCCGCGCGGGTACGATCTACCACCGGCGCGGCAGCGATCATTCCCTGCGCGACGTCATGGAACGGATGATCGAACGGATGCGCACGGGATTCCCGGTCGGCGTGTTTCCCGAGGGCGGCACCGGCAACGGACGCACGTTGCGCGTCTTCCATGCGCGCATCCTGCAAACAGCGGTGGACGCCGACGTCCCCGTGCAACCAGTCGCCTTGCGCTACGGCGCCAATGGCGATGCGCAGGCGATCGTCGCATTCGCGCCCGGCGAACCCTTCGTGCGCAACTTCCTGCGCCTGCTCGGCGGGCCGGGGCGCGTTGCGGAAGTGCATTTCCTCGAACCGCTCGCGCCGGTCGCGGGCGGGCGTCGCGGCATGGCCGAACTCGCGCGCGCGCGCATCGTCGAGGCGCTTGCGCCGTGATCGAAGCGCGCGACTATGCCCCGCCGACCTGGCTGCGCGGCCCGCACGTGCAGTCGGTGCTGTCGTCGAGCCCGTTGCGTCGGCGACGCGGTGCGCGCGCGCTGGCGCGTCTGAACGCGCAGACCTGCGAAATGGTCCTGGACGTGGGCGATGGCGTGCGCCTGCAGGGTTTCCATTCCACCCTGCCGCGCACGCCGCGCGGTCTCGTGCTGCTGCTGCACGGCTGGGAAGGCAGCACCGAATCCGGTTACATGCTGCACACTGCCGCGAGCCTGCTCGAAGCCGGCTTCGATGTGTTCCGCTTGAACTTCCGCGACCACGGCGATACCCACCACCTCAACGAAGACCTGTTCCATTCGTGCCGGCTCACCGAAGTGCTCAATGCCGCGCGCATCGTCGCCGAGCGGATCCCGGTACGGCCGTATCTCGTGGCGGGCTATTCGCTGGGCGGCAATTTCGCGCTGCGGATCGCCCTGCACGCGCCGGCGACCGGCATTCCGCTCGCGCATGCGGCGGCGGTCTGCCCGGTGCTCGACCCGACCGCGGGCATGCACGCGCTCGAGACCGGCATGCCGCTCTACCACTGGTATTTCATGCGCAAGTGGCGCGATTCGCTGCGCCGCAAGCGCGCGCTGTTTCCCAAGCGGCACGATTTCGACGATGCGACCCTCAAGCAGGACATGCGCGGCCTGACCACGTGGATGGTCGAGCGCTACACGAACCTCGGCCTGCTCGAGAAATACCTCGACGGCTACGCGGTGTCCGGCAATCGCCTCGCCGGATTGCAGGTGCCGGTCAGCATCCTCACCGCCGAGGACGATCCGGTGATTCCGGTCGACGCGTTCCGCGCACTGCAGCTGCCGTCGCATTCCCGGGTCGAGATCGCGCCATTCGGCGGTCACTGCGCGTTCCTCGAAGGGATCAACCTGCAGGGGTTCGCCGAGAAATGGGTGTGCGCGCGGCTCGGCGCGGCCGTCGGTGCGCTATCGGCGCCGATTGCCGCGCGCGCGGCTGGCTGACGGATTCCGTCGCGGGCGTTGGCCGCGCGGGGCGGAATCGCGACGCGCGGTACAATGCGCGCCTTTCCCCTCCCGGTTGCCCAGCATGTTGCAGGACGTGATCGACGCGCTGCGTCGCAAGGACCCCGAAGCGCTCGCGCTGGCCCGATCGAGGGCCGCCGAGACGCCCGACAGCGCCGATGCGCAGCATCTGTACGGAATCGCCCAGCGCGATGCGGGCGACCGCGTTGGCGCGCGCGCGAGTTTCGAACGCGCGATCGAACTCGCGCCCGATGAATCCCTGTACCACTTCAGCCATGCGTTGCTTGCGTTCTCCGAAGGCGATGCCGCGACGGCCGACCGTTCCAGCGCGAACGCATTGGCGCTCGATCCAAACCAGCTGGGCGCCTACGTCCTGCGCATCCAGCTTGCGATGGACAGAGGCGATCTGGTCGAGGCCGAGCGCCAGTTGCATCTCGCCAATCGGGTCGAGCAGGATCATCCGCAACTGCTGTTCGCCGCGGGCCGGATCGCATTGGCGAAAGGCGAGATCGATCGGGCCATCGACCTGCTGGGAAGCGCGGCCGGCGCTCGTCCGCAGGACGCGCAGGTCTTTGCCGCGCTCGGCAGCGCCTACCTGGGCGGTGGACACCACGCGTTCGCCGAACAGTCGCTGCGCAAGGCCATCGCCCTGGATCCGACGGCCATCGGCCTGCACAGGCTCCTGGCCGAATCCCTCCTCGGTCAAGGCAGGACCGAGGATGCCGAGCCTGAGCTCGCGGCCTATCGGGCGGGCTTCCCGGACGATCCGCTGGCGGCGGTCATCGCGGCGGAACTCCGCCTGCAGGCCGGCGATGCCCCGGCGGCACTGGACGCGTTTCGTGCGGCTCTGCTGCGCGCGCCGCGCGACCTGCGCGTCCTCAAGGGCATCGAGCGCACGTTGAACGCCATCGGCGATCGCGCGATGGCGCGGTCGGTGTGGAACGATTCGCTGCAACGCGATCCCACCTTCGATCCGGGCTGGATCTCGCTGCTCAGCGTCACCGACGACCCCGAGGAAATCGACGCCGTGCTGCGCCGCTGGCACGACGCCATGCCCGACAGCGTCGCGGCGATCCTTGCCCAGGCGCAGAAGGACGATCGCGAGGGGCGCGCCGCCGAAGCCGAGGCGGGATACGACAGCGTTCTGGCGAGCGTCCCGAATCAGCCGCTGGCGCTCTACGGCAAGGCAAAATTCGAGATGGCGCGCGATCCCGCGGCGGCAATCCAGCGCCTCGACCCGTTCATCGCGAACGCACAACAGGTGCACGCGAAGCCCGCGCTGGCAGCGCGTGGACGCGCCTTCGATCGACTCGACCGCTTCGATGAAGCGGTTGCCGACTGGCAACGCGCCCACGCCGGCCTGGGATCGTTGCCGCCGCCGCCCCTGCTCGATGCCGACAAGCTGCAGGCGCTGCCGCTGCCGCTGCCGGGAGCCGCCGCATCCTCCGCCGAAGCGGCCGCAGTGGTCATGCTTTGGGGGCCGCCCGGCAGCGGTTCGGAACGCGTGGCGGCGCTGCTGCGATTCGCGCCGAGCCGGCCGCTGATGCTCGAGCGTGGGGAGTTGCTGCCGCGACTCCTGCCGATTCCGGACGATGCCATCGCCAGTGCGACTGGCGTGGAGGAGATGACGCAACTTGCGGATGTCGTCGCCGACGAATATGCGCGGATGCTCGAACCCTATCGCACGCAAGGCAACCAGGGCATCTTCGACTGGCTTGCGCAGTGGGACGCGCGCCTCGTGCCGATGTTCCGCCACGCGTTGCCCGGTTTCCGCTTGATTGCGACCTTGCGCGATCCGCGTGACTTGTTGCTGAATTGGCTCGCCTTCGGCGCGCCAGCGGGACCGGTCTTCGTTGATCCATTCGCAAATGCGACATGGCTTGCGAACCAGCTGGAACACCTGCTGTTCAGTCGCGATGTCCTCGGCCTTCCCGTCCTGGTCGTGGACATGGATCGGTTCGATGCCGATGCCGCCGGTGCAATGAAGGAGATCGCAGCCTTCGCGGATCTTCCGAACGCGCCACATGCGCCATCGCAGGTCGACTCCCATCGGCAAGCCGCCCTGCCCCCGGGTCGCTGGCGCGCGTATCGCGGCGCGCTCGGCGAGGCATTCGACCTGCTCTCGCCGCTGGCCGAACGATTGGGTTACCCGCGCCAGTGATGACTGTGCGGGTCGATCGGCCCGCAACGCGCTAGGATCAGTGCGGGTTGCCGGGAGGGCGAGCGCATGCTTCGGCGTCTGATGCTTTCGATCCTGTTCTGCGCGTCGATACCTGCGTTCGCTGCGCCGACGCCGGCGCAACTTGCGGCGCGGCTGCACGTGCCCCGGGGCTTCACGGTGACCTTGTATGCCGAGGGCGTGGCCAGTGCGCGCGCGATGGTATGGGGCGACGACGGGACCTTGTTCGTCGGCTCGATGAGCGCCGGCAAGGTCTACGCCCTGCGCGACGACGACCACGATGGCCGCGCCGACAGCGTGCGCGTCATCGCGAGCGGATTGAAGCTGCCGGTCGGCGTGGCGTTCCGCAATCGTGCGCTGTATGTGAGCGCGGTCGATCGCATCCTGCGTTTCGATGGCATCGAGGCCAAGCGCGATGCGCCTCCCAAGCCGGTCGTCGTCGTGAATGACCTTCCGGGCGACACGATGCACGGCTGGCGCTATCTCGCATTCGGGCCGGACGGCAAGTTGTACGTGCCGATCGGTGCGCCGTGCAACGTCTGCGACAAGCCCGGGTATGGGAAGCTCATGCGCATGGATGCCGATGGCAGCGCGCGCGAGGACGTCGCGCTCGGCATCCGCAACACGGTCGGTTTCGCGTGGAGTCCGCAGACCAAACACCTGTGGTTCACCGACAATGGCCGCGACCTGTTGGGAGACGACGTGCCCGACGACGAATTGAACGTGGTGACAGCACCGAAACAGCACTTCGGTTTCCCTTACTGCCACGCAGGCGACGTGCCCGATCCGCAATTCGGCAAGGGCAAGTCGTGCCGCGATTACAGGCCGCCCGCCGCCAAGCTCGGCGCGCACGTCGCGTCGCTCGGCATCGCGTTCTATACCGGCACGAAATTTCCGGCCGCCTATCGCAACAACGCGTTCATCGCCGAGCACGGCTCGTGGAACCGCTCGAGCAAGAGCGGCTACCGCGTGGTGCGCGTGGAAGTCGCGGGCGACAAGGTGCTGCGCGTCACTCCGTTCCTCACCGGCTTCCTCGACGGGCAAAATACGCTCGGCCGGCCGGCCGCTGTGACCGTCGCACCCGACGGCGCTTTGCTGGTGTCCGACGACGATCAGGGTGCGATCTACCGCATCGCCTACACCGGAGGATCGCAATGAAACTGCACAGCGACAGCTTCGCGCATGGACAACCGATCCCGCCTGCGTTCGCGATGGGACGCAAGGACGGCGATGCGGACACATTTTCCGACAACCGCAATCCGCATCTTGCGTGGAACGACGTGCCCTCCGGCACGCAATCGTTCGTGCTGCTGTGCATCGATCCCGACGCGCCGACCGTGGCCGAAATGGTAGGCAAGGCGGGCGTCGAGATCCCGGTCGACCAACCGCGCTGCGATTTCGTGCACTGGGCGATGGCGGACATTCCCACCGACGTGCGCGCGATCGCCGAAGGCGCGTGGTCGAACGGCGTCACCAGCGGCGGCAAGCACGAACCACGAGGACCGCACGCAGCGCGACACGGGATCAACGACTACACCGGCTGGTTCGCGAACGATCCGCGGATGGCCGGCGATTATCGCGGCTACGATGGTCCGTTCCCGCCGTCCAACGACTTGCGCATGCATCGCTATTTCTTCCGGTTGTTCGCGCTGGATGTCGCGACACTCGGCCTGCCCGCTCGCTTTACGGCGAACGACGCGCTGCGTGCGATGCAGGGGCATGTGCTGGACGAGGCGCTGACCTACGGGACCTATTCGCTGCATCCGCGGCTACAACCATGAGCTTCACGGCGTGGCTGTTCTGGGGGCTGATCTTCGGCTCGATCGGATTCGGCTACTTCCTGTACGGAAAGAAGCAGGGAAGTCCGGTGCCGCTGGTCTGCGGCATCGCGTTGATGGTCTATCCGTACTTTGTCGGCAGCAGCGCGCTGGCGATGATCGGGATCGGCGTGGTGCTGATCGCGATTCCGTATTTCCTCAGGCCCTGATCCGGCGCTCGCTACTACGCCGGCATCCACGCCAGCAGCGCAACGCCGAGCGCGATGCGATAGATGGCAAACGGCGTGAAGCGATGCGCGCGGATATAGCCGAGCAGCCATTTCACCACGACGAAAGCGACGATCGCCGAGACGATGAAACCAACCGCGAAAGCGGTCCAGTCCTCGTGCGCCGTGCCGCCCGCCTTGAGCACCTTCAGCAATTCGTAGCCGGTCGCCGCGTACATGGTGGGGATGCCGACGAGGAAGGCGAATTCGGTCGCGGCCGCGCGGTTGCTGGTGCCGGCGAGCATCGCTGTGAAAATCGTCGCGGCCGAGCGCGAGGTGCCCGGGAAGATCCCCGCGACCATCTGCGCGATGCCGACCAGGATCGCAACCGGCCACGTCACTTCACTGCGGTCGGGTCGCTTCGCGGCGAGTTGTTCCGCGGCGATCATCCAGATGCCGCCGACCAGCAGTGCCCATGCGACCGGTTTCACCGCTTCCGGCAACTTGAAGCCCAGCTTGACCGCGACTAGGCCGAGCACGGCGGTGATCAAGAACGCGACGACCAACTTGAACAGGTAATCGCGATTGCCCGGCTTGCGCCATTGCGTGAGCAACTGCCAGATGCGCTTCCAGTAGATCAGCGTGACCGCAAGGATCGCGCCGGCCTGGATGCCGACGTTGAACAGATCCGAACGCGAACCGAGGCCGAGCTTTTCGGCGATCAGCAGGTGGCCGGTGCTGGAAATCGGCAGGAATTCGGTGATGCCCTCGATGATGCCGAGGAGGATGACGTGGATCAGGTCGGTCACGGAAACGACTCGCGGTGGCGAATCGCGAAGGATACGCGATGGATCGCTCGCCTCGTCCCAGCCGTGGCGCCTCTGCGGCAGCGCACGGCGATCGTCGAACAGTGCACCAAATAGCAGAAACATGCGTGGGACGTGCACCCATTGGGTGCATCATCTTCGATGCCACTCATATAATGGCCAAAAAATCAATTGTTTAGGCTTCGCGACAAGCTGGCATACGGCTTGCTATGGACTACGCATCCAACCCAACCGGAGCATCCCATGCCGTACTCGCACGTCGAAAAACTGATCAAGGACCACAGCATCGAATTCGTGGACCTGCGCTTCGCCGACATGCGCGGCGTGCAGCACCACGTGACCTTCCCGGTCAGCATCGTCGAACCGGGCCTGTTCGAGGACGGCCGCATGTTCGACGGTTCGTCGATCTCCGGTTGGCGGGGCATCAACGAGTCCGACATGGTGCTGCTGCCGGATCCGGATTCGGCGGTACTCGATCCGTTCGTGGCCGATCCGACCCTGATCCTAGTCTGCGACGTGCTCGATCCGATGACGATGCAGCCGTATTCGCGCGACCCGCGCGGCGTCGCCAAGCGCGCCGAGGCGTTCCTGAAATCCAGCGGCATCGCCGAGCAGGCGTTCTTCGGCCCGGAACCCGAGTTCTTCATCTTCGATTCGGTGCGCTGGAACAACGACATGGGCCACACCTTCTTCGAGGTCGATTCCGAGGAAGCGCACTGGAATTCGAAGAAGGAATACGAAGGCGGCAACAGCGGCTATCGCCCGGGCCTCAAGGGCGGCTATTTCCCGGTCGCGCCGACCGATTCGCTGCACGACATCCGCGCCGAGATGTGCAAGGCGCTGACCGCCGCGGGCATCGAGGTCGAGGTGCACCACCACGAAGTCGCGAATGCCGGCCAGTGCGAGATCGGCACCAAGTTCAACTCGCTCGTCAAGAAGGCCGACGAGTTGCTGACGATGAAGTACATCATCAAGAACGTCGCGTTCCGCAACGGCAAGACCGCGACCTTCATGCCGAAGCCCCTCGTCGGCGACAACGGCAGCGGCATGCACGTGCACCAGTCGCTCGCCAAGGGCGGCGTGAACCTGTTCACCGGCGACGGCTACGGCGGCCTGTCGCAGACCGCGCTGTGGTACATCGGCGGCATCTTCAAGCACGCGCGCGCGATCAACGCGTTCGCGAACTCGACGACGAACTCGTACAAGCGCCTGGTGCCGGGTTACGAGGCGCCGGTGATGCTCGCGTATTCCGCGCGCAACCGCTCGGCGAGCTGCCGCATCCCGTTCGTGAGCAATCCGAAGGCGCGCCGCATCGAGGTGCGCTTCCCGGACCCGATGAACTCCGGTTACCTGATCTTCGCCGCGCTGCTGATGGCTGGGCTGGATGGCATCCGTAACCAGATCGATCCGGGCGAGCCGATGGACAAGGATCTCTACGACCTGCCCGCCGAGGAAGCGAAGAACATCCCGACCGTCTGCCATTCGCTCGACCAGGCGCTCGAGGCGCTCGACAAGGACCGCGAGTTCCTCAAGGCCGGTGGGGTGTTCTCCGACGACTTCATCGACAGCTATATCGACCTGAAGATGGGCGAAGTCACCAAGTTCCGCGCGGCGACGCATCCGCTCGAGTACGCGATGTACTACGGCATCTGACATACGACGCTCGTCAGTCGCCACGAAATAGAGAAACGGCCCGCATAGCGGGCCGTTTCTCTTTCCATTTGCCGGATTCGAACGCCGCGCGGTGGTGCAAGAATGTCCCCTGTGCAGTGACATCTTCGTTTCAATCCATGCAAACCACGGCGGCCACCCGCGCCCATTCGTCATCAAACCCGCAGGAAAAGTCTCCGATGCGATCACTGTCAAAGCTGGCAGTCACCTGCCTGATGTTTCTGCCAATCCTCGGCGCTGCGCACGCATGGACGCGCGGTGCCCCGCCCGTTGCGACGCCAGTCCGTCCGGTCGCAACCGCCATCACACCGCTGACCACCCACCCGCGACTGTGGCTGACGTCCACGGATGTGACGCGCCTGAGGTCCTGGGCCGTGTCAACCAACCCGATGTACCTCAACGGACTGCAGGCTGCCGCGAACCTCGCGCAAGCCGACGTCAACGCCAAGTGGAACTGGACGACGGGGCAGCCGAGTCCCACATGGAAAGACGACGGCTCGGTCAACTGGGTCGGCGAGGACACCGAGGCCTACGCGGAGTTCTTCGCCTTCATGTCGCTGGTCGATCCCAATGCGAGCAATCGCGCGACGTGGGCGTCGCATTCGCGGATCATGCTGATGTGGGCGCTTAACCAGGCTGCGAACTGCACCTCGACGAGCACGCCGTTCTGCTATCCGGATTTCATCACCGGCAACCGGATGAACTACTGGGGCGAGGCCTGGGGACTGACGGTCGATTGGATCTACCCGTCGCTGACCGCGGCCGACAAGGCGACCATCCGCAAGGTCTATCTCGGTTGGGCCAACATCCTGCTCAACGTCCCCAATCGCTCGGGCACGTCTCCGCTGTACCCGGGATCGCTCAACGATCCGCGCGTGCTCGGCATCGATGCGACCCAGTCCGCTTTCGTCCAGCAGAACAACCAGATCAACGCGCGCTGGGCCGCCAACAACTACTTCCTCGGCCAGGCGCGCACGCTGATGCTGATGGCGATGGCGATCGATCCCGCCGACGATCCCGTCGTCAACCCGGCCCTGTCCTACGGCACCGTCGGCAACAGCCTGGGCAGCTTCGTCAACGATGGCATCGGCTGGTGGCTGTATCAGGTGTACGCGATCTTTGAGCCGTCCGTAACGGCCAGGAGCAAGCTCAAGCTTCCATCGTCCACGATCAGCCTCGGACTCGCCGCGGGCGGATTGCCGGTGGAGGGGTCGCTTTACGGCGAATCGCAGGGCTTTCTCGCGCAAACGCTGCTGGCGATGCAGACCGCCGGTTATACCAATACGAAGGCTTACGGCGCGCAGGTCGGTTTCCTGCAGGACGCCTACTGGGACCAGGCCGTGCACGGTTTCCTGCACATGCTGGCGCCGGCTCCGTACACGCCGCCACTCTCGACCGGTTACAACTACCAGGGCCAGACGTGGTCGGTCGCCACCTACGGTGACGTGCTGCAGACTTTCGTCGAACCGGCGGAACTCAACGTGGTGGGTCCGCTCGGCATCTACGACCAGGCCACCAACAACCTGACCAGGCTCAATGCGGATCGCTGGATCGCGGAAAACGCACTCACCGGCGGTCCGGCGAAACTCTACGACAACGCGAGCAACCAGATCTGGGGCAACTCCTACGCCACCTACGCGATCATGTACTTCATGCTGTTCGATCCGGCGGCCGCCACGCCGACCGATCCGCGCCCGGGCGTTGCGAAACAATTCGTCGCGCCGGCGATCGGCAGCATCCTCGCAAGAACGAACTGGAGCAAGGCTCCGAGCTGGTTCACCTATCGCTGCGGCTGGGAGACGATCAACCACGAGAGCGGCGATTGCGGACAGTTCACGTACTCGCGCAAGGGCCAGTGGCTGGTCAAGGAGTGGTCCAATTACGCCATGGACTGGATCGGTTATACGCCGCTGTACCACAACACCCTCGCGCTGCAGAACAGCCTGGTTCCGGATCCCAAGAACCCGGGGATCTACGACATGACGATGTTGTACGGCGGGCAATGGAACAACGGCGGCAACGACGGCGACCCGACCACGACGATCAGCGCCAACGACAACTGGTCGTATGCGCAAACCAACATGGTCAACCTCTACAACCATCCGGACTGGTGGACCGCCTCAAGGGCTGCCGTGGGCGTCACCCGGGCCAGCCGTTCCATCGTCTGGCTCACGCCCGACACGATCGTGATCTACGACCGCGCGAATTCCTCGACCCTGCACAAATTCAAGCAACAGAATTTCGTGGTCATGAACACCCCGGTGATCAATGGGCACACCGCTACCGTCACCGGGGCCGGGTTCGGCTGGGCCGGCAAGAACCAGGAATTGACCATTCAGTCCCTGCTCCCCGCCACCGCGACGCTGACCGAACAGCATTTCTGGACGACCAAACCTTCGCAGGAGGTCAATGCCACAGCGGCGCTCGACACATCCCACGATCGCCTCATCATCCAAGATCCCGCAAACCCCAGGATCGAAAGATTCCTAACGGTCCTGCAGGGAACCGATGCACCCACCCCGGCCGCCGTGGCGACCAGCATCACCTCGACCGGCGTCGCCTTCCAGGGAGCCTGGGTCGGCGATACGTCCGTGATGTTTCCGGAAAACCTCAATCCGACCTTCGCCAGCATGAGCTACCAGGTGCCCAGCACGGTCACGCGGCATTTGATCGCCGGGCTGAAGCCGGGGACGGCATACACGATCCAGAGCGCCACGACGGGGGGCACGACCACGGTCTCCGTGACGCTGGGCGGAAGCGTCATTGCAGATGTCGGCGGTGTCATCAGCCTCGGATTCCCAGCCAGTGCGAGCCCCACGGTCGGTGGCGTCGTCACCGGCAAGGCGCTGGTTGGGCCCGGCGGCTGAATCCGGGCAGGGTTCCTGGCGACCCGTGACGGGCGCCCAAGGCGCGCCCACGCAATGCACTACAATGGTGCAATGCGTGGGTACGACGAACTGGCAACGCCCTTGGCCTGGACCGATGCCTCCGGAACCGTGGCCGGCTGCAATCCGGCGTTCGCGAGCTGGCTGGGCGTCAGCGCTCGGCGCCTGGTCGGCCTGCCGCTGACCGATCTGGATGCCGAGGCCGGTCGCCTCGCCGACCTGCTCGATCGCATCACGCCGAATGGAGCGCCTCTCCGCGCGCGACGTTTGCGCCTGCGCGCATCCGGCGATGCCGAACATTTCGCTGACGGATGGCTCAGTCGTGACGCCGATGGCGTGCTGCTGGAAATCCATCCGGCCGACGAATTTCCCGGCGCCGATCCGGCCAGTGCATTGCCTGCGGCCTTGCATGCGGCATTGAAGGGCCTCGCGCACGAGATCCGCAATCCGCTCGCGGGATTGAAAGGTGCCGCGCAACTGTTGGCGCGACGCGCATCCCTGCGGCAGGACAATGACGACGAACGCGAATTGATCGCGGTGATCGGCGATGAGGTCGACCGCCTCGCGGCGCTGCTCGAACGATTGATGAATCCGGCGCCGACGCGCGCGTTCGAACCGCTCAACATCCATGGCGTCCTCGAACGCGTGCGCATGCTCGCCGACGCCGACGCGGGCTGGGCGATCAAGCTGGATCGCGACTACGATCCGAGCCTGCCGGAGATCCAGGGAGACGCGGATCGCCTCACCCAGGCACTGTGGAACCTGCTGCGCAACGCGCTCGAATCCGGTGCCAACACGATCACGTTGCGCACGCGCGCCGAGCACGGCGTGCTGATCGGCGAGGCGACGCACCGGCTCGCGTTGCGGATCGAGATCGCCGACGACGGCCGCGGCGTTCCCGACGATCTGACCGAACGCATCTTCCTGCCGTTGGTGTCGGGACGCGCCGAAGGTTCGGGGCTCGGCTTGCCGCTCGCGCAGCAGATCGCGCGCGAGCACGGCGGTGCGTTGAGCTATCGCTCGCGTCCTGGCCACACGGTGTTCACCCTGATGGTTCCGGTGCCGGAGGAAGCTGATGTCGCCGAATGAACCGCGCATCTGGGTCGTGGACGATGATCGCAGCGTGCGGTTCGTGCTCGCTGAAGCGCTGCGCGAAGCGGGCTACGCGGTGCAGGCGTTCGATGGCGCGAACGCCGCATTGGCCGCGCTCGACACGGAATCGCGGCCGGCGCTGGTGTTCACCGATATCCGCATGCCTGGACTCGATGGCTTGGGTTTTCTCGACGCGCTCAAGGCGCGCGAGCCAGGCCTGCCGGTGATCGTGATGTCGGCATGGACCGATATCGCATCGACGGCCGGCGCATTTCGCGGCGGCGCGCACGAGTTCCTGTCGAAACCGTTCGACCTGGATGCCGCGGTCGCGCTCGCCCGGCGCGCGTTGCCGAGCGCATCGACGAGCGCCGACGACTCCGCAGCGATACCTTCCGAATCAACCGCGGCGTCGATGGACGACAACGCGTTGCTTGGCGATGCGCCCGCGATGCGCGATCTGTTCCGCGCGATCGGCCGGCTCGCGCAGGCGCCGCTGTCGGTCCTGGTCACCGGCGAAACCGGCACCGGCAAGGAACTCGTCGCGCGCGCATTGCATCGCGAATCGCCGCGCGCGAACAAGCCGTTCGTCGCGCTCAACACCGCCGCGATCCCGGCCGAGCTGCTCGAATCGGAATTGTTCGGCCACGAAGCGGGCGCGTTCACCGGCGCCACGCGTCGCCACGGCGGCCGCTTCGAGCAGGCCGATGGTGGCACCTTGTTCCTCGATGAAATCGGCGACATGCCGGCGCCGCTGCAGACACGCTTGCTGCGCGTGCTGGCCGAGGGCGAATTCTTCCGCGTCGGCGGGCGCGAACTGATCCGCGTGGACGTGCGCGTGGTCGCGGCGACCCACCAGGACCTCGAAGCGCTGGTCGCCGACGGACGTTTCCGCGCCGACCTCCTGCATCGGCTCGATGTGGTGCGCTTGCGCCTGCCGCCGTTGCGCGAACGACGCGAGGACGTCGCCGGCCTCGCCGCGCATTTCCTCGCCAACGCGGCCATTCGATTCAAGGCGCCGCGCAAGAGGCTTTCCGCCAACGCGTTGCGCCTGCTCGAAGCGCACGCGTGGCCCGGCAACGTGCGCGAGCTGGAAAACCTGTGTTGGCGCCTCGCCGTTCTCGCACCCGGGCAGAGCATCCGCTCGAGTGACGTGCGCGCATCGTTGCGTGCCGCGCCGCGTGTCGCCCGCGGCGCGGACGCCGACGACTGGACCCAGCCCCTCACTGCGTGGACGCGCGCCGCGCTCGCTGCCGGCGAACGCGACATCCATCTGCAAGCGAAGCAACGCTTCGAACAAGCGCTGCTGGCCGCCGCGCTCGAGCATACCGGCGGCCATCGCCAGCAGGCCGCCGAACTGCTGGGCCTGGGCCGCAACACGCTGACCCGCAAGCTCGGCCGCAAGCACGACCCAGCCGCCGGTTGACCGATGCAAGCGCCACGCATCCGTGCATCGCGCTAGGATGCACCTCCCACATTTGCCGGGACACCATGATGCTGCGCTCCTTGACTACGATGATGTGTGCAATCGCATTGGCCGCCACCGGCTGCTCAAGTATCAAGTCGAAGCTGCAACCGAAGCCCGTCGAAGCGGTGATGACGGCGACGGCCGGCAATAGCGCGGCCGGAACGCTGGTGGTCACCGCGGTACCCGATGGCGTGCATTTCCACGGCCGCCTGACCGGGCTGCCGCCGGGCAGCACCCATGGTTTCCACATCCACGAGAACGGCGATTGCAGCGCCCCCGATGCGAGCACCGCCGGAGGTCATTTCAATCCGACGCGCTCCGAACACGGCGATCCGGTCGGCATGACCCATCACGCGGGGGATATCGCGAACCAGGTCGCCGATGCGCAAGGCGCGATCGACGTGGACGCAACCGTGCATGGCGTATCGCTCGACACAGGCGTGTCCGACGACGTGCTCGGTCGCGCGCTGATCCTGCATCGCGACGCCGACGACTACGCCAGCCAGCCGGCCGGCAATTCCGGCCCGCGCATCGCCTGCGGCGTCATCCTCAAGAAACCGTGAACGCATTTCCCGATGCGGGCGCGCCGTTGACCGTTCGCGATGCGCATGCGGGCGACGCGGCGCTGATCGCGCGCTGGATGATCGCGATGGCGTGGGAAACCGAGCACAAGGCGCTCGATCCTAACGTCGTCGCGCGCGGCGTGCACGCGGTGTTCGGGCATTCCGCGCGCGGCCGCTACTTCATCGCCGAGCGCGCGCTGGATGCCCGCATCGCGACGGTCGGCGTGCTAATGCTGACCCATGAATGGAGCGACTGGCGGGACGGCGACTGGTGGTGGATCCAGAGCGTGTATGTCGATCCCGCGCATCGACGCCAAGGCGTTTACCGCGCACTGTACGAGCACGTGCACGCGCTCGCGCGGGCGACGCCGGAGGTGTGCGGATTGCGTCTGTATGTCGAGCGCGAGAATGCGAATGCGCAGCGGACTTACGCATCGCTCGGGATGAGCGATGCGGGGTATGCGATGTACGAGGATGAGTTCGCGCGGCGCTGAGTTGCGGGAGAGACAAGGATCGAGTCCTCCTCCCTCGCGGGAGAATGCCCCGAAGGCGGAAGAGGGCTGCTTGGAGCAGGGCTTTCACGCGCTGCGCGCGCGCGTCACTTCTATTTCGGCACCCGGTCAATGGGCTTCCTCGGCGTCACGCCGAAATTGCCGCGTGGGGATCCGTTCCCGCCGGGCAATGATCGAACGTCACCGGGATGCCGTGCGCCTCGAGCACTGCCGCGATCTGCCGCTTGCGCGCCTCGAAGTGTTCGAACGCACGTTCGAGTTTGTCGGCGTCTTCGCCGGCGGACGGCGGGGCGAAACCGCCGTTGCGCCATGTTTCAGAATCGAGCAAGGCGATGCGCACCGCGCCGTCGCTGTACCGCGCGAGCGGCTCGGGCGGGGAGTCGAGCCAGACGCCCTTTTGCGGGGACAGCAGCGCGGCCTCGATCAGCGGCCATAGCGGTGCGAGCCCAGCGTGTTCGTACTGCATCGCCATCAACGCTGCGAGGTCATGGATGGTGAGGTAGCGTGCGTGTTCGATCGGCGCACCGAATGCCCGCTGCGCGCAAAGCGCGGTCGCGGCGCCGGCCATTCCGCGATCGATCAATACTTCCTCGAGTGCATTGCCGACCTGTTCGGCGCGCGCTGGCGAATTCGCATCGCCGCGCAACAGGAATGGAACCAGCCGCATCGCACCTTGCGCATAGTCGACAGCAGGCGCGGGTACCGCTTCCGGCAATGCGCCATCGCGCGCACCGAAGGCGAGGATGCGACCATCGTCGGCGGATCGCCCGGTGTCCAACGGCGCGCGCACGGCGAGCGCGTCGAGTGCCGCATGCAGCGGCCAACCCGGCCGCAACAGTTCGACCGGATCGTAGTGCGCGGCGATCACGACCAGGTCGAGCGCGGCAGCTTCGGGTACGAGGATCGCGAGGTCGCGCGCGATGCCTTGGGCGAGTTCGGCCGCGGTAGCAGGTTCCAGTGCTGCGTGCACCGCGTGCGCATCCGGACGCAATTCCAGCGCGAGCGCGCCAAGCGTGGCGAGTTGCGTCCAGGCGGGTTGCGGGTCGGTCATCGGCATCCTTGCTCGGTGCGGTCGTGTTTGGTGCGGGCGTGGGCAGGTCGTACTCTATACGTCTCGCGCGCGGTAGAGTCGATGGCGGCCGCTGCCAGGGCCGGGCTGGCGCAACGAATGGAGCAGCGATGAGCCTCGCAGACAAACACAGCAGCGCGCGTCCGGTCGCCGTCCTCGGCGGCGTGCGCATCCCGTTCTGCCGCAACAACACGGCGTATGCCGATGTCGGCAACCTCGGCATGTCGATCCGCACGCTCGGCGCGGTGGTCGAACGTTACGGCCTGCACGGGCAGGTGCTTGGCGAGGTCGCGATGGGTGCGGTGATCAAGCATTCGTCCGACTGGAACCTCGGTCGCGAAGCCGCGCTGTCGTCGGGCCTGTCGCCGCTGACTCCAGGCATCACGCTTCAGCGCGCGTGCGGCACGGGCCTGGATACGATCATCACCATCGCCAACAAGATCGCGCTGGGGCAGATCGAGGTCGGCATCGGCGGCGGCTCGGACACGACCTCAGACGTGCCGATCGTGTACGGAAAGAAATTGCGCGCGCGCATCCTGCAAGCCGCGCGCGCCAAGAGCTTCGGCGACAAGCTGCGCGCGTTCCGCGGTTTCCGTTTCCGCGAATTGAAGCCCGACTTCCCCGGCGTCGCCGAGCCGCGCACGGGCAAGTCGATGGGCGATCACTGCGAAATGATGGCCAAGGAGTGGCACATCGCGCGCGAATCGCAGGACGAGCTCGCACTCGCATCGCACAAGAAGGCGGCCGCCGCGTACGAGCGCGGTTTCTACGCCGATCTCGTCGCGAGCTTCCGCGGCGTCGAGCGCGACAACATCCTGCGTGCCGACACCACGCTGGAGAAACTCGCCAGCCTCAAGCCAGCGTTCGACAAGACATCGGGACAGGGCACGTTGACCGCCGGCAATTCGACGCCACTCACCGACGGCGCTGCCGCGTGCCTGCTCGCGAGCGAGGACTGGGCGCAGGTGCACGGCCACGAGCCGCTCGCCTACCTGCGCGATGCCGAAGTCGCGGCGGTGGATTTCGTCCACGGCGACGGCCTGCTGATGGCGCCGGCGCTCGCGGTGCCGCGCATGCTCGAGCGCAACGGACTGACCCTGCAGGACTTCGATTTCTACGAGATCCACGAAGCCTTCGCCGCGCAGGTGCTGTGCACGTTGCGCGCGTGGGAATCGGAAGACTATTGCCGTGCGAAGCTCGGACGTGGAGCGCTCGGCAGCATTGATCCTGCGAAGATGAATGTCGTGGGTTCCTCACTTGCGCTCGGCCATCCGTTCGCCGCGACGGGAGCTCGCATCGTCGCGACCGCGGCGAAGCTGCTCAAGGAGAAAGGATCGGGCCGCGCGTTGATCTCGATCTGCACGGCCGGCGGCATGGGCGTGGTCGCGATTCTGGAGCGCTGAGCGATTCAGGGTTTCGCATCGCCCCAGAAAATCGCCCACGTCGCGAAATCGTCGCTGATATCGATAAAGCGATGCGGAACGCGTGCCGCCACGAACAGCGCATCGCCGACCGCGCAGGCGTGTTCGATCCCATCGATGTCCAGCGTCGCGCTGCCCGCGATCACGATGTAGATCTCGTCCTGCGCATGCGGGTTTTGGTGATCGGTGCCGCGCGGCGCGAACAATTCCAACGACAGCCCGGCATGCGCGAATGCCTCGACGTCGAACACCCCTTCGGGCCAGCGATCGGTTGCTGGCAGCGGAAGGCGCGCGAGCAGGTCGCACGGATTCATGTGCGCGGTCTCATTCATTGCCGCCTCCTTCAATCACATCGACGAGATACGAAGCACGGGCGGCTGGCGTCCAGTAAAGCCAGGCGAACAGGCCTCCGGACAACCACCAAAAGCTCACGACGAACCGGATCGTGTTCACTGAGCCATGGAACAAACCCAGCTTTGGGCCGGGATGCATTCGAAACCACTGTTCGATTTGCGGCGCGATGTAGATCATGTAGCACGCGAGGATCAGGATCGGCGGCACGAGCAGCAAGGCGAGCACGCCGTCGATTCGAAGATGGACCGCTGCCAGCGTGCGCAGCCTGAGTCCATCGGCCCAGACGGCTCGATTGGAAAACAATCGAGCTGGTCCCCAACCACGTTGCCATGCCACCAGAAGCGCTGACATCAGGACAAGGCCAATCAACCAGCTGGCAATTTCCTCCAGCGCGATGGTCCATGCCGGAGCCTTCATGGAGCCGAACTCGAACCACTTTTCTGCGGCGCCGATAGACAACCAAAGCGCCAGCAATACGGCAGTGACCACGATCACGCCGCCGCCCGGCCAACGCGGCATCCAGAACGCCGGAGGACGATCGCGATTCACGATGTCGCGGCGCAGGCACAGCGGGATCGGTGCGAGAAAGCAAAGCACGACTACCACCATGGTCACCACCCAGACCACATTGTCGAGCCATCCGGACGAGACGGACATCCAGATCGCGGTTGCGCCGAGCGCGGCCAGCAGTCCGCAACACCACACGACCATGCACGGGATCGTGCGCGCGCTCCATCGCAGTGCCGACAGTGAATGCACCAGCGGATCGAGTCGGCGAATGAGCAAGCGCACCAGCACGATCGCGACCACGGTGATAACGAAGACGCTCGCTGCAAGTAGTGCGGCTGGATGCTCAAGCGTCGTTGCATGCGGCACGTGAAGGAAGACGCGAAAGAATCCGCGATAGGCATCGTCCACCAGGCCCGCGCCGAAACCACGTTCGCCATCTGGCGACAAGCCGTAGGGCACGAACAACCACAGCGCAGGCCACAATGCGGCAAGGATCAGCAACAGCCATTGCAGGCCATGGTGGTATGTTCCCTTTTCGATTTGCATCAACCCGGCAACCGCGGCACGCCGTGTTCGCTGCGTTCCTCGATCACCGATGCGTCGAAGATCTGCTCGCGCACGCCGCGTCCGGGCACCGCTTCGGTCGCCTCGCCGCGTGCGGCGCGCAGTGCGTTGAGGTAGCACAGACGCGCGGGTGCGTCGTCGTTTTGCGCGGCGTACACGTTGCCGAGTTCTTCCCACGCATCCCCGCCGGCGCCTTGCGCGATCGCGCGGTGCAGGTAGTCCTCGGCCTTGCCCCACTGCTGTTGTTCGCGCGAGAGCCGGCCAAGGGTGACCGCGAGCGCCGGACTGTCCGAATGCGCGCGCAGCCAGCCCTGGGCGGTGAGCAGGCGCGCGTTCGGCTGGCTCGCGGCGATGCGGCCGGGTGGGATGCGGCCGAATTGCAGCGCGAGCGCTTCGCTCCATTGGTTCTTCAGGGCGGTTTCGATCGCCGACGCGGCGGCGTCTTCCATGCCCAGCGCGACCGCGCGCTGCGCGTAGGCCGCGACGACCTCGCTGCGCGCGCGCAAGGGCGCGAGCAGGCGATCCCAGCGATCCGCGAGCGCATTGGCATCGTCGGATTCGCGCAGCGCTTGCGCGGCAAGCTCCGCTTCCAGCGCGGCATGGTCGTTCGGCGACAAGGCCTGCGCATTCTTGAGCGCACCGAGCGCGCCGTAAGCTTCACCCGAACGCCGGGTCGCGACCAGGGCGCGGGTGCGCAGCAGCAAGGCGCGCGGCGACAACGGAGCCTTTTGCGCGGCGGCATCGAGCACGGCGATGGCGTCCTGCGCGTGCCCGTTCGCGAGCAGCGCATCCGCGCGCGCGAGCGCGGTCGCGGAGTCGCTGTTCTCCGAGCCGGCAGCAAGCAGGTGCTGATCGAACGCCGCCGCATCGCCACGCGCCTGTGCGGCCTGCGCTGCGCCGAGGCGCGCGGGCAGGCGCATCGTCGGATCGTCCGCGGCTTGCGCGAGCAGTTTTTCGGCGCGCGTCCAGCGGCCTTCGTGCAGCGCAAGCAACCCGCCGGTCAGTCGGATGCGTGCCTGCTTGCGTTGCCGCTGGTTCCACAGCCGAAACGGCAGGCGCAACAGCCACAAAGCCAGCCAGACGGCGAGCAGCGCGAGCGCCAGCAGCAACAGCGCCTTGGTCACGGTCGTGATGTATGTGGTGCCTTGCAGGCTCACGATCACCTGGCCCTGGTCGAGGGCGAAGTGTTGCCACAACACCGCGCCGAGCACGGCGAGCACGAGGCACAACAGCAGTCCGCGGAACAGTTTCATGGGCTCTTCGTCGGTGTCGTCTTCGCGAGTGCCGGCTTCGTCGCGGGGGCCGGCGCGACGACCGGGGGAGCGGCGCCTGCATTCGCGGGAATCATGTTCGAAGCGACCGGCGCGGGCGTTGCGGGAACCAATGTTTCGGGTTGCGATTGTCGCAATCGCCGCAGCTCGTCGAGCGTGCCGCCGAGGATCGGCAGATCGATCCGCAGCGGCGCGCGTTCCAGGTCCGCGAGCAATTGGCGCTGGCGTGCCACGGTCGCGCTCGAATACAGGCGCGGCAACCACCCATCGATGCGCGCGAGTGCAGCGCGGAATGATGTCGCGTCGCGGCGTTCGAGCGCCAGTCGCGCGAGCGTGAGTTCGAGGCGAACCGCGGTCAGCGCCGCTTCGCGCGCGGCCGGGTCGAGCAGGTCCTGCGCCTGCGCACGGCGCACCTCGACCATGCTGCCGACCACGCGATCGAACACCGATGCGGGCGCGACGCGCGCGGGTTCGGTGGCGAATGGCAAGGTCGCCAGCGACGCTTCGAACGCATCGAGCTGGCCGGCGACGCTTGCGCATGGATCGGTCGGCAGTGCATGCAGAGCGGCGATTTCCTGCGCGAGCGACTGGCGCAGGTTCAATGCCGACGGATCGGTCGAGCCCGCGAGCGTCGCGTCGGCCAGCGCGTATGCGTGCAGCGCGTTGCCCACATCCGATGACAGGACGAGTTGTTGCTGGCCGATGGTGAGCAGCAGTTCGGCTTCGTCCAGGCGCAGCGCCTGTTCGCCCTGCGCGCGCGGGCCGGAGATGCGCGCGACCGATTGTTCGAGCAACGCGGCGCGTTCGCCGACACCCAGTACTTCGTCGCGCAAGACCTGGTTGCTGGCGGTCGCGTCGCTCATGCGTTGCGCGAGCGCGTGCTGTTCGCGGCGCAGCGCGTTGATCGCGTCTGCCTCATTGCCGATCGATGCATCGTCGGAAGCGGCCTCGGTCGGCGCGGATTGCATGTGCGCGTTCCACCACGTACGTACTTCCCAGCCAGCAAACGCGAGCAGCGCGAGGACGACCAGCCACAGCAGTACGCGCCCGCGGCGGCGCGGCGGCGCGGGCGCGATGGAGTCGGATAGTTCGGTGCTGGCCATGGAATGCGCGGTTTCGAAGAGGTCTTTCCGGGATGCTACCGGAAGCCTCGCTGGCTGGCATGCGCGCACAGCGCGTCCAGAAGGCCGCGGGGCGTCGGGGCCTCGGCGCGGATCACGGTGTCGAAGCCCGCGGCGCGCGCGACTGCATCCAGCCGGTCGCTGCTGACCACCGCAACGCAACGCAGCAAGGCGGCGCGCGCATCGTCCGGCAGCGCCGCGAGCACGTTGCGCAGCGCCTCGGCGCTGCTGACGCAGACCGCGCCGTGCCCGCGCGCAGCGATCAGGCGTCGGGCGTGCGCACGGTTCAATCTTGCCGGCGCGCGCGCATACACCTCGGCGATCACGAGGCTTGCGCCGCGTTCCTTCAATTGCTGCGCGAGCAGGTCGCGACCATTGGGCGCGGTGACGATGCCGATGCGCATGCCCCGCACCGACGCAAGTCCGGGCAGCGCGAGCAGGCCTTCTGAGGTCGCCTGCGATGGAACCACGACCTCGGCGATGCCGGCC
>Ga0157375_10000832_pt1 | contig 27022 bp, 25 predicted proteins | sample M35metaG_FD_115311 | JGI IMG/M metagenome (GOLD analysis project Ga0157375, IMG submission 115311) | Miscanthus rhizosphere microbial communities from Kellogg Biological Station, Michigan, USA - M3-5 metaG | ecosystem: Host-associated > Plants > Roots > Rhizosphere > Soil | place: USA: Michigan... | reverse complement strand
TGGGCAACGATACGAGATGCTCGCGGGTGGCGCGGGAATTGCCGAAATTCGCCCGGCTGCTTCGCTGGGAGCCGATTGGGCCATGCCATTAAACAATCAAAGAGCGAGCGGGCTGGCAATCGGGCGCGACTCTAGTCTCACCCTAACGAAAAATCCTTTGCGTCGACATCGACTGTCCCCTGCCTTGATCGACCCGCCACGCTCGCTGTCAGCGGCCGTGCGTGGCGTCTAGGAATTCTTCTCAGTTCAAAACGAGGGTCCGCTCCGATTGCGAGGACCGCGCCCTTTCGGTTTGATTGAGTGGCTCCGGGGATAATTTCAGGGCGGCGCCTTCCGTCTCCGTGGTTAGGGCGGAGGGCGCCGCGCCTCCTTTCCTCTTCCCAAATTCGACTTTTGGCATTTCCCGCGCTTCCGACTAGGATAAGCGCCCCGTAGGACTTGATGGACGCCGATTTCCCGGAAGAGCGCACTGCATTCATTTTTTCCGACCCTGCCGGAAAACGTTGGCCACGTTTGCGGCTGACCCTGCTTTTCACCGGTATCGCGGCCTTCGTCGCCGCGGTTTTTTTCGTGCAGACGCTTTTTGTCACGCCGCAACTGCGGCTGCCATTCAGTTTGCGGCAGTTGAAGGGCCAGTTGAAGTCGGTGCAGAAAAAAAACCCGGCCGGGCAGCTCCCGCCTAACGCTCCCCTCTGGGAAAAATTCGTCGCCGCGCGCGCCGCCGCCAGGAAACCGGCGGCGCCGGCCACGCCAGGGCCGGCGGCGAGGAAATCGGCCGGTGGCGAAGTACGAATGGGCTTCTACACCAACGGCGATCCGTACAGCTACAAATCGCTCGAGCATCATGGCGCGCTCCTGACCCATGTCTGCCCGGAGTGGTTTGTCCTCGCCGATGGCCTCGGCAATCTCCAGATCGACGCCGATAGCCGTCTCCCCAAACTCGCCGCCGCCAAAGGGTTCGCGCTCATGCCCCTCCTGACCAACCTTGTCGGCGACACCTGGCAACCCGAAGCGGTCGAGAATCTCGCGCATGGTCCGGCCGAACGGCAGGATCGCTTTCTCCGGAAACTGCTGGCCGGTTTGAAGGAGGCGAAAGCGGCCGGCGTGGTTGTCGATTGGGAGCAGGTCGATCCCGCTTATCAGGACGACATCACGAAACTGCTCAACAAGATGACGGGCGCATTGCACCATGAGGGCCGCCAACTCTGGCTCTGCGTCCAGCCCGGGCAGGATTTGGATTACATCGATTTCGACAGTCTTTCGGAGACCATCGACCGCTTCGTCGCCCTGCTTTTTGACGAGACTTCGGATACCGAAGCGCCTGGGCCGCTGGCCTCGCGGCACTGGTTCGAATCGTGGCTGCACGCGCTCTTGCAAGACGCCGATCCGCAACAGTGGATCATCGCGCTCGGCAGCTACGGTTACGATTGGACGAATGGCGAGCATCGCGCCGAGACGATCAGTTTTCCCGAGGCGATGAGCCGTGCCAGTAACGCCGGCGTGGAAGCGGGCACCGTCGCACCGCCGGATCACAGCTCCGATTTTTATTATGAGGACGCGGACAAGGACCACTCCGTCTGGTTTCTCGACGTCGTCAGTTTCTGGAATGAACTGCACGCCGTGCGCGCTGCGCAGGCGGGCGGGTTTGCGATTTACCGTCTCGGCACGGAAGACTCCGCCATCTGGAAGGCGATCAATCTCCCTCGCCAGGTGCCGGCGAACGGCCCCGTCCGTTCCGCGCTCGAGACTCTGCAGGGTGATGAAACCATCACTGATGTCGGCGAAGGCGAAATCGTGAGCGTGGACGAAACGCGCACGAACGGCGCCCGCCGCATCGAGGTCGAGCCTGACGGTTATCTGAATGCGACTTATTTGAGCTTTCCGGAATTTCCGACGCTCTATCACCAGGGCGCCGGCGGCGAACACCAGGTTGCGCTCACTTTTGACGACGGGCCGGATCCGAAGTGGACGCCGCAGGTTCTCGATCTCCTCAAGGCGCGCGGAGTCAGGGCCGCTTTTTTCCTCGTCGGTGTAAACGCGGAGAAATATCCCGACCTCGTTAGGCGGATCGTGGCCGAGGGGCACGAAATCGGCAACCACACCTATTATCATCCCAATCTTGCGGTTTGCTGGCCGGAACACATCCGGCTCGAGTTGAACGCCACCCAGCTTCTCCTTGAAACCATCACCGGCCGCTCGACCACTCTTTTTCGCCCGCCTTATGCGGCCGATACCAGTCCTTCGTCGTTAGCCGATCTCGCTCCCCTGCGCATCGCGGACGAAATGAATTATCTCGTCGTGCTTGAAAACATCGACCCCCAGGATTGGGCGCGACCGGGCGAGAACGTTATTCTCCAGCGCATCAAACAACAACGGCGCGATGGCAGTATAATCCTCCTGCACGACGCCGGTGGCGATCGCTCCCAGACAATCGCCGCGCTCCCGCGCATCATCGATTGGTTGCAGACGCGCGGCGACACCATCGTGCCGCTGAGCACGCTCATCGGCAGCACGCGCGACGCCGTCATGCCGCCGGTCGGAAACGGGCAGCGGCTTCCCCGCCTGGTCAGCAGCGCCGGGTTCCGTGTCTTTCATGCGACCGAAGAATTCCTCTGGGCCTTCATGATTGTCGCCACGGCGCTCATCGTCATTCGCACCCTCGTTGTGATTTTTCTCGCGGCCTGCTTCCGCCGTGCGCCGTCGCCGCCGACGGATTTCGCACCGCCGGTCAGTGTGCTGATCGCCGCCTTTAACGAAGAGAAGGTGATCGCCGCAACCTTGCGCGCGGTCCTGGCAAACGATCACCCGGGCGCGATCGAGGTGCTGGTGGTGGACGACGGTTCGCGCGATGGCACCGCGCTCGCAGTGGAGAAAATTGCGCAGACCGATGCGCGGGTTCGACTCGTTCGGCAACCAAACCGCGGCAAGGCCGTCGCCTTGCAGCGCGGGCTGTCGTTAGTCCGGCACGAGTTGGTGGTGTTCCTCGACGCCGACACGCATTTGCAGAGCGATACCGTGCGCCTCCTTGTCAGGCCGTTGCACGAGCAGAGCGTGGTGGCGGTTTCCGGTCATGCCAAGGTCGGAAATCTGCGCAGTTTCATCGCCCGTTGCCAGGCGCTCGAATACACCTGCGGCTTCAACCTTGATCGGCGCGCCTACGATCGCTGGAACTGCATCACCGTCGTCCCCGGCGCAATCAGCGCACTGCGTCGCTCTGCCATCGAGGGCGCCGGCGGGCTCAGCCTCGATACCCTGGCGGAAGATACGGATCTGACCCTGGCGTTGCACAAAGGCAAAGCGCGCATCGTTTACACGCCCGACGCCATTGCCTGGACGGAAGCGCCCGAAACCTTGCGCACCCTCGCCCGACAGCGTTTCCGCTGGGCCTACGGAACTTTGCAATGTCTTTGGAAACATCGCGACAAAGTCTTCAACTGGCGTTATCGCGCGCTGGGCTGGTTCAGCCTGCCCAGCGTTTGGTTTTTCCAAATCCTGCTCGTCGCGCTCACGCCGCTGGTCGATTTTTTTCTTCTTGCCGCGCTTCCCTTCGGTGCCTGGCGCGCGGTCCTGCCGTTTTTTCTCATCTTTATCGCGATGGATGTGATCCTCGCCACCCTCGCCTGCGGGATCGAGCGCGAGTCGATCTTGAAGGCCTGGCGCATCATTCCGATGCGGTTGATTTACCGCCCGCTGCTCAGCTACGTGATTTGGAAAGCAATCCTGCGCGCGATCAAGGGCGCCTGGGTCGGTTGGGGAAAACTGGAGCGGACCGCCTCTGTGCCAGTGCGGGTTTGAAAAGGCGTACCGCACCATGACACGGCGCCGGCGTTCTGCCCTCTTGTCATCCCGAGCCGGCGCAGCCCGGCGAGGGACCTCGCAATGGACGTTTCCATCGCACCGAAAGATGCCGGTTGCAGATCGGAGATCCCTCTCCGTCCTACGGCGGATCGGGATGACAATGGTATTGGCGCTCTCTTGCTTTTCGTTGGGCTGCGAGAGGCACGCGACGGCGACCACAAAGGTGGACCCGAATGCGCCGGTCGAGGTCGTCCTGCCGAAAAAGGGCGCTTACACCGGGGCCTTCATCGATTTCGGCGACGCCGAGGACGCGGTTGCGCTCGAGACGATCGAGGATTTCGAGCAGATGGTCGGCAAACACCAGGCCATCATCGCGTCCTCCAGCTACTGGGGAGAACAGAGTTTTCCCAGCGCCAGTTTGCAAATGATCTGGCGACACGGCTCGCTCCCGCTCGTCTTCTGGTCGCCTTGGGATCGCCCCTACGAACAAAAAAAGGGGCCCGATCGTTTCAATCTCAATGCCATCCTCGCCGGCGACTGGAACCGTTATATTGATGACTGGGCGGACGCGGCGCGCGCCTTCGGTAAACCGCTCATTGTTTCCTTCGGCGACGAAATGAATGGCGATTGGTTTCCCTGGTCGGGCACCTACTACGGCGGCTCCAAACCGATCCCGGGCCGCCCTGACGAATGGGAAGGCCCGGAGCTTTTTAAGCGCGCTTTCCGCTATGTCGTCACGCGCGTCCGGGCCCGCGGCGCGCACAACATCCAGTGGCTCTTCCAGACCAATAATTATTCCTCCCCCGTCGATAAGTGGAATTCCGCGCCGGCTTATTATCCCGGCGCCGCTTATGTGGACTGGCTCGGGCTGAGCGTTTACGGCCAGCAATTTTCCGACGAACCATGGTCGGATTTTCCGCCTTTGATCGATTGGCCCTACCAGGAAATGGCGGCGATCGACCCGACCAAGCCGACCATGATCGCGGAATGGGCGGCCGGTGAGTTTCCCAAATCCGGCAACAAGGCGGAATGGATTCGCGACGCGTTCGAGGTCATGCGCACGAAGCTGCCGCGCGTCAAGGCGGCCGTCTACTGGCACGAACGCTGGCAGAACGAAGACCAGACCTACAGCAATCTGCACCTTAACTCTTCGCCGGAAGCGCTCGCCGCCTACCGAAAAGGGGTGGCGGATCCGTATTGGTTAGGCAACTTGATTCTCCGGCCGCAAGCGCCCGCGAAATAATCATGCAAAAATTTCTGGAGCGACTGGACAGCCGCAACGGCCGCCGCGTCCTCCTGCTCCTTTTTCTGCTGACTGCGCTTACTTTTTCGATCGTGCCGCTGGTCAACCTTGCCGCCGGTCGCGGCGCCAAGGATTACAAACTTTGGTACAGCATCGGCCAGACGGTCCTGCATGGCGGCGCGATTTATCCGGGACCGAAGGATCGTTTCCCCTTCATGTATCCGCCAACCGCAGCGGAAATGCTCGCGCCCGCCAGTTGGTTTGGCCAGGCCGGGTTGATCGCGATCCTGGCCCTTCTCAACTCCTTCGCCTGGTGGGCCAGCATCGTCTGGTCGATTCGCCTAACGAATCCGGCGGGTGAACGCCCGCACGCCCTTCTCTATCTCGCCCCCAATCTTATTATCATCGCCTACATCTGGAGCTGTTATCTTCTCGGACAACCGACTCTGCTGCTGCTCGCCTTGCTCCTGGCCGGCTTCCTCGCCCTGCGCGCGAAACGTTTCTGGAGCGCGGGGGCTCTCTTCGCGCTCGCCACCGTGATCAAGGCGTTCCCCATCACCGTTATTGCTTATCTGGTTTGGCGGCGATACTGGCGCGCGACCGTTTCGCTCCTGCTCTCGCTCCTCCTACTGCTCCTCATCCTGCCCGCCACCTTTCGCGGCTGGTCGGGGGCAAAAGACGATCTCAAACGCTGGAGCAATGGCATGCTCTTTCAGTACGACGAAAGAGGCATCGCGCAGCGTCCGGAACGCAGTGTTGCCTGGAAAAATCAATCGCTCGCCGGCGTCGCGAACCGGTTCCTGCGCAAGGTCGACGTCGACGCCACCCGCCCGCCGGACAAACCGGTTTACATCAACTTCGCCGATCTTCCTTTCAAAACGGTCAACCGAATCATCGCCGGGATCGCGCTCCTCCTCGGGCTGATTTATCTCGTCGCGATGCCGTCCGCCGCGCAGCGCACCCGGGAGACGGATGCGATCGAGTGCGCCATGCTTGTCCTCCTCATGCTCATCGCCTCGCCTCTCGCCTTTGGCTATCTCTTCGCCTTCCTTCTGTTTCCGTTCGTTACCTGCACCCGCATCTGGCTCGATCGGCCCGAATCGTCGCTGCGCTGGTGGACCCTCGCCGCCATCCTTCTCCTCTTTCTCACCCTGCCGCTGCAGCGCTGGTCGCAACGTTACGGCAACACTCTTTTCGCAACCCTGCTGCTCTTCATCGGACTCGCGCTTGAGCTGCGGCGCCTGCGGCAGGCCCCCGCCCCCGCCTGACGATAGCGGCGAGCCAGCGGAAAAAGAAAATGGCCGCGACTCGGAAAGTCATCTTGGACGCACCCTGCGCCCGATCGCGAAACGCAATCGGGATTTCCTGCACCCGCAGCTTGTGATGGCTCTGCACGATGATCTCAAAAGCGATTTTGAAACCGGTCGCAGCCGGGGCGCGCTCGAGCAGGAGCGAGCGGGGAATGGCGAAGAACCCGCACATCGAGTCGTGCACCCGGGTAAGTGGGTACGCGAAAGCGGAGGCGGCGCGCGACATGATTTTGCGCCAGAGCGGCCAGCCCGGGGTGGTGCCGCCACGCACGTAGCGACTTCCGATTACCATCTCGCAGACATTTTCCCGGAGCGGCCTAACGAGATCGGGAATGCGGCCCGGAGGATGACTGAGATCGGCGTCCATCACGACGAGCAAATCTCCCGCCGCCGCGCGCGCCCCGGCCACGACTGCGCCGGAAAGTCCGAGCGAGGGATTTTCACGGACCACCAGGCGCACCGGAAATTCCCCCGCGAGCGCGCTGATTTTTTCGCCGGTCCCATCGGTCGAGCCGTCATCGACGAAGATGATTTCGAGTGGGGCGATCCCGCTCGCCATGATCTGGCGGGTCAGCGGTTCGACGTTCTGCACTTCATTGAGGGTCGGGACGATAATCGAGACCGACTGCGCGCCGTGCCTGGATTCCATGGAGCAACCTAACGGGGGGGCAATAGATGGAGCGCGAGCGCGCGATGAAAGGCGGCGGCAAGGAATCGCGCGTTAGCGTCCTTCGCCGGCAAGGCTGCAGGCGCGGTTGAGGTTCCGGCAAACGAGAGGAGCGCGGCGCCGGAATGGAAAAAAAGTTTCACCCGGCTAGACAAAACCCGCATTTGGCGGCGTCTCAATATTAAAAGACCGTGAAGAGGTCATGGAGAGAACGCGCAGCAATGAAGATTGGAAGACCTGTTTTGCCCAGCTCGGCCCGGCCCTGCTTCTCTTCGCGCGCCGCTGGGCGAATTGCCGTGCCGATGCCGAGGATATCGTACAGGAAGCGTTCGTCCGCTTTTGGCGGCACCAGCATTCAATCGAAGACCGCGCCCTCCTTTACACCACCGTCCGTTCCACTGCGCTCGATCGCTTGCGCAGCGAGCAGCGCCGGTCCCGGCGCGAAGCGGCTGCGGCGCGTGACGGGGCGGAGCATTTTGAACCGCAGTTTACCACCGTCGACGAAGGCCAGCAGGTGTTGGCCGCCGCGGTGGAACGGTTGCCTGACGAACAACGGGAGGTCGTGATCTTGAAAATCTGGAACGAACTCACCTTCGCCGAGATCGCGGGCATTTTGGAAATCTCACAAAACACCGCCGCCTCGCGCTATCGGTATGCCCTCGGCGCGCTCAGGAAAACATTGCAACCCCATGAATGACTTTTCGGAACTCGAAGCGGAATTGAAGCAGTTGCGTCCGGTGCCGGTGCGGGACGAACTTTTCGCGCGCATCGAGCGGCTGCTCCTGCAACCAGACGCCGCGCCGATCGCGGGCGTTCTTCCACGTCCCTCGCGCCACGGACTCTGGTGGTCGATTGGACTTGGTCTCAGCGGAGCGACCGCCTTGGTTTTGCTCGGGCTCGGATTTTTTGCGAAGCCTCAAACAGAACCAACCGTCACGCAAAATCCCACGCCTCCGGCCGCTTCCCTAACGAGTGGTTTTCGACCTGCGACGCTGAGCCAGGTGGTCTATCGCCAGCGGGACGAAGGTCTGGTTTTCTCGCCTAACCAATCGGAGCGCTTGCTCCGGCGGGTCCGCTACGACACCCGCGAGACGATGCAATGGCGCAACCCGCAGACGGGTGCGTCGCTGCGCGTCTCCTATCCGGCGGAGCAGGTCGTCCTCACGCCGGTTTCCTTTCAATGAGCCTTAACCAAATCGAACCATGAAGAAACAACTCCTCCTTACCACAACCCTGGCCGCGCTTCTGCCGCTGGCCGCCATTGGCCAATCGCCAACCCCTACGGCGTCGCAACCGACCCCGGACTTTTACACGCGGCCGGCGGCGCCCGCGCCGCCCGCGCCGCCCGCTCCACCGGCTCCACCGGCTCCTCCCGCCCGTGGGCATTTTCACGAACATGACATGGGTCCCAAGGAACCGGTCACTTTTCTCGGCGTCGAGACCTCCGATGTGCCGCGCGTCTTGTCGGAGCAAATGGGATTGCCCCGCGGCTTCGGCGTGGTGGTGGACCACGTCGTGCCGGAAAGCGCCGCGGCGGTCGCCGGAGTGCAGCGAAGCGACATCATCCGGTTGTTAAACGACCAGATTATCGTCGGGCCAGGGCAGCTTGGGAAACTGGTCCGAAGTTTCGCCGACGGCACCACGGTCAACCTCACCCTCCTGCGCAAAGGCCAGGAGATTAAAGTGGCGGTGAAGTTAAAGACGCACCAAAGCTCAATGGACCGGGGCCCGTTCGGTTATGAGAAAGAATGGAACTTCGATGACCTGGAGAAAATGAACTTCGATTTCCAGATGCCGGACATGACGGAGGTGCGCGAAGCGGTCGAGCGGGCCAAAGCTGAGGCAATGCGCGCGGGCGACGAGGCGCGCCGGGCGGCGCGTAACTTGCGCATCGTCTCGACCGACGACGGCGCGACCAAGACAACCAAAATCGATCTCGGGAAAGCGACCGTCACTTTCTCGGATGAGCAGGGCGAGCTCAAACTGGAGCGGATCGACGGCAAGAAAATGCTGACCGCGAAGGACGCGCAAGGAAAGCTGCTCTTCCAGGGCCCCGTCGATACTGCGGAGGAGAAGACAAAAATTCCGGCCCAGGTGCGGGAGCGGTTCGAGAAGCTGGAGAACCAGGATCTTCCCGAGATTCCAGCCGCACCGCCAGCGCCCCCCGCGCCGGAGGAGGGAAATGAATCGGCCCATCTGCGAAAACCGAATTATCAGCGGGCGTCGCTCTCGCCTAACGAGCGCACCGGCTGGACGCGGAGCACCTTCATTCTGTAGCCATTCGTTAGGCGTGGAAGCCGGTTGCGAGGCCGGCATCTGATTTTACAATCTCGTGCGCTCGGCCGTCACCGCGCGCGACGATGCCCGAACGAAAACCGTCCGCGCCAGCGCTCCCTACCGGAGGCGCCCCGGCGTCGCGCGATCCCTACGCCGCTTTTCGCTTTCGCGCCTATGCCTTTTACGCGCTCGGGAATTTCATCTCCATAACCGGCCGCCAAATGCTGACGATCGCGATCGAGTGGGAAGTCTATGCCCGCACTCACTCTGCCACCGCACTCGGCCTGGCCGGCCTCGCCGCCGCGGTCCCGATTGTCGCACTCTCTCTTCCGGCGGGGCACCTGGCCGATCGGTTTCGCCGCAAATCGATCATTCTTTGGACCCAGGCCCTGAGCGCGCTCTGTTCGATCTCTCTCGCACTCATCTCCTGGAACCACCTAAATCTCCCGCGGCTGGCAATTCTGCTGCGGGCGAATGATTTCCTGCGCTCGATTGCGACTGTTTTCGAACGCCAGCCAGCGTTTCATTTCGACGATCTCTCTTTGCCGCTGCTTTATCTGGTGATGCTGCTCTCGGCCTCGATCCGAACTTTTGGCTGGGCCGCGCGCAGCTCGTTTTTCCCGACCCTGGTGCCGCGCGAGAGCTTTGCCAACGCCGTCACCTGGAACAGCAGCATATTTCAAATCAGTTGCGTGCTCGGCCCGGCGCTGGGCGGGTTTCTTATTGTTAGGCTAGGCTTTCCCTACATCTACGCGCTTGATGCCGTATCCGCCCTTTCCTTTTTCCTCCTCGTCCTGCCGATCGAGAAAATCCGCGAAGCCCGGCGCGTTGCGAGCGGGACCTGGAGCAGCCTGGCGCAGGGAGTTCGCTTCGTCGCGAGCAAGAAAATAATCCTGGCCACGATCACGCTCGATCTTTTCGCGGTGCTGCTCGGCGGCGCAACCGCACTCCTCCCCATTTTCGCCGATCAGATCTTGCATTGCGGACCGATCGGCCTCGGCTGGCTGCGAGCGGCGCCCGCCATCGGGGCTTTCGTCATGGCGGTCCTGATCGCTTACCTTCCGCCCATGCGGCAGGCTGGGCGTGCCCTGCTCTGGTCGGTAAGCGGATTCGGCCTGGTGACGATCGTTTTCGGCGCTTCCCACTGGTTCTGGCTCTCGCTCGCCATGCTCTTCATGACCGGAATTTTCGATAGCGTCAGCGTCATTGTCAGGCAAACGCTCCTCCAGTTGCTCACCCCCGATGAAATGCGCGGCCGTGTTTCGGCGGTGAACAACATTTTTATCGGCACTTCGAATGAGTTTGGCGCAGTCGAGTCAGGCCTGACCGCGGCCGCTTTTGGGCCGGCCCTCTCCGTCATCGGCGGCGGAGTCGGGACGATTCTGGTCGTGCTCTTCGTGGCGTGGAAATGGCCGCAGACGCGGCGGATCGGCGCGCTCGACAAAAACCTCGCCTAACGAAGCGCAGGCTCCTTCGCTGTCTCACCGACTCAGGTTGACAGAATCGGGAGAGGAAACGGCGCCAAAATCAGAACTCGCCGTGAAGCATGACCGCGCCATAGGGCGCACCGTTCTCGTTGTGGTAACGCACTTCGGTGCGATGGAAATCGAATTGGCGCCACGGGGCGTAGCCACCCTCGACTGTGAAGGAAATGTTGGAATTGAGCTTCCATTCTGCGCCGACCCCGGTGCGGACTTCTTCGTAGCTTAGCCAGGCGTGGTTCAGGCTGGTGTCGCCGTGGCTGTTGCCAAATTGATCATCAACTCGAAACGTATTCGCCTTGATATCGGCGCCGGCGAAAAAGGTGAGATTGCGGCTCGCTTCGTACTCGAGACGCGGGGTCGGCGCAGTAGCATCAAGGATCCAGCGCGGGGCAAATTTCCAGCGAATGCCGCCACCCGGAAAGACGGGAATGCTTCCTTGCACGTTAACCCCGATGCCGAAGACGAACTGCAATTCCGGAGTGTAAATGTAGGTGCCGCCGAGGACGAACGGGACGTTGAAGGAATCGCCATCGAGGTGATCAAAGGTGGTGCCGTAAAAACCGGGCTGGGCTTCGATCCGGATAAGGAATGAATCGGAAAATTTGGTATCAAGGCCGACGATCGAATTCACCGCTTGCAGAGTGTTGGGCAATTGCTGGCCGCCCGTAGATGGAAAATCAAAGGAATAGCGTTCCCATTGCGCGCCAAGGCGGAGGATGCCGAACTTGACTCGCGGCGTGTAAACGAAAACGACATTGGAATAATATTCGTCGTAATCGTTGACGTCGCGGGCAGCGCGCCGCACATCCGCGCCGCCCAGGTAGGCCTGTTCGATTGTGAACTCGGCGGAGAACTTATAGGGTTCTTCTACGACCGAATCGGAGGGCGCGGAAATTTCCTTGTCGCCGGCAAAAAGCGGGACGGTAAGCGCGCTGGATATCAGGCCGAAGGCGAGGAGGAAGCGGGAATTCATCGGCTACTGTCGCGCTGAAAGGCTGTCGCCGCCTTCAAAATATCCTTGCGCATGGCGGATTCCGAGGCGAGGCGCTCGATCCCGTGCAAATCGCCTAACGAATTGGCGGAAATGAAATCTCCTCGCCAGACAAGGGTTGCAGCGCGCCCGCCGACCTCGACCGGCCAGAGCTGGTAGAGGGTCAGAGCAGCATTGTAGCCGCCGCTCGCATAGTAGAGGCCGTCGGCGATCTGGGCGCCCCCACCGGTCGAACGGGTGCAGGAAGCACCGAGAGTGAGAACGCCTTCGCCTTCGACCTCCAGCAATTCCCAGTAGAGATCGGGCCGGAGCGAACCCTTGCCCCCGGTGAGGCCGGTCGCGCCCAGGAAACCGCCAAATTGCCGGTTCACTTTGGCCTGCTGCCTAACGAGTCCAGCCAGCTCCTGGCCGGGTTGAATTTCCTTCCCGGTGTGATCGTAAGGCGCTTCGCGGGCCGCGCCCCCGGCAGCGAAGTCCTGCGCGCGCCTGCTCAGCAGATCGATCCAGAAAGCGAAGACTGGCTGCCCGGCGGAAAATTTTTGGGCCTCCGCCCGGCTCACCTGCAGCTCCGGAGACATTTTGCTTGTCGCTGCCTTCAACGCCTCCACCGCAGAGTTGCCGGGCGGGTTGTTCAGCTTGCTAAAGTTTGCCGCGGAGGGCGAAGACGGCAGGTCGGAATGAAGATAAACTTTCAGCTCCCGATGCGCGGTGGGATCGAAGCTCTTCATCGCTGCGATCACTCCCGCCGGCGGCTTTGGAATAATAAAACAACTCTGGACCGACAAATAGCGCGCCGTGCTCATGGGCGCGCCGGTGGCGGTTTTGATATCGCCTTTCGCCAGCTCGGCGAGATCGACTTTGCCGAAGACCGAGAACTCGGCCATCTCGCTGACGGGATCGGCCGCAAAAGCGATTCCCCAGGGCGCGAGGACGAGGACGAGGACGAGATGGCGCAACGCGTTCATAAAGTGGAATCGTGGTTGGTTTTACTTTTGGGCGGATGCTCGAGGTGTCAACGCCGGCTGGCGGGTTATGCCTTGAAAAAGAGCGCTGTTTTCCCTAGGGAGAGACCAGAGGGACGCGCGGGTGCGTTTTCTTCTTAGATGAGCGATCCCATTATAGCCATCGAAGGACTGAGCAAGTCCTACGGTGATTTCGTGGCGGTGCGCGATCTCTCTCTCCGCATCAATCGCGGCGAGATCTTCGGATTCCTCGGCGCCAACGGCGCGGGCAAGACGACCACGATGCGAATGCTCTGCGGGCTCCTCCGTCCGAGCGCGGGCAAAGCCACTCTCGATGGCATGAACGTCTGGCGCGATCGTTACCGGGCACGCCGGAAATTTGGTTACATGGCGCAAAAGTTCAGTCTCTATCCCGACCTGACGGTGCTGGAAAACATGCGTTTTTTTGCCGGCGCCTACGGAGTCCCGCGACACCAGCTTGGTTCGCGAATCAAGACTCTGCTTCGGCAAATGGACCTGCTCGCGAAGCGCGATAATGCCGCGGGCAGTCTTTCCGGCGGGATGAGGCAATTGCTCGCGCTCGGTTGCGCCCTCGTGCACGAACCGCCGCTTCTTTTCCTCGACGAACCGACCTCGGGGCTTGATCCAGTGCATCGCCAGCAAATGTGGGATCTGTTGTACGATCTGAGTCACAACGGCATCACGATTTTCGTCACGACCCATTACATGGACGAGGCGGAGCGCTGCACCGAGGTCGGTTTTCTGCATAATGGCCTCTTGTTGGCGAAGGCTTCGCCCCGCGTCCTCAAGGAAACCTTCAAGGCCCGGCTACTCGAGCTCGACGCCAGGCCCGTCATGGAGGCGCTCGTTAGGTTGCGCGAAGCGTCCGGCATCCTCGGAGTTTCGTTGCGAAGCGGGAGCTTGCGCATTTACGCGCCGGAAGCGGATCGGTTGCTCGCCGAATGGCAACAGCAGTGGCCGTATCCAGATATTGAATTGCTCGCCCATCGCTGGGCGGAACCGGACATGGAAGATGTTTTTACCGCTTACTCGCAAGGCTACGACGCCATGTTGAACCGGAGAGCGATCTGATGAGACTCCGTGCTTCCTTGCGCGCAATCAACAGCGTGGCGGAGAAGGAATTCATTCACATCTACCGCGACTGGCGCATTCTCGTTCTGTTGCTCATTCTGCCGCCGGTTTTCACGCTAATTTTCGGACACGCCTTTGAATCCACTGGATCGAGTAATGTGCCCGCCCTGCTGGAAGATCGCGATCAATCACCGCAGAGCGCGCAATTCGTCAGGCAGATAAGCGCCGAAACCACTTTTCGATGGAAAATGGCGCGGAAAATCAGCGGCCGCCCGGATTTGTTGCGCGAGCACGTGCAGGCGGCGCTCGTTATTCCACCCGGCTGGGGCGCGAGCTTGCAGAACGGCGACCCAATTCCGCTGCCACTCTATCTCGACGGCAGCGACAGCAACACCGCCAGTGAGTTGGAAGGCCGGATCCAGGAAAGCCTTGCCACCTTCCAGAAGAAATCTCTCGAGAACATGATCGGCACTCTGCCGGAAGGAGTCATTGAGTTGGGTAAGCAATTGCCGGTCGCGGTGCGCAAGGAGTTTGTCTCCGCCTTAAACCAGTGGGGGCTCAAGACCGAGGTGCTCTACAACCCCGAGCAACGTTTTATCCAATATGTGATCCCCGGGGTCATCGGAATCATCCTCCAGCTCCTTACCGTCACGCTGACCGCCTGCACGATCGCGCGCGAGCGAGAGTCAGGCACGCTCTATCAACTCATGGTAACCTCGCTGCGGCGGAACGAGATTGTGATTGGCAAGCTTCTGCCTTATCTCGCGATCTCGATTCTGCTCATTCTCGTGATCATCATCGTCGCCGGCTGGCATTTTCACGTGCAATTCCATCAATACCATATGCTCGCGCTGATTTGCCTGCTCTTTCTCCTTTGTTCGTTAGGTCTGGGTCTCCTCATCTCGGCCTTTTCCCGCACGCAGACGCAGGCGATTCAGCTCTCGGTTTTCTTCCTTCTGCCAATCTTTGTCCTCTCCGGCGCATTCGCACCGCTCGAACAACTCCCGCCTGCCATTCGCTATCTCTCGGAGCTCTTTCCGCTGACCCATTTTTGCCGCGCCTTCCGCCTGGTCAATCTCTATCTCGCCGGACCAGCCTTCTACAGCGGCGACCTCATCTTTCTCTTCATCGGAGCGATCGCGACCTTCGTGGGCGCGGCCTTTCTTTTGAAACGGATTCAGGAGTGATGCGGCTCCCTCACGCCGCGGAACGCGAGAGAGAGCATAAGTGGGCGGGCGAGAACCAGCGCTGCCCTCGCAGAGGAAGGTTACCGGAGGGCTGTGCGCGTGAACAGCGGAGCGCTATTTCTCAGCGTCGACACGGAAGGCTTTAATTGTGTCGATCGTTCCTTGCATCATCTGTTTGCCCGCCACGTAACGGTCAATCCCGCCGAGATAACCCCGGAAGGGCGCAGAAGCAAAGCCGACCTGCCAGACAAGTGTGCCACCGTCCATCGGCCAAAGCTGGAAGAGATCAATGGCCATGAAATAAGTGTCGGTGGGATAGTAAACACAGTCGATTATTTGCCAGGAATCAGGTGCCTTTTGTGCCGCGAAAATGCCGAGCTGCAGGGTGTTGTGGTCGCGCGCCTTCATTGTCTCCCAATAACCCACGGCCTCGCTTGCGGGCTTGCCGCCAGAAAGCATCGGGTGAGATTGGGTAACCGGTTGAAAATGACGCGCCGCTTTGGGGGCAAGTGTGAGCAGTCCACGCAATTCGGAGGCGGGCGAGATCGAGCTACCGGTAGTGTAGGGATCGACCGCTTTTATTCCACCGCTGGCCAGAGCGGTAGCGCGCCGGCGCAGGATCTCTTGCCAGACCGCAACCGGATTGCCTGATTTTTGGCGGACTATTTCAGTTTCCTCATTCGTTAGGTGAAGGACGGTGGGCGCAGCGCCCTGAGCGATCTTGTCCGTTTGCTGGAGCAGCCAGTTATCATCCGGGACATTCGGATTCAGTCGCAGCGCCTGGAAGGCATCGGCTGTCGGAAGCAGTGGGAATTCGTGGTAGGATCGGATTTCCAACTCTTTGTGGGGGACCGGGTTCCAGTGCAGCAGCTTATCCCCCACGACATTTACCGGGGCGTGTATGAAGTAGCAGGATTCGAGAGAGATCCCGCGCGGGAAACCGCCCGGGGTTCCCTTTTCCACCATGATCTGGCCGCGCTTGACCGTGGCCAGATCCACCGGCGGAAGCTGGGCCAGGGAACGGAGTTCCTCGAGTGGTCCGCCGCGGGCGGCGCCGGTCGCGAGCAGGAGCAGGGCGCAGATTGTGCCTAACGAGTGTAGTTCAGTTTTCGAGAAGAATGGAAGGCGCAACTCAAAAAGCCACTTTCAATTGCAGGCTTACGTAAGGCGACGGATCGGTGCGATAATTTTCGCCGGCGCGATGAAAAGCGAAGTGCCGCTGGATCGAATAGCCGCCGGCGAAATCCAGACTGCAATTTTTCCCGAGCTCGTAGGTCAGGCCTACACCCGTGCGATAGTCGGTGAAGTCGACTTGCGTACCGTTGAGCTTTGTCGGCCGAATCCCGTCATTGCGATCGATCCGGTAAGCACCGCCGACGATGTCGCCGCCAATCCAGAGATCGAGCTTGTCAGTCGGGGAATAAATCAGTTTCGGATCCGGCACGACGCCCATCAGTCGCACCTTGTCGCTCACAATCCAGATCACGCCACCAATCGGAATAACCGGATAACCGCCGCGGAGGAAACTCGCGTAGGCGCCGCCAAAAAGGTAAAACTTATCCGGTTGCACCACGAAAATGCGGCCAAGCGTGATCGGCACGTCGAAGGACGAAATTCCAAAATCGTTCTGAGCGTAAAAGCCGGGCCGAAACTCGATGAAAGCACCCACATCTTTGCCGTGCATGACGTCGATCCCAACCACGCCAGCGAGAGATTGAAGGTGATTGGGCACGGGCGCATTCGTGCTCCCGAAGTCAAAGCGCTCGTAAGCGACGCCGAGGTGCAGGTAGATGTTGCCCCGCAGTTGGAGGCGGTGGCCATACTCGAATTCGTCATGAATCTCGTCCTGCTTGCCAAGGCTGCCACCGTGGTTGAGGTCGCTCTCGAAGATGTAGGCCTCCTCAATATTGAAGAGATCGAGCGGGACAGCCTCAATCTCTGTCTGGTTGGAGGCGACGGCGGTTTTGCCGTCCACTTCTGTTCCGGCCCAGGCGTGGGGGGCGACGAGAAGGGCAAGGCAGGCCAGAACGGGAATGAGTTTTTTCATAATTGGTTTTCGTAGCTCAATCGTTTGCCCGGCAGAAAATGGTTGGGGCGTTCGGCGAGATGCCCAAAGGTCCGAACGAATTGTCCGGATTGTCGTCCACTCAGTCTCTCGACGGTTGAAAAGCGAAATTATCGAATCGTTGCGCTTCAGTGACGTCCGCCGTTCGCGCTGGACACGGTGGTGGAACCATTCTGCCGCTTTTCCGCCGCTTCTTTCATCTCGCGCGACAGTTTCTCAACGCGTTGACGCATGATCTTGCCGGCCTTGAATTTCACCGTCGCCCGAGGCGGGATGACGAAACTGCTTCCAGGCTGGTTGGGATTGCGCCCGACGCGGGGTTTGGTCAGGCGGGGTTGAAAGACGCCGAAATTTCGCAGCTCCACGGCCACGTTGCGCGCCAGGCTGTCGGTGATTTGGTCCAGGGTTTTCTGGACTACTTCGAAGACCTGATGCTGCACCATACCGGTTTGGTTGCTGATCGAGACAACGATGTCACGTTTTGTGAGCTTACTCATGGTGTACCAAAATCGTCTCTCGACCTTCAGGTGATCGGATGAAATACGCAAATATTTAGCGACAACCCCATAATGGCGGGGAGCGGCGGAAGCGCTTCAGAGGACCAGAGTTCCGCCGGCCAACCCGAGTTTGCGTCTGCCGTCCCCGGAGCGTCGGGCCTCCCGCGAGAACGAACGCCCCAAATCAGGCGGCTTTACGACCGAACAATCGCGCGAGGGAAAAGGTGATGATGTTGCGGCCGAGCAACTCGCGGCGCCGGGCTTTGAGCTGGCCCTGCACAACGCCGATTTTGGTAAAGACCGCGTTCCAATCCGCCTCCAGCCGCCGCGTTTCTTCCGCGGAGAGATCGCGCACCCCGCGAATCGAAGTCGATCGTTGCAGCACGTTCATCGCTTTGCCGGAAAGCTCGGCAACGAGGTTGACTTGAGTAAAGACGTGCTCGCTCTCCTGCAAGAGGAGACCGCGAATCTCGGTGAACTGGCGCTCCTGATCGGCGGAGACGATGGGCTTGGATTTGTCGAGAGCGTAGGTGATGAAATCGTGCAGCTTTTTCCAGCTTTCCACTTGGAGGGTGAGGAGCCGGATCTGCGTTTCGAGGGTCGCGTCTCTCATCTTTTTCCTTGGACGCTGGTCATCTGGATGGTCTCGTCGAGCTTTTGCAAATTGTCGATCAGGAGGTGGGTCCACGGCCGATTGACCGTCTGCACCTGGCTGATAATGCCTTCTTCAAAATAAAACCGTCCCTGCCGCCAGCGGAAGATCTCGGCCACCGCGCCTTCGCCCTCGAGCGAGCTATAGACGGCGTGTCGAACCATCCCGTGGTGCAGGTAAATCTCACTATTGCCACGGCTGGACTTGAAGGTGAAGCGGCCGCTGCGCTGGCTCATGCAGCTCATTTGCAGAATCTCGGCGGCGGAAAATTGGTTGAGATTGCCGACGAGCGAATGGCAGGGATCGATCCCCTCGGCCGGGGTGCCGGACTGTCTTTCGAAGGCCGAGACGATGCGGCGCAGGCGGCTGCGCAATTTAAAATCGCTGCAGTCAGTCGCGACCAGCTCGATGTTCTGCTGGGTGGCTTCTTCCTGCAATTTGGGGTCGCTTATCCCGCGAGTCAGACACATGACCTCGAGCGAAGGGAAATGCTGGCGAGTGTTGGTGGCCTGTCCGATCGCGACCGCCGGCTCACCTTCCACGACGAAGAGATCGAAATTCTCGCGCATCAGGATATAGACCGCTTCGGAAAGGGTCCGGACGATGCGGGTTTCGACCTTGCGCATGGCGTCAAACATGGCCAGGGCACGGTCCTCGAAGACCGGGTCGGAGTTAAGAATAAGCAGTCTGGTTTCCACGGCAAAAAAGAAGCGCGGCTAGAAAGAGCAGGAAGCTTGCCCAATGTTTCGGGAGCCGGGCTTTTCCAGAGGGACAACGAGGTCTGTTACCGTTGCCACCCCCGGCGCGGGGGCGGAGCGGCATAATGGTCCGGCGCGATCTCGTGCGCGGTGCGGAAATGTACTTTCGCATAGCGCCGAAGGGCCTCCGGACCCTCTTTCTCCACAATCTTGCGCGCGGTCTCCTTAATCGCCGCGGAGACGCCGCGACCGAGCGTGATCCCGGCCCGCGTCCCCTGGCGCTCCAGCCAGTCGATGAACGCTTCCCGCGCCAGGATCGATGCCGCCGCGACTGCGAAGTCCGATTCCGCCTTCGTCTTTTGCTCGAGCCGAATGCGCTGGCCGTGTTGCAGAAGCGCTTTCTCGATCACCCGCGCGTCGGCAAATTTGTCGGACAAGGCCCGCGGACAATCCGGGCGTTTGGCGAGCAGGTTTTCGATCACGCGGGCGTGGCCCCAGCCCAGAAGGCTATTAAGGTTTCCGAACTTTTCGTAGAGAGCGTTGTAGCGTTCCGGCCCAATCAGGACGACGTCGAACGCTGTCCCGGCAGTCTGCCGGATTAGCTTCGCCAACCCGCGGATCTTCGCATCCGACCCGATTCGCTTGCTGTCCTGGATACCGTTTTCCAAAAATGTTCGCGCAATCGCACGATCCGTGAACGCGCCGGCGATCACGAGCGGGCCGAAAAAATCGCCCTTCCCGCTTTCGTCGACCCCGAAATGCGGTTCGAACATTTCCGGCGAATGCACTTCCTCGTAACCAAGCCGCGCTTCGCCGAGGATCTTGGGCTCTAGTTCAAAGCTGACGAAGTCCTCGATCCCGCGGCCTTGCAATAGAACCTTGGGGCCTTTCTCATAAACAGCCACGCTCAGTTTATTCTTCTGGGCAAAGAAGAGCGTGTAGGGTTTCGACGAAAAATCGAAACCCAGCTCGCGCAGCAGCATTTGCAGCGCCGATGCTTGCTGCTGGGTCAGAGGAGCAGTATACGAGTTCACTTTGCCGGCAATTTAATGCTGCGTCGCGCGCGACACTTCTTCCATAACGGGGCAACGCTATCTTGGAAATGATCAACCGCCGCGCTTTTCGATCTTCTCTGCAGCGCTGGTTTGCAGTTCAGGGTCGCGATCTGCCCTGGCGTCGCAGCCGCGATCCGTATGCCATCCTCGTCTCAGAGTTCATGCTTCAGCAAACGCAGGTGGCAACAGTTCTGCCCTACTACGATCGGTGGCTGGCGCGTTTTCCGAACCTCGAGGCGCTCGCGCGCGCGCATGAATCCGAGGTCCTGCACGCCTGGCAAGGGCTGGGCTATTACGCGCGGGCCCGTAACCTGCAAGCGGTGGCGCGTTTTGTGGCGCGGAATCTTGACGGCAAATTTCCGCAGGCTCCGGACCAACTCGTGCAACTGCCCGGCATCGGGCGCTACACGGCCGGGGCGATCGCCAGCTTCGCCTTCGACTTACCCGCGCCGGCGGTCGATGCCAACATCGCGCGGGTGCTTGCCCGCCTAACGAATTGGCAAGACCCAATCGACTCTGCCGCCGGCCAGGCGCATCTCTGGCGCACCGCCCAGGTCCTGGTCCTGGCCAAGGGCGCGCGCAATCATAATGCCGCCTTGATGGATCTCGGCGCCATGATCTGTCTGCCGCGCCAACCACGTTGCGGAGAATGCCCGGTCCGCAAACTCTGCCGCGCCGAGCGCCCAGAGTTACTGCCGCGCAAAAGAAAACCAGCCGCGACCATTCGCCTGACCGAGCAGCACTCTTTTACTCTCCGGCGCAACCGGATTCTCCTCGAGCAATCTCGTGCCCGCTGGCGGGGGATGTGGATCCTGCCCCGCCTAACGACCGCGCCACGACGCTCGCCACTGCTGCAGCTTGATTTTCCTTTTACCCGTCATCGCATCACGCTCGCCGTCTTCGCGCAGGCCAAAGCGATCCTGACTAACGAACATCAGCGGTGGTTCCCGTTGCGCGCGCTCGCTAATCTGCCCGTGCCTTCGCCCCATCGCCGCGCGCTGGCCCGACTCCTGTCATGATCAGCGGCCAGAAACTCGTGGTCGTGATGCCGGCTTACAACGCCGCCCAGACCCTGCGTCAGACTTACGACGAAGTGATGGTCCATGGCATTGTCGATCGCGTTATCCTGGTCGACGACGCCAGCAAAGATGAAACCGCCGCCATGGCGCGCTCTTTGCCTGACGTTCAGGTCGAGGTCCATCCGCAAAATCGCGGCTACGGGGGCAACCAAAAGACCTGCTACCGCCTCGCCCTCGCCGCGGGCGCTGAGATTGTGATCATGATCCACCCCGATTACCAGTACACCCCCGCGCTCATTCCCGCGATGGCGTCACTTGTCGCGAGCGGGCTCTATCCCTGCGTTCTCGGCACTCGCATTCTCGGCGGTAGCGCATTGCGCGGCGGGATGCCCCGGTGGAAGTATGTCTCCAATCGGTTCCTCACTCTGATCGAAAACCTGCTCCTCGGCGCCAAGCTCTCGGAGTATCACACTGGTTACCGCGCCTTCTCCCGGTCCCTGCTTGAGCGCCTCCCCTTCGAGGAATACTCCGATGATTTCATCTTCGATAATCAGATCCTCGTCCAGGTGATCGAGCGCGGTTATCCGATTGGAGAGATCAGTTGCCCGACCAAGTATTTTCCGGAAGCCTCCTCGATTGGCTTCGCCGCCAGCGTGCGTTATGGGCTGGGTTGTCTGGCAACGGCCTGGCGCGGGCGTCGGCGCATGCGGAAGGGCGCGGCACGTGACCATCGTCGGTGAAGAAGAAGAAAAAGAAAAAGGCGCGGGGCAAAGGCTCGGCCAAGGTCGCCGCGAAAGTTGGTCCGCCAAAGAGTCCTGCGCCCCGCCGGAAAGATCCTCCGCCCGATCCGCCGACCCCCACGCCCCACCCCGACATTTCTCCATCCCGCTCCAGAAGTCGCTGGTTGGTTCCAGCGCTCTGTTTCGCCCTCGTGGCTATTACGCTGGTAATTTTCGGTCGGACGGTTCGGTTCGATTTCTTTAACTACGACGACAGTTTCTACGTTTACCAAAACCCGTTTATCAGCAATGGTTTGACCCGGACCGGGCTCGTTAGGGCTTTTACTCATCCGCTGGTCGCCAACTGGCATCCCCTCACTTCCATCTCGCTCATGCTCGACGCGCAGTGGTCCGGCCTGCACGCCGGCGGTTACCATGCCGTGAATGTGGTTCTGCATACCCTCGCGGTCCTGTTTCTTTTTCTGGCTTTCAGAGCAATGACCGGCGCGCTCTGGCGCAGCGCCTTCGTCGCCAGTCTCTTCGCCATTCATCCTTTGCGCGCCGAGTCAGTCGTTTGGATCTCGGAAAGGAAAGACGTCCTGAGCGGTGTTTTCTTCTTCCTCGCACTTTGGGCTTACTCTCGTTACGCGAAAAAACCGCCCGCCTTCGGCCGATACCTGCTCGCCGTCCTCGCCTTCACGCTCGGTCTTCTTTCCAAGGCGATGCTGGTAACCTTTCCTTTCATTCTTCTGCTCCTTGATTACTGGCCGCTACGGCGGTTCGCTCCTGGCACCAGACTTTCCCGGCTGATTCTGGAGAAGGTTCCTTTTGTTCTGCTCACGGCTGCTATTTCGGTCGTGACCATTTTCGCTCAGGAACCCGCGTTGAAAGGTGTCACCGACTTGCCAGTGCAATGGCGGATCGAAAACGCGCTTGTCACCGTCTGGGTCTATCTGCGCGAAATGGTTTGGCCACTTCACCTCGCGGTCTTTTATCCACACCCTCGAGCAACTCTTCCCCTCTGGCTGGTGGGCGCGTCGCTTCTGGCGTTGCTCGTGGTCACGGCGGCATTGATCAGGATTCGGAAGAGTTATCCATACCTGATAACCGGTTGGTTTTGGTACCTCGGAATGCTGGTTCCGGTGATCGGTCTGGTGCAGGTCGGCGGCCAGGCGCATGCCGATCGTTACACTTATCTGCCGCAGATCGGAATCTATCTCATGATCAGTTGGGGCGTCGCGGATCTCACCGCCGGTTGGCGCAAGCGGCAAACGATCCTCACGGCTGCGGCCCTGCTCATCGTCGCCGCTCTCATGATTCTTGCCTCGCGACAGGTCGATTATTGGTCGAGTTCGATCGCCCTTTGGCGGCACACCCTCGCCGTCACGGCCGGAAATGACGTTGCGGAGCGCGGGCTGGGAACTGCCCTGCTGAAAATCGGTCGGCTCGACGAAGCGATCGCGCATGATCAGGCCGCGCTCCGCATTCGTTACGAGGTAAATGGCCTGACCAACCTGGCCAACGCTCTCTTCCAAAAAGGCGAACTCCCCGAAGCGATCGCACATTTTCGCGAAGTCGTGAGGCTCCGGCCTAACGACAGCGAAGTGCGTCGCAATCTGGGCAAGGCGCTTTTCCAGAGCGGCGCGATCGAGCAGAGCATCGCCGAGTTCCGCGAAGCATTGCGAATTAGCCCGACCGATTCCGACGCCGCTTACGGCCTCGGCAACGCGCTTTTACAAAAAGGCGAGGCCGCTGCTGCCGTCCCGTATTTTAGAAAGACACTCGACGCCAACCGCAACAACCTCGCGGCCCATTACAATCTCGGCATCGCGCTCCAGCGCAGCGGTCAGCTCGATCTGGCGATGGCGGAGTTTCGCGAAACACTCTGGCTCGAACCGCAAAAAGTCGGCGCCCATAACAACCTCGCCAATGCGCTCTTCAAAAAAGGGCTGACGAAGGAAGCGATCGTGGAATGGCAGACCGCCTTGCAAGTCGAACCCGACAACGCCGAGCTGCACAACAACCTTGCGACCGCCTTCCTCAAACAAGGTCGCATCGCGGAAGCGATGGCGGAGTGGCGCAAAACCCTCCAGCTCGAGCCCAACAAAATCGGCACTGAAATCAGCCTTGCCTGGATTCTCGCGACCGCGCCCGAGGATGCGCTGCGCGACGGCCGCCGCGCTCTCGAGCTCGCCCAGCAGGCGAACGAGAGCTCCGCCGACCGCAACCTCATGACCTGGCGTGTGCTCGCGGCCGCTTATGCCGAGACCGGACAATTCCAGGACGCGATCAACGCCGCGCTGGAAGGCGCGCGCCGGGCGCAGGCCGACCGCCAGTCGTCGATCGTGCAGCAACTGCAACTCGATCTTTCGCTCTATCAGCAGGAAATTCCGCTGCGCGATCCCACGCACGGCCGGGGTGTTCCGGCGTCGCGATAATGACTGCGCGTTTCCATTTGTGATTCGCTCGCTATCTTTCGACACTCCCACCGAATGAGAAGCATGACCGGTTATGGCCGCGGCGAGAGCGACCGCGGCGGCGCCAAAATCAGCGTGGAGGTCAACTCCGTGAATCGCAAGCAGAGCGACATCGTGATCAACCTGCCGCGCGAACTGAGCGCGCTCGAGCCGCGCGTGCGCCAGTTAGTGGGGGAGCGCCTGACCCGCGGACGCACCAACGTGGTCGTCGCTTACGACCGGAGCGCTTCGAACGGGCGCACTCTCGCCCTCGATGGCGCCCTCGCCCGATCTTACCACGATGGCATGCGCTCGTTGCAGAAGGATCTCGGCGTGACCGGCGAGATTACGATCGGAATGATTTTGCAGGCACCTGGAGTGATGCGCTTTTCCGAGGATGGTCTCGCTCCTAACGAGACCTGGCCGGCGCTCGAGGAAGCCCTCGACAGCGCGCTCGGGGACCTGATCAAGATGCGCGAACGAGAGGGCAAGCATCTCGCCAAGGATTTGATTCACCGCCTCAAGGTCGTACGGCAATCGCTCAAGGAAGTGCGCAAAATGCACCCCGCTGTGGCCGCGAAATATCGCGAGACTTTGCGCGAGCGAATCAGCAAGGCCGGGCTCGACCTCGCCCCTAACGACGACCGCCTGCTCAAGGAGGTCGCTCTTTTTGCCGACCGCTCCGATGTCTCCGAAGAACTGACCCGGCTGGAAAGTCATCTTGCCCAGTTTGCCCATCACCTGCGCAAGAACGAGCCGGTCGGCCGCACCCTCGAATTTATTACTCAGGAAATTTCGCGGGAACTGAATACGTTAGGCGCAAAGGCGGGCGACGCGGAAATCTCGCGTCACGTCGTCGCCTGCAAGTCGGAAGTGGAGAAGATTCGCGAGCAAATCCAAAATCTTGAGTAAACAATTCAGCCGTTACGGCATTCTCTTTGTCGTCTCCGCGCCTTCCGGCGCCGGGAAATCCACCCTTTGTGACGCGCTCCGCCAGACGCCGGATTTCGTTTACTCCGTCTCCTGCACGACGCGCCCGCCGCGCGCCGGCGAGATCGATGGGGAAGATTATCACTTTCTCTCCGAAGCCGTTTTCCGCGCGCGTGCGGCGGGCGGCGAATTCCTCGAGCACGCCAACGTGCACGGAAAATATTATGGCACTCTGCGCGATCCGATCGTCAGCCACCTGCATCACGGCGTGGATGTGTTGATCGACATCGACACGCAGGGCGCGGCCGCCATTCGCCAGTACGACGACCCGTTTGTGCGCCAGGCCCTGGCCGACGTTTTCATCATGCCACCCGACCTCGCGGAACTGCGCCGTCGCCTCACGAAACGGGGCACGGAAACGGCGCAACAGATTGAATCGCGCCTGCAGACCGCGGCGCGTGAGATGGAGCACTGGCGGGATTATCGCTACACCATCATCAGCCGTTCCGTGGAAGAGGATCTGCTCAAGTTTCGTCACATCATGGGAGCGGAACGTTATTTGAGCAGTCGGATGGTTTTGGCCTAACGATGAAAAAAAAGAAACAAACGGTGGTCCTCGGAGTGACCGGCTCGATCGCCGCTTACAAAGCGGCGGAGCTGGCCAGTCTCCTCGTCAAACAGGGGCACGACGTTTTTGTCGTGATGACGAAAGACGCGACCGAGTTCATCGCCCCGCTCACCTTGCAGACGCTATCCAAGAATCCGGTTACGACCGGCTTCTACGACGAAAAGCAAAGCTGGCATCCGGGCCACATCGCGCTGGCCGATCGCGCCGATCTTCTGCTCATCGCTCCCGCCACTGCGCACCTCATCGCGGAGCTCGCGCACGGCCTCGCGGGACATCCCCTCGTCGCGATTGCGCTCGCCACGCGCGCGCCGATTTTGCTCGCTCCGGCCATGAACGGAAAAATGTGGGAACATCCGGCGACGAAAGAAAACGTGGCCACGTTAGGCGCACGAGGCGTCGAATTCATCGGGCCGGAAGCCGGCATGTTGGCCTGCGGTTACGAGGGCCTCGGCCGCCTATGGAAGGTGGACGAGATCGCGTTTCGGGCCGAGTTCCTCCTCGCCCGCCAGGATAATCTGATCGCGTGAAGTTTCTCATCACGGCCGGGCCGACGCGCGAACCGCTCGATCCCGTGCGCTACCTGAGCAATCGCTCCTCGGGTAAAATGGGCTACGCCCTGGCCGCCGCCGCTCTGGCAAAAAAACACGAAGTTATTCTCGTCTCCGGGCCGGTCGCGCTCGCCCCGCCGTTAGGCGCGGAAGTGGTGCGCGTCACGACGGGCGACGAAATGTTTGGCGTTATTTCGGCGCAATTTCTGCTCTGCGATGTCTTCGTGATGTGCGCGGCGGTCTGTGATTACAAGCCCGCGCACTTCGCGCCGGAGAAAATGAAAAAGCAGCGCACCCGTTTCCCGCTCGAACTCGAACCGACGCGCGACATTCTCGCCAGCCTAACGAGCCAGCCGCACGACTGTTTTGTGGTCGGCTTCGCGGCCGAGACGGAAACCCTGGAAACGAACGCGCAACGCAAGCTGGCGGAGAAGAATTGCGACCTTCTGGTGGCGAATGATGTCAGCCGCGCCGACATCGGAATGGATGCGGATGACAACGAGGTCGTGATCTTTTCGAAAAGCGGTCCGCCGAAAAAACTACCGCGCCAAAAAAAAACCGAACTGGCGCGCGCGTTGTTGAAAATAATTTTAGAAGCGCGCGAAAATTGTTTGACAAAGAAAACGTGAAGATTAATCACTCGATGAAAGTGAAGTTATTCACCAACTGTTCACAGACCGCTTCTGCGGATTGAAAGGGGGGATTCCCTATGCCAGCAAAGAAAAAGGCCGCCAAGAAAAAGGC
>Ga0157375_10000825_pt1 | contig 27124 bp, 21 predicted proteins | sample M35metaG_FD_115311 | JGI IMG/M metagenome (GOLD analysis project Ga0157375, IMG submission 115311) | Miscanthus rhizosphere microbial communities from Kellogg Biological Station, Michigan, USA - M3-5 metaG | ecosystem: Host-associated > Plants > Roots > Rhizosphere > Soil | place: USA: Michigan... | reverse complement strand
GGAATTGCATATCCCGAAATTTGCTTCGTCCTTGTTGGATCCGGTCAGGACGTCGACCGCATTCTGTTTGCCGTTCTTGAACGTCAGGGATAGATCTTCCGGAATGATGTAGCCATCGATGACGAGTCCGGAACTGGTAAGACCGGTGAGTTCAGCAAGCGGTTTCGCACGAAGCTCGGCAATACTCTTCACGCCGAGTGCGGCCATCGATTTGGCGCCGTTCTCCTCTGCCTGAGCAGAGGAATTCATCTTCGCCATCATCAAGCCCATCCATCCACCACTCTCCGCAATCGCACGTTGAAACAAACCCCTGGCCTGCGGTGAACCCACGAGCGCGCCGATCATGTTTGCACCTGCGGATTCTCCGGCGATAGTCACGTTGTTCGGATCACCGCCGAAGGCGCTGATGTTCTTCTTCACCCATTGCAGCATCGCGATCGCATCCATCATTCCGTAATTGCCAGACGCGTTGCGTCCGGACTCTTTCGCCAGTTCCGGATGTGCGAAGAAACCAAATGTTCCCAAACGATAGTTGAACGTCACGATCACAGGTCCCTTCGCCGCCAGATTCTCACCGTCATACCAGGCTGTGCCGCCGGAACCGCTGGTGAAACCACCGCCGTAAATCCACACCATCACAGGACGGCGATCATTGGCGTTGCCGGCGCTGGTCCACACATTTGCATAGAGGCAATCTTCACTACGGGCAGGCTCGCGCGGGGGAGCAACTTGCGCCGCCGGAGCTGCACCCGGGGCTGCGCCACCACCTCTTCCCTGTCCCCCGCCGCCTCGCGCAGGCGCGGGCGCAGATGCGATGCATGGGGCTCCAAACGCATCCGCCTTGCGCACGCCTTCCCATTTCGCTACAGGTTGTGGCGCACGCCACCGGTTGTCACCAAGTGGAGGCGCCGCGAAAGGGATTCCCTTGAAGACGCGCACGCTCGGCTGACCCGTGCTGACGGTGCCGGCAAGCATGCCCGTGTCGATTCGCACCTGTTCGGGAATCGCCGCGGAGGCGATCGAAAAAAACACGACAAGTGATGCGGCGGCGGCGAAACTTTCGATTCGCTTCATGATGTCTCCTTCCGGGGGCTGAGGTCGGCCGGATTATACGAGATTTTTCTGCAAATCCCATCGTTGTCGCGCATAAGTGTTGGTGATAGACTCCCGCCCAACTGTTCCCGGTTCTTGCAGCGTCCAGGTGGCGGCATCTGGTGCTGATTACAAATTTTCGGAGGCGCACTATGATTAAGCGAATTCTAGGCGGTGTAGCCGTGCTCGGATTGTTGGCCAGTACAACGTTGCAGGCCCACCATTCCCTTGCAGGTGTGTATGACATGAAGTCGGAAAAGGAACTGACGGGCACCGTCAAATCGATCAAGTTTGTAAATCCCCACGGTACGCTGACAATCACGGTCAAAAATCCGGATGGCACACCGGTCGATTGGACCGTGACCATGGGCTCCGCCACGGGCCTGGCGCAGAGGGGAATCGGTTCAAGCGGACCGAATGCTCTCCACTTCGGGGACACCGTGAAAATCAAGTTCATCCCGGCGGCGAATGGCAGTCCGTTGGGGTTTCTCAAAACGGTGACCTATGCCGATGGACACGTGATCGTTGTCTCCGCCGGTGGACCGAACGACTAAACAGAAGGTGAACAACATGGCTATTCGACGAAGCATCATTAGGACGACTGTCACTATCGGGGTCATTCTTGCAATCAGCGGAGTAACGGCCTATGCGCAGGGGCGAGGCGGCGGCGCCGGTGGTGCAGGCGGGGCTGCAGCAGGTGGTGCGCAGGGTGCAGCTCCCGGAGCACAGGGAGCTGGCGGTGGCGGACGCGGTGGTGCAGGCGGCGGTCGTGGCGGTGGGGCGCCAGCCTACACACCCGCAGCCGGCGCGAAGGACCTGAAGGCCGTCCTTTTCAACTGGGCGTGGTATACGGGAATGCTGCGGAGCGCCAACGAGATGGATTTGCTCATGTCGCTCGAATACCAGGGCAAGGGCACCATGCAAGTGGACGGCCAGCCCTGCAATGTGACGAAGTATCGAACCAGTATCAGCTACCAGACATCGGGTGAACGGATTCAGATCACCGGCACCCGGCCCAACGGCCAGAGTTGCTCCAATGTCGAAGTCCTCAGTGGAGCCTACGCGTGGAACGAAGATATTCCCGGTGCCGAACTCGTCGCGGGCAAAGGCAAAGCCACTCCAATGCCGGCAGCCGTCGAGGAACGGATGATTCGCCTGTGGGCGAGTCCGCAGGGTGCGTGGAAGGCCGCCATGGCGGGAACATCAACGGACGCACCTAAAATGGCGCCCAGACCCGGTACGGAAGTACCGGCCGATGTCATGATGGCAGGAAAAACGTCTGTCGCGTGGGTGGGCAATAAGCCGGTCGTGACGTTCCCAATCCTGGGGGTCCCCAATGCAACCGCGACCGCCACACTCGATGCAAAATTCATGGCGGAAAGTGTCGTGGTGAAGCAGGGAGCGAAGACCTACGAATTCACCTACAGCGACTATAGAGACTGGAACAATAAGCTGAACCCTGCCGAAGCGTTCTATGCAGGCAGGATGATTGAGAAACAGAACGGCACCGTCCTCCGCGACATTACGACGACGCTGACGGAAACGGCACAAATGTATGTCGTGATGCCCGTTCCGGCAAGCGTCAAGGCGGCGATAAAGCCAGCGCCAACAAATCAGCCTCCCAACTGGAGTATGGGAGGCACAGCGCCGGCGCTGACATCAACCGCCGCAACGCCGAGGCACGCCGATGGGAAGCCGGACTTGACAGGAAACTGGCGTGGCTCTGGCCTGAATCCAATTACGGGCGGGCTCCAGGGAAGCCGCCGATGTGGTCCAACGCAGGTGAAGGGTGCGGGAATCAACCCCGAAATCGGCTGCAAAGTCCCAATGGACAACTTCTGGGTGGATTATGAGTGGATCTCGCCGTCGCGGTTTGGGCCGAGTCGTCCCATCTACAAACCCGAGTTCTGGGACCATGTTCAGGATCTCGATCAGTGGACCAACAAGGAAGATCCGATCATGACGTGCCAGCCGATGGGACTTATCCGGGAGGGTACACCGGCGCGGATTATCCACACGGCGGGCGACATTATCTTTTTCTATACGACAAGCGATTACGGTGGCGGAGCCGTGGAATTCCGCGACGTTTCAACCAGCGGCGCCGCGCGTCCAAACACCGTCGAAGCCTATTACATGGGGCTTTCGGTCACCAAATGGGACGGCGACACGCTGGTAATCGACTCCACCAACTTCGTCGATTCCACCTGGTTCGGACGCGGGGGCTTGTTTCATTCCGGTGATATGCACGTAATTGAAAGGCTGACGCGGAAGGGCGATCAGATTCTTTACCAGGTGACCATTGAGGACCCGGTCCTGGTCGAGCCGTGGGTCATGCCGGACAGAATATTGACGTTGGGCAATGCGGCGCCACAGATTATCCATGAGCGCCCATATTGCGAAGTCCCGGATACAGCCGAGGTCACCAGCCAGTTGCGTCACTAGGTTCGGTAAGAGAAAAAGCCCGCCGGAAATGATACGGCGGGCTTTTTGTTTTCATGCGAGGATTGTCCTCCGGACACCAGAGCCAACCGTCTCACGCCAGTTCCTTCTTTCACACAACTGACGAAACGAATTGGGACAGTTACCGACCGGTGCCTGCCGAATCTATAATTCGTCAATGGTGCATCGACGTGTACATCGACGTTCCAGAACTGCCGTTCGCCGGACTCGTGAGGGTGAAGGTTCACGAACCATCTTTGTGGCACTGTCTGCCAATCTTGTGATTGCCGGCGCGAAACTGATTGCGGGTCTGGTTTCGCACTCCACAGCGTTGCTTTCCGAATCCGCACACTCGCTCGCAGATTCGGCCAATGAAATTTTTCTTTGGGTTGGATCGCGCCGCGATCAGATTCCGGCCGACGAGTTGCATCCGTTTGGACACGGCAGCGAGCGGTTTCTTTGGGCGTTCATGGCGGCGATCTCGTCGTTCCTGATCGGAGGTTGCCTTTCAATTGCCATGGGTATATCGGAGCTTCAGGACCGACATCGGCTTCCTTCCGGAATATCGGCCTGGGTCGTTCTCGGCATCGCATTCGCCGCCGAAGGAATTTCGTGGCTGCGAAGTATGAAGCAGGCTCGCCGTCAGGCCAGCGAATACCAACTTCACTGGTGGCGATATCTGCGGGACACAAGTGATCCGGTGGTGCGCACCATTGTGTTCGAGGATTCAGCAGCCCTGCTTGGGATTGTTATTGCTGCAGTGGGTCTGTACCTGAGTCATGTGATCGGGAACAACATCCCGGACGGCATTGCTGCCGTGGCGATTGGCGTGGTTCTCGCCGTCACGGCATTTGCTCTGGCCCACCCACTAGCCGATTTCCTTGTGGGCCGGTCGCTGCCGGCTCGAATGCTGCACCGGCTGGAAAATTTGTTTCGTGAAGAAACCGCGATTGAAAAAGTATTATCGGTCCGAGCCATCTATATCGGTCCCGAAGAAGTTATGGTGCTCGCGAAGATTCACCCCGTGGAAAATCTGAGTATTGAGGAACTTACACGCTCCATGGACGATCTGGATGAACGCATTCGCCAGCAACTGCCGCTGGTTGCCGACATCTTTATCGATGTCACGACGTCTCATTCGGCGGAGAATGCGCCGGCATGAATTTTTCAATGCGTCATCAGGCACTCTTGTCGGCGCGCTGGTGGTCTTCGACGACATCATCGCCGAGATATCTTCCGAGCCAGATCCGTTCGATGGAAGGATAAATCGCCGCTATCGGCAACGCCAGAATCGCTCCGATGACTCCGCCCAGCTCCGCACCAATGGCGAAAGCAACAACGACGGCAACGGTCGATAACTTCAGTCGGTCTCCGTAAATCTTGGGAACGATCACATAGCTTTCGATGACGTGATAGAACACATACAGCCCAAGGATCAGAAAGACATTCACCCCCGACGCCGAACCCAGCAGCACGGCCGGCATTCCCGACAGGAGAAAGCCGAGAATGGGGATGAAGTCGCAAAACGCCGCCAGAAGTGCCAGCAGAAGCGGTGCACGGACGCCGAGAATCGACATGCTCGCGAAGACGAATAATCCGGCGAACGTCGCGGTCACCATGTTTCCCGCCACGTAGTTCAAGGCGACTTTTCTGGCCTCGCCCAGAGTCCGCCGCACTTTTTGCCGGCGATCCCTGTGGAAGAATGAAATCGCCCAGTCGAGCGTCTGCCGGCGCTCGATGAGCAGATAGAGCGTCAGGATTAAACCGATGATGAGCAGGACCACCGCTTCCAACGTCGATCTCCCGAGTTCGGTGCCATACCGCAACAGGAGTGAAGGACCTGTAACATCGGTCGTTCCCAGCAACTGATTGAGTATCGGAAGCGCTTCTCGAATCTTGTGCTCCATACTCTCCATTGCGGGAAGGATATAAAGCGTCTGAGTTTGAATGGACGACCATGCCAGTGCGATGAAACTGCCGATAATTGCCGCAAGCAGCAAAACGGGCAGCGACGACGCGAGCGCATTCGGGAGCCCTCGACGTTCTAGAAATTGGGCAATCGGCTGAAGCGCCACAGCCACAAAGATCGAGACGAGCACGGCCATTATAAACGGCCATAAAATGAGCCACGCCCACACCAAAACGGCAGCCATGCCAATCTTTACAAGAGCTCTCCATTCAAGATCCAATTTTAGGCTGTTGGTTGCCATCGCCGGTTAACCCGCAATTCCAAGTCCGTTTGTCTTTTGTTGCAGAAGCTGGTTCTCGGCGCATTCCGGACACACACAGAGGTACTTTAGTTCCGTTTTTAGTGCACTGTTCACGCAGGAGCAGACGTGTACAGCGGCACGCAGCTGAAAGGAACGGCCATTCTGCGGCGCCGCACTCGTGAATGAGGATTTCAGTATTCACTTCGAAGGAGGTTGCACGTTTGTAAATGAACAGCGCCGCGGCCCGATTCGAAATGCCCTCAAGAGAACAACTCTTTCACGGCGACGGATTCGACAAGAATGTCGATGCCGTGGCAGCCTCAAAAAGCAACCTGGCATCTACAAACGGACTCACCTCACCACGTCGCTGCGTCCGGAGGTCGATCATGCGAAATTTCAATTTCATCTATTCCGAAAAAGTGGAAAATGGACTGGTTTTTACCATTGAAAGGGGAGCTTCAGACTGGCCGGGAGGGTGGGATGACATCAGTCCTATTTTCGATTCTTATGTTGTTGCAGACGGCCGCCCCGCCTGCAGTTGTGAGAGTGAGCGGCCGCCTCTCGGTCGAGGGAGGCGCCCCGAATCCTTCTTCCTTTACTTTACCGCTGATGCCGGCAGATTCCGGCACGGCGCCAGCGCAGCCCGCGGGCGCAAATCCATCGCTGACGATCAGGCCGCAAATCGATGGGACTTTTCGGTTGCAGCTGCGTCCGGGCGAGTACCGCGTGGGCGCGCCACTGCGTCTCCCGCCGGGATATACGCTCCAGTCCATCGTGTACGGCGGGGTCGATCTGATGCGCGGGCCACTGAAGATCTCCGCCGACAATTCCGCCGAATTGCTCATCAACATAGCGACGAATGCGCCACCTCCGACCGTCAGCGTCAGTGGCCGAGTGACAGGATCCACACCAGGACAGTTCCGTCGAATCGCATTGAGGGAGCCTACGGGGGGAGATCTTTCTGCCGCACTCGAGACGTCTATCGACGCTGATGGTGCATTTGCATTCCCGAAGGTCCTGCCCGGGAATTACATTGTGTATCTGAGACTTCGTGCTGTGACGCAGGTCAATGTGGGTAACAGGGATGTGACCGGACTGATCGTTAATAACCCACAGGACATCCTGGTCGCGGGACACGTCATTGCCGACGGCGCACAAACCGTTCCTACGACCATCATTGTCGAAGGCAACGGAAAGCCCGCAGCGATGCAGAATCGACCAACAGGCACCTTTGTTCTGAGTCTGGGGAACGGCGAAAACTCCATCTCTGTCCGAAACATTCCAGAGGGCTGGCGGCTCAAGTCGATGACCTATGGTGACGTCGACCTCCTGAATAAACCCCTCGAGCTCGATGGCCCTGCAATCTGGGACATCGTCGTGAGGGTTGTACCTAAAGACTGATTTCCGTATTCCGATCCAAATGGGTCAATGGAAATACGTGCCGGGCCATTTCGGCGTCACGTCCTGGATCTTTCCGAGCGTCGTAAAATTGTATGGCTCGAATCGGATCAGCAGCGTCGAGTCGTCCGAGGGCAATGTCGCAAGATTTGAAAGGTAGGCAGTCCATTTGGCCTGGATATAGTCCTCCACATTGGAGATGTAGAAGACCGATATTGTGGAGCCGTGATCTTTGACATATTGCGAGACGGTCCGGATCGACTTCACTCCTGTAAAGTCTCCGACGAGTGGCACAATCAGGTTCTTCAGCTGCATGTCTCGAATGTGTCTGTAGCTCTCTTCCCGATTGAGATACACCCAGTTTTTTCCACGACCGTCGTTGGAGACGGCCAGCATGTGGTAACTGGGGACGTAAGGGTTTGGAGCTGTACTGGCGAATCCGTAATCCATACGCGGGCCGCCACGGAAAAACACATTGAAGATGTATTCAATCTTCCCATCGTCATCGGCGCTGAGCGCGAAGCGATGCTGCCGGATCAAACGATCTTTAATTTTCTGAAGTGTTGCGGCGTAGAGCTGCGGGTCGGGTTTCGCTTCGGCGTAGGCCTGGAACAGAGCATCTGCGGATGAATTGGTACCGAGTGCCGCCGGACGTTTCCGGGAAAATAGAAGAGAGACGAAATCGGCACGATTGTCTGCCATTTCAAACAGTGCCTTGTACATCAGCAACAGCAACGTGTTTTGACGCCGCACGTCGAAAATGAACGCGACCTTGGGACGCACGACATCAATGTAAGTAAAGTTCTGTTCCGAGGCCACACCGAAGTACACCCCGCCCGGCTTCGCCAGTCGGCTCAATTCCGGAAGGACTTCCTGGTATGAGATTTCATTCGATACGAAGTTTTCGTACTGATAATCTCCGCCCGACTCGGAGAAGTCCGTGACCATGCGCCAGAACTCGGCATCTGTGTATTGTGCCGGCAGAGTGTCGGCGGCCTTGACGTAGAGCCGCGCCACACAGAGCACGGCGGTGAAACTGATGAGGGCAAGTGAAATCCGAACGGGTTTCAATCGCATGGCGACCTCCGGAAATCGTAAGGATAAATGCATTAAGCCGTATCGAGCAAGACGAACTCCCGCTTTAACCCTTAGAAAACGGCTACATCGATTTGGAATCCGAAGCCAATCCCCTAATGAACTGCTGAGACTCAACGTCGAATACGTGCGGGCAGGTCAGTGGACTTCGCACAAAAGCTGTGGAAGTTGGGTTAGCTTGGGTTTTTGTGATAGAAGAGGACGACCCCTGATTATGGGCTTTCCACTGCAAAGCATTGATCAAGCGACAGGTTGCATTATATGAAGCAGTTTATTTCCGTGAGCGCACTCCTGGTTCTGATCGCTTCTCCGGCGATTATGCGAACGACCACTGTGGCGCAGGCGGATCAGCATCGCGCGATGTTGAACACCTATTGCGTGAGTTGCCACAACACGCAGGTGAAGACTGCTGGTTTGTCATTGAACGACAAGGCGTGGGATGACGCGCAAGTCTGGGAGAAGGCTCTGCGCAAGCTGCGCGGACATCAGATGCCGCCGCCCGGAAGTCCTCAGCCTCCACAGAAAGACGTCGATTCATTTGTCGCCTGGATGGAGAACACGCTCGACTCTGCGGCGAGCGACGGGCATTCCAGGACGCCGAAGGCCGGGTATGTGCCGATCCAGCGATTGAATCGCACGGAGTACGCCGCATCGGTGAAAGCGCTGGTGGGCGTGGACGTGAACGCGAAGGAAGTTTTGCCGCAGGACATCCAGGTGGAGGGCTTCGACAACATCGCGGCCGCCCTGAGTGTTTCTCCCTCGTTCCTCGAACAGTACGTTACCGCGGCGCGGCATGTCGCTCAGCTCGCGGTCGGGAATCCTAATCCACGTGTTTCCAGCGTGAAGTACGCGGTCAAGGACAACCGGAATCCGGACGACCCTCCACCGCCGGGCACGCGAGACGGCATCAAGTTCAAACACAACTTCCCGGCCGACGGCGAGTATCGCATCACGCTCAACGATCTTAACCTCGGCCCGTACAGCAATTCCCTGGTAAGAGAGAACACGGTGGTCATCATGATTGATGGCCGGATCGTGTTTCGCAAGACCATCGGAGGAGCGGCGGATCTATCTCTGGCCGATCGTACGGCTGGAACCGGACGCGCTCAAATTCTGGAGCGTTTCTCAAAGATTCCCGTTCAGATGAAAGCTGGGGTGCACGATGTTGTCGTGGCCTTTGTCGACCGTTCCCATGTGGAAACGAGCGAAATTCTCGAGAAGCTACAAGGTTACGGCGGATTGACTGGCAGCAACGCCGCCACGGACTGGCTGCCTCATCTACTCGACGGCGTCGTGGTGGCCGGGCCATTCAATCCCACAGGCCTGTCGATGACTCCCAGCCGCGCCCTGATCTTTGTCTGCGATCCAAAAAACGCGGAGCGCAAGCCCGATAGGGCGCAGCCTCAAGTAAATGCCGAGCCGGCCTGCGCCAGACAAATCGCGGAGAACCTCGCGCGCCGCGCGTTCCGGCGGCCGGTCACGACGGAGGATATGAACCGGCTGATGCCGTTTTATGAAGCCGCACGCCGCGACGGCGGAACCTTCGACCAGGGAATCGAGCAGATCGTGGCCGCGGTGCTGGTGAGTCCCCAGTTTCTGTATCGCAGCATTCGCGGGCCCAAGGGCGCAGCTCCGGATATGGAATTCGCTCTCACGGATCTGGAACTCGCTTCACGGCTTTCGTTCTTCCTGTGGAACACAGGACCGGACGACGAACTTTTGAACCTCGCCTCGGCGAGCGGGTTGACCCGTCCGGGAGTCATGGAGAAACAGGTGAGACGCATGCTCGCCGATCCCAGGGCCCAGAGCCTCGTCAGCAGTTTTGCCATGAAGTGGCTGAATCTCACCACTCTGGATCAAGTCGCTCCCGACCCGAAGTTGTTCCCCGCTTCCGTATTTGACGAGCAACTGCGTCACGATTTTTCGACGGAAGTGGAAGCCTTCATCGGCAGCCTTTTCTCGGACAACCGAAGCGTAGTGGAACTCCTGAACGCCGACTTCACATTCCTGAATGAACGCCTGGCCCGCCACTACGGTATTTCCGGCGTCACCGGCGCGCAGTTCCGCAAAGTCTCGCTGGTAGACAAAACCCGTTTCGGCCTGCTGGGCAAAGCCGCGGTGCAACTGCGGACATCGTATGGCGACCGCACGTCTCCGGTATTGCGGGGAGCATGGGTGCTCGACAAGCTGATGGGGACTCCGCCGACACCTCCGCCACCCGATACCGCTACCGATCTTTCACAAAAGGCCGGCGACCAACCGAAAACGGTCCGCGCGAGGCTGGAACAGCATCGCGACAAGGCGAGTTGCCGGATGTGCCATGGCGTCATCGATCCGACGGGGTTGGCTTTGGAAAATTTCGACGCGATCGGGCGATGGCGCACGATGGACAGCGAGGCCAACGCTTCGATCGATTCCAGCACGGTGCTGCCGACGGGAGTGGCGATCAACGGTGTCGTGGAACTCCGGGAGCAACTGATCGCGCGTCCGGAAGTGTTCGCGCGGACCGTGACGGAGAGATTGATGATGTATGCGGTCAACCGCCAGCTGGAATATTTCGATATGCCCCAGGTTCGCGCCGTCGTTCGCAACGCAGCAAAGGAAAATTACAAGTTTTCGTCGATCGTTCTGGGGATCGTCAATAGCGACGCTTTCCGTAAGCAGGGAAAGGAATCGGGAAATTGATAGTACGAGCATATTGCCCCTCCTGGACAGGAGAGGCTATTAGGGAGACTCCATGTTCATTACGAAGAAACACATTTCTCGCAGAGCAGTTCTGAAGGGCGCAGGAGTCGCGTTGGGGCTGCCTTTCCTGGATGCGATGGTTCCGGCCGCGACGGCGCTTGCCCAAACCGCGGCCGTTCCCAAACTGCGGACGGGCTTCTTCTATATCCCCCACGGCGCAATCATGGGAAACACATCGCATGGTCCGACATTGGATAAGTGGACGCCGTCGGGGTCCGGCGCGGATTTCAAGCTCAGTCCGATCCTGGCATCCCTCGAGCCATACAAAAAATACGTTTCGTCATTCGGCGGACTGCAGAACGCCGCCACGGCGGGTTCGGTTCATTCGTTTACGCCCGCCACATGGCTCAGCGCCACCCGTCCGGATACCGGCGCTCCCCGAGCGCATATGTCCACGACACTCGATCAAGTGATCGCCAAAGTCATCGGACAGGAGACGCCCCTGCCATCGCTCGAAGTTGCATCGGAAACCACCATGCAGTCGGCGGCGGGTAGCGGCGGATACTATTCGACGTTGTCATTCCGCGACGCAGAATCGCCGTTGCCAATGGAGCCGAATCCGCGAAAGGTTTTTCTGCAGCTGTTCGGTGAAGGGGACACACCGCAGGAGCGCGCCGCAATCAGCAAACGAACCAACAGCTTGCTGGATCTGATCCTGGATGGCACAAAAAGCCTGAAAGGCGATCTTGGGAACAAGGACAAGGCCGTTCTGGACGGATATCTGGAAAGCGTTCGCGAGATTGAGCGGCGTACACAGAAGGCGGGGGCGAAAGATCTTTCCGAGTACAAGATTCCCGAAGCTCCCGTAGGAGAACTGGATGCTTTTCCCGAACAGGTGAAATTGATGTTCGATTTGATCGCCCTCGCTTATCAGGCAGACCTGACGCGGGTGGCTTCATACATCATGGTCGCCGAAGGGACGATCCGCACATACAACCACATTGATGTTCCGGATTCGTTCCATCCCGTATCGCACCATGCCAACGACCTGGTGCGGATTAACAAGCTGGTCAAAATCCAAACATGGCACCTCGAACAGTTCGCGGCATTCGTGAAGAAGATGGCGGAAATACCTGACGGACAGGGAACGCTGCTCGATCACTCGATTTTCATGTATGGATCGAACATGAGTAACAGCGATCGGCACGACAACTATCCTGAGCCGAACATATTGGTCGGCGGCGGCAATGGAAAGATGAAACTCGGCGGCCAGCACATTGTGCTGCCGGAACGTACCCCGATCGCGAATCTCCACCTGACGCTGCTTCAAAAGGTAGGGATCGAACGCGACAAGTTCGGCGACAGCACCGGCACGATTTCGGAGATTTAACAAGTAGGCCAGAACGATCAAGAAATCCCACTCCGATGGGAGAGGGATTTTGATCGACAACTCCCACTTTGGAGGTTGACGTTGAACCGTAGAGAATTACTGAGGTCTGCGCTGACCGGGACAGTGGCGTTGGGCTTCCCGTCGCTGCTGCGGGCACAGGCGGCTTCGGACAAAATTACCGTCATTGACGCGGGCGGAACAAACGTCGTTGCATTCAAGTCCACCGATGGCCTGATTCTCATCGACAGCGGCCCGCCGAAATCGGGCGACAAAATCATGGCTGCTCTCGGGTCGAGTGCCAAAGTGCACACGCTCTTCAATACGCACCATCACTCCGATCAGACCGGTAACAACGAAATGTTCTCGGCAGCAGGAGCGAAAATCATCGCGCACAAGCGCACACTCGAGTGGATGTCCTCCGATCACTGGCTTTCGACCGAAGACCGATATGAAATAGCCCGCCCCAAAGCTGCCCGTCCAACCGAGACGTTTCTCACTACAGGTACTTTGAAAACCGGCGGCGAGCAGATCGACTACGGGCATTTGACCCTGGCCCACACGAACGGCGATATATACGTGTTCTTTCGGAATTCAAATGTCCTTGCGGTGGGCGACGTCGCGTCGCCGCTCCGCGATCCGGCGCTCGATTATTTGACGGGGGCATGGATCGGTGGCCGCGTGGATGGGATGGATATCCTTTTGAAGGTCGCGAATGAACAAACGCGAATCGTGCCCGCGTACGGGCCCATGATGTCGAAAGCACAATTGAAGGCAGAGCGAGACATGATGGAAGAGGTTCGAGACCGCCTGTTCAAGCAGGTTCGCGAAGGCGACGGCCCCCAGGACATGCTTGCGGGAGGCGTTCTGAAAGGACTCGCGCGAACATGGAAAGATCCATACAAGTTTCTGTATGACGCAGCCAAAGGTTGCTGGGCGCACCATGACAAATTGGGCCCCAATGTCGTTTAGGAGAGACACGTGAAGCGTTTGATCCTCATCGTTTTCTGCATGACTGCTTCCGTTGCCCCAGCCTCCGCACAGTCCCTCGCCGATCTCATTCAAGCCGGAAATCGCAAAGCGGCGCTCGAGAAGATTCGCACCAACGGAGCCGATGTAAATGAAGCGCAACCCGACGGTACCCGCCCCATACACTGGGCGGTTCTTCGAGTGGACTACGAGTTGGTCGATGCGCTGATCGCGAAGAAGGCAAAGTTGGATGTCACCAATGAGTTCGGCTCCGCCCCGCTCGCCGAGGCGGTCAAGTTGGCCGATGCCCGGATGGTGAAGGCGTTGCTCGATGCGGGAACGGGAGTCGAGGCCGCGAATCCGGACGGCCAGACCGCATTAATGCTGGCGATTAAAACGGCGGAACTGCCTATCGTCGAAATGCTGGTCAAAGCCGGCGCCAATGTAAACGCGGTTGAGAAGTTTCAAAACCAAACCCCTTTGATGTGGGCCGCCGGCGCGCCAAAAAATGCGGGGGAGATGACAAGGCTACTCCTTTCCAAAGGTGCCAGCGTCAAGGCTCGCGCGCTATATACGGACTGGCCGAACCAGATTTCCTCAGAGCCCCGCGGACAGTATCGTCCGGTCGGAGGACTTACCGCGCTGCTGTATGCCTCCCGCAATGGCTGCGATGTCTGCGTTGAGGCGCTGATCGGGTCCGGCGCCGAGGTGAATGTGCCGACGCCGGAAGGCGTCACTCCGCTGATGATCGCCCTCGATAACGATCATAACGATGTCGCGAAATTGTTGCTGGACCGTGGAGCGAATCCACACGTGGTGGATTGGTGGGGACGCACGGCCCTCTACATTGCCATCGATAGAAAGGAATCTGCAGGCGGCGGCCGAGGAGGTGGGGGTGGTGGAGGAGCTGGCGGAGGCGGTGGACGCGGGGCTGCCGAAGCGTCTCGCGGTTCGGGTCCGGCTGCTTCCGGCATGGACATCATCAACAGGCTACTGGCCGCGGATGTCGATGTGAATGCCGAACTGAATATGCTACGCCCCAGCCGGGGCGGCAATAGCGGACGCTTTGGGCCAGAACAATTGAACACGGGATGCACGCCGTTGTATCGCGCAACCGAGGCCGGCGACATGGAAGTCATTCGCGCTCTCCTGGCCAGGGGCGCGAATCCCAACATCAATGACATGGGTTTTACGCCTTTCCTGGTGGCGGCCGGTGTTACTCCGGGTGGCGGGGGAGGCGGAGGTGCGCCGAATACGATGCTCCTGGATCTCATGATCCAACACGGCGCCGATGTGAATGCGCAGGTCACCGGGACGAGGACCTATTCGATGCGGATCTCCTACAATACTCCCGCAGACAAAGAAGGCATGTCCGCTCTCCACGGAGCGGTGCAGGCGGGACGGACAGATCTGGTTCGGTACCTTCTGGAAAAGGGAGCCAATCCTGAACTCCTCGATGCCAACGGCAAAAAGCCGATCGACTTGATTGCAGCCGGAGGGGACGGCGGCGGCGGTGCTGGCGGAGGTCGGGGCCGAGGCGGAGCGGGCGCAGCTCCCGCTGCGGGAGCCGGAGGTCGAGGCGGCCGAGGCGGTGGAAACGTCAGCCCTGCGACTGCAAACGAGATTCGCGCAATGCTGCAAGACGCGACGGCAAAGAAGTAGTCCGCTATAACATTTAGGTGACGGGCATCCGTTCAACTACATCGCGTGTGGCCATGGATGGACATGATCCCCGCGAACGAGCTCGAAAACGCAGCAAGTGCCCCACGCCAAAAACTACTTGACGGTCGGTGAGCGGTTCCGGCAGCATTACGAATCGACTCCAGCTTTAGGCTGCGGAATTGCATACACGCCTGTAGTTCCCTTCCCCCCCTTGGCGTGACGTTGGAATTATCGACCCGCAGGGTCTTTAGTTTAACCGTGCTTAGTTACTCAATAGACATGTAGCGCCCCTTACCACAGGGGTGACTGCAACTCACAAAAGAGTACTGAATTGCCACAACAGCGGAGACCCGGACAGAGCCGTTCTCACGCTCTGCCCGTTTCGAGAACACGTACGTCGTTTCCAGGTGCCACTTCCAGAAGCTCGGCACGCTCAGGGTCAGAAGGCCCGCTGCGATTTCACGGAGGTAAACCAATAGTCCATCCCACATCCATGTCTCAAGCAAAGGAGGAAACATGTTCATCAACTCGCGTGTAGATTTCCGACGTCAGTTGGATTTAGCAACTCGGCACATTACTTATTTCGTCCTGCTCCTCTTCGGGTGCGGCTTTCTGGCTACAACCGAAGTACAGGCAGGACCGATCAGCGATGCGGCGAATGACTTTCGATCCTTCGATCCAAACAATCCGAATTCGTACGCAGGACCGAACAACCCCGGGCTGGATGTGTTATCCGCGAATGTCATCCTGAACCTGGACCTTCAAACATTGACGATTACGTCCACGATGGCAGGACCGATCGCCGGTCTGGTCAATCCCAATACTGGCGCGAATCTCGGCTCGTTTTCATGGGGAATCAATCACGGTTATGGGAACAACAACTTCGCCGACATTGGCTTGCCAAACGTTCTGTTTGATGCCGTGCTGACACTGAATCCGAATGGGACAGGCACCTATCGCGGGAGCGCCACACCAACCGGATCCGTTGTCGCCTCGGGGAACACGCTGACAGCGGTCCTCCCAATTACATTCCTTGGCCCTCCACCGCAACCTGCAAACGCCATCGGACCACTGTTGCCCGTGACGGAGTGGACGTACAACCTGTGGCCGCGCTCTTCGATTAGAACGGATGGCACTCCGTTGGGATTCGGTAATGCTCAAATTGCCGATTTCGCTCCGGACACGGATGACTTCGCGGCCAGTGTCGTCCCCGAACCGTCGTCTGCCATCTTGCTGAGCATAGGTCTGCTCTTTGTCGGTCTTGCCGGATCTCACCGTCCGCTTTTGAAGACCAAAATGCAGGCCCCGTTATCCTGAATTGACGTGATGTCTCTGCCAATACGAACTACGTCGAAGGCAGCATGTTTGTCGCTGGAGACCTCACGAGCACACGCTTGAGAAGACTGACTTCTGCTGACACGGCATTCGCTGGACGCAAGTTGCGGCCGACACTCTATTAAGTTGCGACTTCTTCGTTCGCGTCGCGATCAAGGCAAGAGGTCATCTATGAGGTGCACGCTCCCTTAGCAGAACGAGCTCAAGCGAACGTCCATTTATTTTGAACACCCGGGATGAGCGTCAATTCTGTGGTCACGGTTCCACTCTCCTCCACGTGCACGGGTTTGCCGTGATTTTCGTAGCGCCATGAAGGCTTGAATGCTTTCCCATGCAAAACTTTTGTAGTCGCCCGGCGCGACGCTGGGCAGAGTGAAGCCGCCGTAACCGTCGCTTATCGCAGTGAGATAGTAGGCGTGGTGCTCTGCGCCGCCGTACGCTGTTCCGATTCTATGGTAGTAGTCTATCTACCACTATATGTGCTAGCCTTTCGGGCATGGCGAACAAACTCGACATGCTTCACGGCACGCTCGACCTGCTGATCCTCAGGACGCTGCAGTGGGGCCCTCAGCATGGTCACGGCATTGGGCAGTCGATACGAGCAAGCTCCGGAGCATTGCTTCAGGTGGAACACGGCAGTCTGTACCCGGCGCTTCATCGACTTCGTCGGGAAGGTTGGATTGAGTCCGAATGGGGAGTTACGGACAACAACCAGCGAGCCAAATTCTATCGACTGACATCGTCCGGCAAGAAGCAATTACTTTCCGAGGAGTCGAATTGGAAACTCTTTGTGAAGGCGATGGCACGGACTGCTCGGCCCCAGGAGTAACACCATGGTGAAGCGATTCCTTTGGTGGTGGCGGCGAAAACAGGAAGCTCTCGATCTCGAAGAAGAATTGAAGGCACATGTGGCGATCGAAACCCGCGAGCAACTGCAATCGCATGCGGATTCCGAGGAAGCACATCGAGCGGCCCGGAAGGCGCTCGGCAGCATGACGCGCATCACCGAAGAGGTTCACGATGTCTGGCGCTTCGTCTGGTTCGATGACTTTGTTCGGGATTTCCGTTTTGGCGTGCGAACACTAAGGCGGAATCCTGGATTCACGCTTGTCGCGATAGTGACGCTGGCCATCGGCATCGGCTCGACTGTGGCTGTTTTCAGTGTTCTGGATGCGGCTCTCCTGCGACCGCTGCCTTACAAAGATCCGGACCGTTTGGTCGCAATCTGGGGCCATGGGATCCGAGACTCGAACCTGTCCAAAATATTTCTCGACTATGAGGACTTCGAATCGTTCAGCGCCAGGGCAAATACATTTGACAGCGTCGCGGCCGCGACATGGGCGGGGCCGGCTGCGAACCACGTGCTGTCCGGCCGCGGCACCTCTGCCAGGCAAATCATTGGCATTCCCGTAAGCGCCTCGTTCTTCCCACTGTTGGGGGTATCTCCAGCACTGGGTCGAACATTCACTGCCGACGACGAACGGCGGGGTTGTTCGGTCGTGCTCTCGCACCGTTTCTGGTCCAGCACCTTCGGGGCGGACGGTAATATCGTTGGCCAAACCGTCACGCTGGATCAGAAAGCCTGCACCGTCCTGGGCGTTATGCCCGCAAAGTTTGCCTTCTTCCCAGCGAAGACCGACGCGTGGCTTCTGCTGGAACCAGAAGTCGGTAAATTTGGTGTCGGCATCTTTGCGCGGCTCCGGCCGGGAGTGACGCCATCTCAGGCGCAGACCGAAGCGACACGTCTTCATCGAGAACAGCATCCCGCCGGATTGTGGCACGACATTGCACCGGAGGTTTACGATCTGCACGGAGAATTCGCCTTCCTCGCCAGCCGCACTCTGCGCACAACACTGATCTTGATGTTCGCAGCAGTTCTGTTGGTCCTGTTGATTGCCTGCCTGAACGTCGCGAACCTCTTTCTCGCCCGACTGAGTGACCGTGAGCGGGAACTGGCTGTCCGGGCGGCCGTGGGCTCTGGCCAGTCACGCCTGGCTCGACAGGTTCTCACCGAGGCCATGCTGCTGTCATTGGTCGGCACAATCGGTGGAGTCGCGCTGGCCTGGGCCGCCATCCGCTATTTTCAAATCACCAGTCCCATCGAACTCACCGCGGGTGCCGACGTCGCGATCAACTTTCGCGTCTTGCTGTTCGCGGCCGCGTTGTCGTCGGTAACGACGCTCGTGTTTGGTTGGCTGCCATCGGTGCGAGCCTCTCGTGGGGATGTGATTACGAGGCTGCGGGCGGGCGGCCGTGGTTCTCTTGCCAACAATTCGAGTGCGGGAATGACGAAGATCGGGATCGCGGCCCAGATCACGCTGTCGTTCGTGCTTCTCATCGGCGCCACCCTGCTGTTGAATAGTGCGCTCCGGATGGGTAATGCGGATCTTGGTTTCGACCCCACGAGCCTCTACGCTTCGTCTGTCAGTTTGCCCGCTTCACGCTATGCGACGAATGAGCAGAGGCGGAGATTCTACGAAAGCCTCGAAGAGCGGCTTCGCGGGTTGCAGGGTGTTGCCGGAGTTGCGCTGGCATCGAAATTACCGCCCGATGCCGGAGGGAATCAGGAGATTGAGGTAAAGGGCCAACCGTCGGAGCCCGGGAACAGGCCGCACGATGTGGGCGCGGACGCGGTGACGCCCGGCTTCTTTTCGCTCCTTCAGGTTCCGCTTATAAAAGGACGCCAGTTCGACTCCCGCGATCGATCGAATTCCGAGTTGGTCACAATCGTAAACGAAGCCCTGGCGTCCGAGTATTTCCGCGGGAGTGATCCGATCGGGCAACAGATCCGGCTCGCCGACGCGCAGGGCAATCAAAGTCCGTGGCTCGCCGTTGTGGGTGTGGTTGGCAATATCAAACACTCGGAGTTGATGAATGAGATGCGATGGGCCGAGACGCCAATCCTCTATCGGCCACTGCTTCAGGAACCGCGACCTGCCATCGGTATTGTATTTAAGACGTCCATCGCCGCGTTTGGAAACCGCGCCCTGGAGCACGCCGTCAACGCTCTCGATGTCGAGGTCCCCGTTGACGGGCCCGAGCCGCTTTCGGGCCGTATTGCGAAGCTTCTGGCGTACCCGAACCTCCGTGCCGTGGTCCTGGGCTTCTTCGCCACTTGTGCGCTGCTGCTTTCGGCCGTGGGATTGTACGGTGTCCTGATGCAGGTTGTGGCGAGACGAACGGCTGAATTTGGCGTTCGTCGAGCGATCGGGGCCCAAACGACGGATGTCATCCTGTTGGTTCTGCGGCAGGCGGGCCTTCCCGTACTGGTTGGACTATTCGGCGGTCTGGTATGCACGTTCGCATTCCGCAGGGTTATTTCGAATCTGCTCTTTGGCATCGAAGCGGCGAACTTGATGGTACTCGGTCCGGTCACCCTGACATTGCTGGCAGTCGCAGCGGTGGCGATCGCATTGCCCGCGCTCCGAGCCGTGCGCATCGACCCGATAATCGCGCTTCGGCAGGATTAACGAGGGGTATCTGATAAGAGTTGCGCCTTGGCTGAGTCTGGTAAGCATTGGATAGTTGGGGGGTCCGATTCTTCGCAGGCCCGGTCCGGAAACGATTCTTTTCCCCGGCGTCGCATCGAAGTGGCAATCGTAAACTACTTTTCTCGCGGCTCGGCGACGTTCACGAAACTGGCCAGAATCGATCATTGCTGGAGGCGGCACGACTCGCTTGAAGCGAGTGTCGACAGATGCGGACAGGGTGAACAGCACGGCACGGAGCGATTTGATCCTGGCGTTCCTTCGATCCGGCAAATGATTCGGGATTCGTGTTCGTGCCGAAGGTATCGCTCGCGGCATGAGCACGGATGCAACGCGCGGCTTCAGGCAGTTGCGCGAGCGTCCTTCAGCCAACCGTCAAACAGATGAATCGTTTTGTTGCCGAACGCCGCATTGGCCTCCGAATGAGTGACCTGAATGATCGTCGTTCCCTCCTCATTCAAGCGTTTGAACAACTCCATGATTTCCCGGGCCTGGCTCGAATGCAGGTTGCCGGTCGGTTCGTCCGCAAGAATGATCTTCGGCTTTGCGATCACGGCACGCGCAACCGCGACAAGCTGTTGCTGCCCACCCGATAGTTGACTGGGAAAGAGATCCTTCTTGCCGACGATTTGAAAGCGGTCGAGAACATCCGCCACCATGGATTCCCGTTCGCTGCGACGGATGTCCCGATAAGAAAGGGGAACTTCCAGATTCTCGTAAACAGTGAGATTGTCCAGGAGATGATATTGCTGGAAAACAAATCCGATATGACGCTTGTTGAGTTCCGCGCGATCTCTCAGTTTCAGTTTGTGAATGTCTTCGCCGAGAAGTCGGTATTCGCCGGTCCAGGCGGCATCCAGCATGCCGAGAATACTCAGTAAGGTCGACTTGCCGGCTCCGGAAGGTCCCATGATCGTGACGAACTCTCCTTCATTGATGGTCAACGTGATGCGCCTCAAGACGAATGTCTTCATGGAGCGGGCTTCGTACGACTTTTCGATGTTTCGCAATTCAATCATAAAACCTCGGCGACGTTATAGCAGGTCGCCTGCCAACCGGCAAAAGTGTCGAACGGCTTCAGAGATTACCGGGTTGCTCGCAACAGCTGGCAATCGATTACAGAATCAGTGGGCGAAGACGATACTCACAGTCCCACAAACGGACACATTGGCTTTCCATTTCCAAGTGGTCAAACGCTTAAGTCCTTCGCCTGCCAGCGCAACCTCGGGCTCCGCATATGGCACTCCGCTCGCTTGAGTGTTTCGGAGGCAATTGTGACGCTGAACCGGTATCACGTTGCACCTCGGCTCGAAGACTTGACGCGACGTACCGGCCCGTCTGGCATCCCCCCCGGGAAAGTGCCGGGACCGGACGGCGTCAAGGCTTCGGTCGTTACGCGAACCCTTTTTTCCAGCCCAAGTGTTTTTTCCGAAGCCCGCCCGATCGCGTAATTCCGTTTTCAGTTTCAGTGGGCGATCACGGCATTCCGAATCCCAGATCCGAACACAGGTCGCTGCCAGGTTCCCAGCGATGAGCGCTTAAGCCTTTCTCTCAAAAGGTGAATCCTCGCAATCGGAGAATGGAACGTCGCTCGCTACGGTATTCGCGGAGGTTTAATGGATATTCCGAGGCCTGGATTTGCACGCAGCAAGAAGATCCGGCGCATTCTCTTTCTCCTCGCGTTCCTCCTGGTGGCGTCCGCGGCAACGTATCGACTTTCGAAACTAAAGCCCGCCTCTCCTTCCGTGGAGCGAACGACGCTCTGGCCGGACAAGGTCAAGCACGGGCCCATGCTTCGGGATATCCATGGCACCGGCACGCTGGTTCCGGAGGACATCCGATGGATACCCACCTCGCGCGATGGTCTTGTGGAGAAAATCAATGTCAGGATTGGCGATACCGTCAATCCTGACACGATCCTGGCGGAGCTCAGCAATCCGGATCTGGTCCAGGCGCTGATCGATTCCGGACTTCAGATCAAGGCGGCAGAAGCGGATCTGGTCAATACGCGAACCAGCCACGAGAATGACGTCATCAGCCAGCAGATCCTGATCGCCAACCTCGGTGCCGTCGCGCAGCGCGCGAAACTGCAGGCGGATACCGATGATGAACTCCTCAAGCGCGGCCTGATCGGCCAGCTTACGGTTAAGCTTTCACGTCTGGAAGCCGACAACTCTGCCTCGCAGATTGATCGTGAGAAGCAGCGGATTGCGGTCAGCGCAAAGTCCGCCGAGGCTCAAATTGCCGCGCAGGAAGCCCGCCTCGATCAGCTTCGCGAGACGCATGAATTGAGGAAGCGGCAGATCGATGAACTACGAATTCGAGCCGGTGTATCGGGTGTCCTGCAGCAGGTATCCATCGAAGGGGGACAGCACATCGCCGCCGGTACAGCAGTTGCCAAGATTGCCGAGCCGGGTCACCTGAAGGCGCAACTTCGAATTGCGGAAACCCAGATGAAGGACGTTCTGCTCGGACAAAACGCGTCCATCGATACTCGCATTGGAATCGTTCCGGGACGCGTGGTGCATATCGATCCGGCAGCGATCCAGGGCACTGTCACAATCGACATCCAGCTGGACGGCGAACTTCCGAAGGGGGCGCGCCCCGACCTCAGCGTCGACGGCACCATTGAAATCGAACGCTTAAGCGACGTACTTTACGTCGGACGGCCGCCCAACGCGCAGCCCGATTCGACGATTCAGATGTTTAAGATACTGCCAAATGGAGAAGCCGTTCGGACCCGGGTCCGCATTGGAAAAGTTTCCGTGAACTCCATTCAGATACTGGAAGGCCTGCAGGCAGGCGATGAAGTGATTCTCTCCGACATGTCCGCATGGGACGCCTACGACCGGATTCGACTGAACTGAGGAGCAGAAAAATGGACGATAGAGTAATCAAGCTTGAGGGACTGACCAAGGTGTTCCTCACCGACGAAGTGGAAACACATGCACTGGCCGGTATTCATCTGGAAATCAGAAGGGGCGACTATTTTTCAATCTCCGGTCCTTCGGGCTGCGGCAAGTCCACACTGCTCTCCATCCTGGGCCTGCTCGACTCCCCGAGTGAAGGCGAATACACCTTGAACGGCAAACCTGTTCAGGAGCTGACGCACCGCGAACGAGCGCGCGTACGCAATCGCGAGATCGGTTTCATTTTTCAGGCGTTCAACCTCATCGGAGATCTGACCGTTTATGAGAATGTCGAACTTCCACTCACGTATCGCGGCATGCCGTCGTCGGAGCGCAAGAAGCGCGTGCAGGAATCTCTTGAAAAAGTCGAGATGGCTCATCGCATGAAGCACTATCCCTCGCAGCTCTCGGGAGGGCAGCAGCAGCGGGTTGCCGTTGCACGCGCTTTGGGAGGACAGCCGTCGATCCTGCTCGCCGATGAGCCGACGGGAAATCTCGATTCGCGAAACGGTGAAGCGGTGATGGAACTGCTCCGCGGACTGCATCAGGAAGGCGCGACCATCTGCATGGTGACGCACGATCCGCGCTACGCCCAATACGCCGATCGCACCATTCACCTCTTTGATGGACGGATCGTGGAGGAGAATTTCGCAGGCGCGAATGCTTAGGAATCTCATTCGGGACTTGCAGTTTGCTGTACGCGGATTTTCGCGAAAGCCTGGTTTCTGTGCCGTCGTTGTGCTGACTCTCGCCCTGGGAATCGGCGCCACCACCGCCATTTTCAGCGTCGTCAATGGCGTGTTGATCAAGCCGCTGATGTATCCCGGGCCGGATGCGCTGGTCGGAGTGTGGCACTCCGCATTTGTTCGCGGCGCAACCGTCAATGACGTGAGCGTATCACCCAGGATGTTCGCCACCTACATGGATAACAACCAGACCTTTCGAGAGTTCGGCGTGTGGAGCAGAGGGCAGGCAACCCTTACAGGTATGGGAGACCCGGAACAAGTGGGCACGCTGGTCGTGACCCAGGGAGTCCTGCCCGCGTTGGGCGTGCAGCCGGCGATCGGACACTGGTTCTCTCAAGCGGACGATACGCCGGGAACTTCGGAAACGGTCATCCTCTCGCATGCGTACTGGCAGCGCCGGTTCAGTGGAGACCAGTCGGTGATTGGTCGGACCATCACAGTCGACTCGCGGCCTCACGTTGTGATCGGCATAATGCCGCAAAGCTTCCGCTTCCTGAATTCCGACTCAGAGATGATCTTGCCGCAGCGCTTCAACCGCAGTCAGCTCGCCTCTGACTTCAGCTACTCCGGCATCGCCAGACTGAAGCCAGGTAAGACGCTCGCACAGGCGAACGCGGATATTGCGCGCATGCTGCCGATCTGGAACGCAACGGATCCGGTAAATGGAGGATTGCTAACTGCAATCCGGCTGAGCCCGGCCCTGCGACCGCTCAAACAGGACGTCGTCGGGGACGTCGGTCAAGTGTTGTGGGTGCTGATGGGAACCATTGGCATAGTGCTGCTGATCGCATGTGCCAATGTCGCAAATCTGCTGCTGGTACGAGCCGAAGGACGCCAGCAGGAACTCGCTATCCGCGCCTCATTGGGCGCAGGCTGGCGCCGAATCGCGCAGGAACTTTTGATTGAGAGCGTAACCCTGTCCGTCTTGGGCGGTGCGCTCGGATTAGGACTCGCCTCCGGCGGGCTTCATCTTCTTGCGACGATGGGTCCGCCGAACCTGCCACGGTTAACCGAGATCTCAGTTGACCACCTGGTGATGGCCTTCGCGCTCGCCGTTTCGGTGATATCGGGTCTGCTTTTCGGATTTATTCCAGTGGTGAAATATGCGAGGCCGGGAATCGCAATGACTCTCCACACCGGTGGACGCGGGCTGAGCCACAGCCGCGAGCGGCACCGTTCGCAGAATATTTTGGTTGTCGTGCAGATAGCTCTGGCGCTGGTTTTGCTGGTCGGCTCCGGTCTCATGATTCGCAGCTTCCGGTCGTTGCGGCGCGTTCAGCCAGGATTTGGCGCGCCAGAACAAATTCAGACACTGCGAATAACAATTCCCGAAGCGCAAGTGGCCGAACCTGAAGGCGTCACCCGGATGCAGAATGAAATCCTGGCCAAGATCACGGCAATTCCGGGAGTTACGTCAGCAGGGTTCATGAATGCGTTACCCATGGTGACCGATTTTCAGAGCAATAACTCGGTGTTCGTCGAAGACAAGCCGCTCGCGGAAGGTCAGGTTGCGCCGCTCCGCCGGATCAAGTTCGTTTCGCCGAACCTGTTCCAGACCTTACGGACCCCTATGATTGCAGGGCGCGATTTCACCTGGACGGACATCGACAATGATCGAGAGGTTGCGGTGATTTCCGAAAACCTGGCGCGGGAAACGTGGGGTACGCCATCCGCAGCGTTGGGCAAACGAATACGCAGTGGTGGGACCGCCAATCCGTGGCGCGAAATCATCGGCGTCGTGGGCGACATCTACGATAACGGCGTTCACCAGCAGGCTGCGCCCATCGTGTATGCGCCCTCAAGCTTGAAATTTGGACAAACACCCGATCGTATTCGCCGTTCCGTAGTTTTTGCAATCCGCAGCAGCCGTGCCGGCACTGGAAGCTTCGTCACCCAGATCCGCGAGGCTGTGTGGGCCGTCAACGCAAATCTTCCTCTGGCCCAGGTTCGAACCCTTGGCGAAATTTACGACCAATCCATGGCGCGAACTTCGTTCACTCTCATCATGCTGGCAATCGCAGGCGGAATGGCTCTGTTGCTTGGCATCATCGGAATCTACGGCGTTATTTCGTATGCCGTATCGCAGAGGAACCGGGAGATCGGCATTCGCCTCGCGTTGGGCGCGCAACGGGGCGAACTGAAACGCATGTTTGTGCGGCATGCTCTGGTGCTGGCTTTGATCGGCGTCGCGATCGGACTGGGGACAGCGGCGGGGCTGACTCGGCTCATGTCATCGCTGTTATTCGGAATCAGCCCCTTCGATCCGGTGACGTATGTTTCAGTTGCAGTAATCCTCTCGATGGCTGCGGTATTGGCGAGTTATCTGCCGGCTCGCCGAGCGTCGGTAGTGGATCCGGTAGAAGCGCTGAAGGCGGAGTAATGAACGTGCGAAAACAGATGCGTTGCATACGAAAAAGGCCATGATACACAACATTCACCAGAAATCGCGGAAGCTGGGTCCAACGCAGGAATTGGCGCGGATGGCGAAACGTTCCGGTGCTGAAGAAATCGATTTGAGCAGGAATCGGATCCTGATTGCAGACGATCAGGTGGATGTTCTGGAATCCCTTCGCCTTCTGCTGAAACGCGAAGGTTTCATGATCGACGCAGTCACGTCCCCGGCGGCGGCTGTGGAAGCGGTCAAGTTCGGCTGCTATGACGTCCTTCTTCTGGATATGAACTATGCGCGCGATACAACATCAGGCGGAGAAGGCCTGGAGTTGCTGTCCCATATTCTTCAAATCGACGATGCGCTTCCGGTAGTGCTGATGACCGCATGGGGAAGCGTGGGGCTTGCTGTCGAGACGATGCGCAACGGTGGATACGACTTCGTCGAAAAGCCGTGGGATAACGGAAAGCTGATTCGCACGCTCCGCCGGAATATCGAAGAAGGGCGATTGAGACGACAGAAGAAGCAAGAGCAGCAGATGGCCTCCGCAGATGCCGTTCGAGATATGGAAGAAGCTCGCCAGACTCAACGAAGTCTGCTCCCTGTCGAAATGCCGCAGATTCCAGGAATCGAAGTACATGCCACATGGCGTCCCGCGCACGATGTTGGCGGCGACTATTTTGATGCCATCAGGCTGAACGAAAACATTCTTGCCTTTTGTATTGCCGACGTCGCCGGCAAAGGTCTTCCAGCAGCACTGACAATGTCGAACATACAGGCTGCAGTGCGCGCCTATGCCAGCGTCGACCGAAGCCCTTCCGAAATGTGCAGGCAACTCAATCGGGTTGTTTGGGAGAATACTCGCGGCAGGACTTTCATCACCTTATTCTATGGCCTCCTCGATTCAGCGCACGGTTCTCTGCTCTACACAAATGCTGGTCATGTGCCGCCAATTCTCGTGCGCTCTGATGGCGTGAATGAAGCCCTGTCGGAGGGTGGAACAATCCTCGGCCCGTTTCCGGATTCCGACTACCAACAGCGCTCGGTTTCGCTTCAATCCGGAGACCACCTGATTCTGATGACGGACGGAATCACCGAGGCAGCAAGCTCAGACGGAGAGCAATTCAGCGAAAGCGGCAGGATCCATCAATTTCTGTCGCGCAATCGCAGTCGGACATCGGAACAAATAAAGGACGCTCTACTCGATGCCGTGACTTCGTTCGCCGGCACAGACTTGCAGGATGACGCAACGCTCATGGTGGTTTCGATGCGATGACATCCCTTTCAATTTCGCTTTGAAAGAAACTTCGAGTGAGCGTG
>Ga0157375_10000824_pt1 | contig 27133 bp, 25 predicted proteins | sample M35metaG_FD_115311 | JGI IMG/M metagenome (GOLD analysis project Ga0157375, IMG submission 115311) | Miscanthus rhizosphere microbial communities from Kellogg Biological Station, Michigan, USA - M3-5 metaG | ecosystem: Host-associated > Plants > Roots > Rhizosphere > Soil | place: USA: Michigan... | reverse complement strand
TTCTGCGAAACTGTGGGATCAATCCCTGTAAGCTTGATACCTTTGGTGGGAATAGCCGTCGGTATGAACTGCTCGGGAGTTTCATAGTCGGCGTCTACGCCGATGCGATCGTTGACCAGTGTTGCCGGCTGGAGCTTGTGAATCAGATTTATGAAACGTACACCGTCGTATTTCTGCTGGTTGTGCAAGCCATCGAACCAAATGAGTGCGGCTGGCCCGTAACGGGTGAGCAACTCGGTCAGTTGCAACTCCATGTAGTCGAGGTAAAGAGGCCACTCGGGACGCTCAGGTTCGCCATTCCAATTTTCCTTCGCCAACTTTGAGGTATCGCGAAAACCGGGGTGAGTCATGTCCGGCGGCGAATAGTAAAAACCTAATGGCATTCCTCGCTTTTCGCAGGCCTTAACCAGCTGCGCAACAATATCCTTGCCGTAAGGGGTCTTCGTAATTTTGTAGTTGGTGTAAGCAGAATCGAACATACAAAAACCATCATGGTGTTTTGTGGTGAACACCATGTAACGCTGTCCAGCAGTACGAGCCAGATCTACGAAAACATCCGGGTCGAACTTGGTTGGGTTGAAGCGCTTGTACAGTTCGCGATAGTCGGCTTCGCTGATCCCCCAAGATTTCGGAACCATGATCGGCCAGGAAGCTTCCACACTGGCCAATGAATATGGACCCCAATGAATAAACATCCCAAACTTGGCAGCGCGATACCACGCCGTTCGTTCATCTTCTAGATAAGAGGAGCCAAGGGCGAACCGGGGGAACAAAGGCATGCAAGACGCCGCAAGCGCAAGCCGAAGGAAATCGCGTCGCCCCGTGAAATAAGCGCTCATATATTTTCGCGCGAGAATACCGACAAAGTTTTTATTTGTCAACTATCTCTTTCTTTTTATGCATTTAAATGGAACGCACCAGCCCAACCCCCAGAACTTACTCGAAGTCTCCCGTTGACTTACAAGCGCTTAAATGTGTAGGCTGACCTGCGAATGGACACTTTCGGAATTGCAGCCGAAGTTTTGTGGCTTCTTTTCCCGCAGCACGCGACTTTGGGGCTGAATCCATTTTTCATCCAGAAGGGACTCGAAATGAAACGGCTCGGAATGACTCTGCGTCTCAAACCAGGAGTTGCGGATTCCTACAGAAAGTATCACCAGGCCGTCTGGCCGGAGATCTTGGACATGATCCGGCAATGCAATATTCGCAACTACTCCATCTACTTCAAGGACAACATCCTTTTTAGTTACTTTGAATATCACGGCAGCGACATGCAAAGCGACTGGGCCAAAATGGCGGCGCACAAAAAGACGCAAGACTGGTGGGCAATCATGCAGCCCATGCAGGAACCAGTACCGAATAGAAAGCCCGGAGAATGGTGGGCGGAGATGGATGAAGTGTTCCACATGGATTGAGCGTTGAGTAGAAAACTGCAATCTTGTTGGACAGCAAGGTGAGGTTGATGGCGCTTGAACTGGAAAGCAAAGTTGTCCTACTGACAGGTGGAGGCGATGGAATCGGCCGCGAGTGCGCGTTAGCGTACGCTCGCGCAGGAGCCACGGTCGCCATTCTGGACCGGAATCTTGTCGCTGCCCAGCGCACAGCTGCCGATCTAGGGAGCCAGAGCCTCGCATTGGAAGCCGATGTTTCCGACGGCAACGCCGTTCAGGCTGCGATATCCAGAGTGCTAAAGGAATTTTCTCGGATTGACGCCATTCACAACAACGCAGGAATCAGCAGCCCTTCCAAGCCACTGCACGAAACCTCCGAGGCTGAATGGGACGACCTACAGCGCGTTAACTTAAAATCCGTCTACTGGACTGCCAAGTATGGATTTGAAGCGCTCTCCGCAAGCAAGGGAGCCATCCTGAATACTGCCAGCATGGTTGGACTCATGGGACAGCAAAACCATGCCGCGTATGTTTCAACCAAGGGCGGGATGATCTCGCTGACCAAGGCGATGGCTAGCGACTACGCGCAATATTCAATCCGTGTGAACGCGATCTGTCCTGCGGGAGTATGGACGCCCATGCTTGAAAAGTGGTGCGAAGAACAGCCTGACCCTGCAAGCATCTGCAAGTATCTCGATGACATTCACCTGCTCGGTTATTGCCCGCGTGGCGATGTGATTGCTGATGCTGCAGTGTTTCTGCTTTCTGCAAAAGCACGATTCATTACCGGCTGCATTCTGCCGGTCAGTGGCGGTGCCGAATTGGGTTACAGACGATGATCCTCCGGAGATAGAATGTCGAACTGCGTAATCGAATCCGTCTCTATCCGTGATGCTCGCTACGCTTTGCCGCCCGGAGCAGGAACGGATTCTGTCCACATCAACTCTGAGTATTGTCTCGCGGTTACGCTCCTCAAAAGCAGCGGGGACCTTTTGGGAACCGGCATTGCCCTCACTCTCGGAGAGGGTAACCGTCTTGTGTGTGACGCCATAGAACTGCTCGCGCGTCCGCTCGTTGGCATGGAAATTGAAGAGCTCATGGCCGATTTCGGAACCATGTCTCGGCGATTGGCAGATGATCCTTCTCTGCGCTGGCTTGGTCCACATAAGGGAGTAGTTCATCTCGCTCTGGCCTCGATCACAAACGCATGTTTTGATTTGTGGGCCAAGAACCGCAGCGTACCGTTGTGGAAACTGCTCCTGGATCTTTCTCCAGAACAAGTTGTCGCCTTACTCGACCTAAGTTACGTCGAAGACGTGGTCAGTAGGTCGGACGCTCTCGCAATATTGCGTGGCCACGCTTGCAATCGCGCTGTGCGCGAACCAATTCTCCACAGCGGGTATCCCGGCTATGACACATCAGTAGGCTGGATGGCCTACGACAACAACAAGATCCGCGAAATGCTGAACAAAGCAATCAGCGAAGGTTTCCGCGCATTCAAACTGAAAGTCGGATCGATGGATGAACAGCGCGACCTGCAGCGTGCCGCAATGTTGCGAGAGCGAGTCGGGGACGATGGCATCGTAATGTTCGATGCCAATCAGCATTGGAGTCTGCAGGATGCAATTCGTATGGGGCGCGAGCTCGGAAAATTCAACCCACTGTGGTTGGAAGAGCCCACACACCCGGATGATGTTCGCGCCCACGTTGTCCTCGCCCGCGAACTTGCTCCAGTGAAAATTGCAACTGGAGAACACATCCCTAACCGGGTCATGTTCAAGAACTTCATCCAAAGCGGTGCAATGCATTTTGTCCAAGCCGACTGCACCCGGCTGGCAGGAATCAGCGAATTCATAACCGTGAGCCTGTTGGCGAAGAGATTTGGCCTGCCGATACTGCCCCACGTCGGCGACATGGGACAAATTCACCAGCATCTTGTGTTCTTTAACCACATCGCCATGGGACACGACGTTTTGTTCCTGGAACACATTCCCCACTTGCGCGAACATTTCGCCTTTCCGGCAAAGGTCAACGGTGGCCGGTACCATACTCCATACGAACCTGGCGCGTCGTGCGATCTAAGAATGTAAGGAACACAAATGAACGAATCGCTGGCATTGGGAGTTGGTTTGACCATGGTCGCCGGAATTATGTCCGGCAACTGCATGTTGCCGATGAAATTCGTGCGCTCCTGGAAGTGGGAGAACATCTGGTTGGTTTTCAGTGTAGTTTCCCTGATCGTGATTCCCTGGGCTTTGGCATTTGGGCTAGTCGATAACTTGTTTGAAACTTATCACGCACTCTCTGCGCGTCAACTTACCTTGCCGATTCTTTTCGGAGTGGGATGGGGCATCGCCCAGGTGCTGTTTGGGATTTCTGTCACTCGCCTGGGACTCGGACTGGCTTACGCGATCATCGTTGGACTTGGCGCACTTCTTGGTACTTTGGTCCCTCTATTCGTGCAACAGCACGAGTTGGCAAAGGGCCGCCCCCTGTTTTTTGTATTAAGCGGTGTAACGGTCATGGTGCTTGGCATTATTTTTTCCACCTGGGGAGGTCAGATCAGGGAGCGCGACAAAGCGGGGACGAACGCAGTGCATCCCGGCCAGAACTACTTTGCCGCAATCTTGCTGGCAGTGCTTTGCGGAATCATGGCGCCGATGCTTAACTACTCTTTCGCATTCGGCCAGGACATCGCGAAAGAAGCGGTCAGGATGGGAACTCCGGAAGTGCGCGCCGGCTATGCCGTTTGGCCGATTGGATTGGCGGGAGGCTTTGTTCCCAACATCGCCTATAGCTTGTACCTGCTTTTCAAGAATCGTAGCTGGGGCGCATTTCGCCCGACGGGTCCGGATATTGCCTGGTCCTCGCTGATGGGCGTGTTGTGGATGGGGGCGTTCTCGCTGTACGGCATGGCAGCGATCTATCTTGGGGCCTTCGGAACTTCAATTGGCTGGGGATTGTTGCAGATTTTCATGATCCTGACCGCAACTTTGTCCGGTGTATTGACAGGAGAATGGAAACAGGCCCCGAGTTCGGCCAAACGGCTCCTCGGCCTGGGATTGAGCTGCTTGACCGGCGCTACAGTTTTGCTGGCACTCGGCAACCGATAGGAGTTGGAAAAACAGTAGGATGGCAGCTTCGAAAGCCAAAAAGGGATCATCCCGGATCGGAATACAAAAATGTCACATCTCCAAGTGAATCGAATCATACAAGGGATCGTAGTTCTGCTGGCGAGCTTGCTTGCGTTGCCGTTTCTTTATGCTCAGGCTCCTGCAAAATATGAGCCCACTCTGGAGTCGCTCAATAAACACCCGCTTCCTAACTGGTACAACGATGCCAAGCTGGGCATCTTCATCCACTGGGGCCTGTACTCAGTGCCGGGATGGGCACCGCTGGTGCATCCCAATCACGATTTCACCTCGCTCGACTACATCAAAAACAACCCGTACGCGGAATGGTATTTGAACACCATGCGCGTCGAAGGATCGCCAACCCAGGCGTATCATCGCGAACATTTTGGCGCGGACTACGACTATTACAATTTTGCGCCCATATTCGATAAAGAAACGCAAAAGTGGAATCCAGATGCCTGGGCCAGGGTGTTCCGCGAAGCTGGCGCGAAGTATGTAGTGCTAACCAGCAAGCATCATGAAGGCTTTACCCTTTGGCCTAGCTCGACGCCCAATCCCACGCTTCCTCATGACCGGCAGCACGCCACGCGCGACCTGGTAGGCGAGCTCACAACAGCCGTACGCAAGGCTGGGTTGCGAATGGGTTTGTATTACTCGGGTGGCTACGACTGGACGTTCGTTCCCGGCCCGATTAGCAAGCCGGATGATTACAAGACCGTTCAGCCGCAAACCGATGCTTATGGCAAATATGCTGATGCGCAAATGCGGGAGCTCATCCAGAGGTATAAACCTGCAGTGCTTTGGAATGACATCAACTATCCAAAGACCGGCCATCCCCTGGAGATTATGGCGGAATACTACAACACGGTTCCTGAAGGAGTCATCGACGATCGTTTCGGTGTCGAACATTCGGATTTCAAGTCTCCGGAATATGAGACGCTGGACAAAATCAGCCCGACGAAATGGGAAGAGTGCCGCGGACTGGGCCGATCCTTCGGTTACAACCGCGCGGAAGGCGAAGCTGAAACTATCGCTCCGGACGAGCTGATCTACCATCTGGTTGACATTGTGAGCAAGAACGGTAACCTCTTGCTCGATGTGGGGCCGGAAGCAGACGGTACGATTCCGCCGGTCCAGATGTCCCGCCTGGTAGCACTGGGGAACTGGCTGAAACAGAACGGCGACGCGATTTATGGCACCCATCCCTGGAACCGGGCCAATAGCGAAACTGCGGAAGGAATTCGCGTGCGATTTACCCAGAAAGATTCCGTGGTTTATGCCACGTTACTAGGCGAGCCGAAGACGAATACCGTCATAATCAAATCTCTTATAGCGAAAGCGGGATCAACAATCACTTTGCTGGGGCAAAAAGAACCCTTGGCTTGGTCACAAGAAGGGGAGAATATCAAGGTTAGGTTGCCTGCGAAGCTGCCGGGAAAATATGCCTACGTGCTCCGTATGACAGGCCCGATTTCTTAGAACCATTCACGCATAGCAAATCACCAAATTACTAACCCGGCAGCCTTTATGCAGGACTGCCATTTTTCGAAAGAAAATTGGTAACGGTGCAGTTTGAGAAAACCGGCCCTTCAGACAATCGTAGGCGGCAATGATGGCTGCCGCTTTTGCTGCTGTTGTCCAAACCGCGATTTAGGCATAACACTGGGACGGGAAATCTGCGGAGGTCTCATTTTTGCGACTCAGGATATATGTCCGTTAAGAAACCAAGACCTTATGATATTTGCGAAGACGCTCGTCAAGAGCGCGAGAAAGCATTTCAGGCTCACTTGGCTTCCGAAATCAAAACTAATTGTCTTTATGGCTCGAACGTCGACCACAGTGCCAATCATTCTGCAAGCTGGGTAGTGATCAAGACGTTCCAGTGCTCATCAGTTCCTATCCAAAGCAAAGGGGCCGTCACATCGCTTGCTACGAAAGATCGAAGAATAGTGGACGATCGTCGCCAGAGCATGCCCCGGTTCAGCCCTATTGGGGAGCCTTAAAGTCCGACTGGAGCTTATGCAAACTGTGAAGTGCTTTCCTTTCAGCCAAGTCTTCGGCTCGTTTTCCAATCTTCTTGAGCACCCGTTCGAGCTGTTGCATCTCTTCGTCAGAAACATCCTGAAAGGCACGTTTGATGAGCGCCGTGTGCTGGCGAAATACTGGAAGAAACATCTGCCGACCTTTTTCAGTCAGTGATACAGTCCTGACCCGCCGGTCTTCCCTGCACTCAACGCGGCTCACGAACCCTTTCTTATATAGACGATCCACCGCCACGCTGACTGATCCCGGGTTGAGGTAAACCTTTGGACCGATAGCGTTTACCGGCATCGGCCCTTTATGCAACAGGATTTCTAGGACGCGAAAGTCAGATTCTCCAAGCCCGTGCCCAACCAGTGCAGGCAGAACATAACGGGAGACGGATTGCCAGGCTTTCATCACAATCAGCCAGGCGTGAAGGGTTTCCGAAGCTGGTTTGCGGTCTCCCATAAAAAGGTGAATCCCGGCCATTATACTCGCCATCAGATATATTGATATCGATATATCTTGTATCGATGAATAATTTAAAATTAGCCTGATAGGCAAAAGGGATGACGACCATGCCCAACACGACAGTAGCTCCAGCCCAATCTTCAACCACTCCCTGGAACATTGACCCGGCCCATTCTGTTGCGGAATTCAAAGTTAAACACATGATGATTTCAAATGTGAAAGGGCAATTCTCAAAACTTTCGGGCACGATGACTTTCGACGAATCTGATCTGAAGAACTCGCGCGTCGAGGTCTCCGCCGAAGCTGCCTCGATTCACACCGGCGATGGCCAACGTGATGCCCACCTGAAAAGTGGCGATTTCTTTGATGTAGAGAAACATCCGTCGCTCACCTTCAAATCCACTGGTATCAAACTGGTTCGCGATGGAGAGCTCTCGGTCGAGGGTGACCTTACCATCCACGGCGTCCCCCGCAAGGTCAGCTTTGCAGTGGAAGGTCCAACCCCCCCTAGCAAGGATCCCTGGGGCAATACAAGAATCGGGGTCGCCGCCACCACAAAGATCAATCGCAAAGATTACGGCTTGACCTGGAACGCGGCCCTCGAGACAGGCGGCATACTGGTTGGGGAAGAGGTTACGATAACGCTCGATGTTCAATTCGTGAAGGCCTAAAGTTCACAGGGCGACGAGGAGAGGCGCCATGTCCTACAGCGCATCGACGTTGCTGACGCGCAATCTTCCCGATGTCTTTGGTGAAAACGACCCGGAGCGGCGGTGCGCCGGTCATCGGCGAGATTTTCACCGAGGACTGCGTGTTCTACAAGCCCAAGGGCGAATTGTTTCTCTTGAAGGTCATGTCTGCAGTTCCCACCAAGGTTAGTCCGCGGCTGCAACGCCGCGGAGATCAGGATCTTTTGCAGCGCTCTCGGCGGGTATCTTCCACCATGCGATAGCAGCGCTTGCTATGGCGAGGATTGCGCACACCAGCACAACAAGACGGAAGCCAAAGATGAACGCCTTAGCGATGGTGGAACGAATCGTCACTGCGGTCCGGGAATCGACGTCGGGCGGCGCATCGAGGCTGCCTAGCTTGGAAACATTCGATTGCAGTTGGTGCACAATGCCGACGTTGAAATTGAGATTGGCAAGCGACTCTCGCAACGAGTGAGCAAAGGCCGCTGCCATGACTGCTCCCAAAACCGCTATGGCTAATACGCCTGCGACTCGGGCTACAGCGTTGTTAATCCCCGATGCTGTACCAGCCCGTTGCTGCTCTACCGAGTTCATCACCAAAGTTGTCAGAGGCGGGACACTGATCGCCATGCCAAGCCCTAGAACAACGAATCCTGGAAAAAACGCGGTCCAGTAACGGGCCCGCACATCAGGTACAACAAATAGAAGGAATCCCACTGCGGCAATCAGAGGGCCCACAATGAGCGGGAGCTTTGGTCCGTAGCGGTTTATGAGTCGTCCGGACCAGCGTGATAGCAGGAACATGAGCAGAATCATGGGGAGTGCAGCCGCACCGGTCGCTGTCGCAGAGTACTTCTGAATCTGAATCAAGTTCAACGGGAACAGAAAGAAGAAAATACCCAACGCAGAATAAAGAAATAGCGTTAGCAGATTTGCACCGCTGAAGCTTGCGGACCGGAACAATTTCAGTGGGACCATGGGTGTCTTTACTCTCTTTTCCACAAATATGAAGAGAGTCAGCGACGCGACCCCGAAAATCAAAGTCCCGATGACGCGAGGATGCGTCCACCCGAGGATCACCGATTCAAGAAATCCATAGACCAGTCCCGCTAAACCGAAAGTCGCGATCGACGCGCCCAGCCAATCAACACTTCCTGGATCAGAACTGCGGGACTCAGGAACATGCCAGAACGAGATGATCAGAACAAAAGCCGCCAGCGGAATATTAAGGAAGAAGATCCAATGCCAGGAAGCATGCTCGATCAGCCATCCTCCGAGAACCGGGCCGAAGGCGGTAGTGATGGTCGTGAAACCAGCCCATGTCCCGATCGCTTCACCACGAGTTTTCTCCTCAAAAGATGAGCTGATGATCGCGAGACTGCCCGGCACAAGGAACGCGGCAGCAATCCCCTGAATCGAGCGCCATAGTAACAAGCTCTTGATGCTGGACGAAAAACCACAGCCTGCCGATGCAACTGCAAACCCAATCACACCCAACAAAAACATCTTTCGTCGCCCGAGGGAGTCCCCAAGAGCACCTCCGACTAGGATCAGGGCAGAAAGAAATAATCCATAGGCCTCAATGACCCATTGCATATCCACCATGGTTGCGTGAAGGTCAGATTGCAGAGCGGGCAGAGCCACATTGACGACCGTGCTGTCGATGAACACCATGCTCGAGCCAAGGATCGTGGTCGCAAGAACCCACGGACGTGAATTCTCCGCACAGGCCGGCCCTGGTGCTCCAGTCCTCATTAGTGCTTCGTCACATGGCTGCTTCATGTTGAATCTGGATGCCTAGGGATGGTGAAGGGTTTTCGGATCGTACCGAACGGGATCTTTGCTATGTGGCAGACGTCAGATGGCAATAGTCGGTTCAAAATCAGCTTGCCTCGGCCACCGCACAATTAAAATTCATTTACATGCAAAAACACTATTTCACTTGTCTCATCTTAATCCCAATTGTCTTTGATTCCTCGCTTGCTAGCACCAAACCGTTAGTGGAGTTAATCGGATCTTGATAATGCCATGCTACGTATCCGGGTGCATCAACTTTCACCTCTATCGGGGCCTCCGGCAATGCAAAAGTAAACTGACCATCGTTTGGTACCGTTGTGGAATACATTGATTCGGGGTCCTTCCTACGTAGGGTAATCCGCGCTTTCGTTACTGGAGTGCCCGTTATCTCGTCAACTATGGCCCCCCGTAAAATCCCATCGGGAGCGCCGAGATGTATGTCTACATTTTCTAGATAGGCACCCGGGGTCAAGGAAACTTCAGGCATATTTTCTTTGCCGGATACAAACAATAAACCTTGAGTATCAGGATAGCCGGCGCTTTCTTTGACAGCGCAAAGTCTTGTTCTTCCGTGAAATGCTGGTAGTTTGAACCGATAACGACCATTCTGATCGGTGATCGCACCGGAAGGCAAAGGTCCGCTAATCGCTACGTCCAACGGAAAATAGGTTATTTTTGCCTGGGCCACAGGACGCCCATTAGGATCCAGCACTTGGCCGACGATAGTGGCCCAATCCGTTGGGCTTTGCTGGGGCACGTCCTGCGCCGTATATAAAGATACAAATGTGAGGAGCAGGACCATAATGGAAACAAGTCGGCGTGTTCTCATCGAGACCCCTCAATATTCTATTTTTGGATATGTGGTTCCTTGCACCCAAGACATTTCCATAGCATTTACAAGTGTACTTTGAGCATTTACGGGCCCAATCGTTCCGATGGATGTGGGCGATCGAGTAGCCGGGCACCATTGCAACTGCTGATTAGTAAATTGGAAGCCACAAGGTGTCACACGATCCACTCCTTGACGCCTCAAGGGGATCGCATGAGCTGGATCTGTGACTCTATTACACGACAAATCTTACCTAGAGCGATATGCAGTTCTACATGTGGTCAGAGAGCCAGTATCTCGAAAACCGCGCGCTGCGCGAACAACTTTCACGCTGGCCGCCCTCATCTGAATCCCTTTATGTTAAGGAGACCTCATGCCCTCAAAACCGAAAAATACGATTTGCCTTTGGTTCGACAAGGACGCACATGATGCGGCACGCTTCTACGCCGCAACCTTTCCCAATAGTGAAGTGACTGCTGTTCACAAAGCGCCCAGTGACTACCCGGGCGGCAAGAAAGACGATGTGCTGACGGTGGAGTTCACGGTGCTGGGCATTCCCTGTCTTGGTCTCAACGGCGGCCCGACGTTCAAGCACAGTGAGGCTTTTTCCTTTCAAATCGCTACGGACAATCAGGAAGAGACGGACCGCTACTGGAACGCGATCGTCGGCAATGGCGGCCAGGAAAGTGCGTGCGGTTGGTGCAAGGATCGCTGGGGCCTCTCGTGGCAGATCACTCCGCGTGCGCTAACGGACGCACTTGCCGCCGGTGGCGGTGAGGCAAAGCGTGCCTTCGAGGCAATGATGCCGATGAAGAAGATCGACGTCGCCAAGATCGAGGCAGCGAGGCGGGGATGACTTGGAATTACTGCGGTTGCACTATCTGAGCAGCATCCCCATTCGGTGCGCAACGAGGCCCGCCAGCCGAATTCTCAAATCCGGCGTGTGTTCGATCAGCCACTCAGGGACCTCGATAGAGAGGCTCCACCCTTGAATGCCATAGGAAATGCACCCGGAACCTTGAATAGCGTGTCTAGAGCCCAGCAGACCCAAACATCTTTCTCCAAGACGACTGGGTTTTGACCCCCTTTTTGTGCCCAGCGTCTGGAGAATGTCCTTCCGTTCCTCGACCGGAAGAACAAGGAATTTTTGTTTGTTACTTAGTGGCGTGCTCATATTGAAGCAGATGTGCACTTGAGCACCAGTTACTGCTGTGAAAGAAAAATGGCATGGAAGTTTCACGCAGCATTTACAAGGCCCGGGTCCCTCACCAAGGTCATGCAAAGAATCTCAAGGAACCCACACCGTGCACCGCAAGCGTACCGCGAAAGACTGCGGGCGACAGCGAACCAGTAGTTGCTCGTAGTGAGCCGCAGCTTTTACTTAGCGGCCTGCTCACTTCTCGTTTGACGTGGCGTCATGGAAACGACTGAGTACACTCTCTCTTTATCGTCTCCGTCCTCGGACCGGAGGATCATCTTGTCCTTGTCTATGCGGAACTGCGCCTTTTCTCCGACCGGGAGCAACACTGGGTGCTTTTCATCCCGGGGACGAATGCGATAAATGACGCTCTCCGACTGCAACAGATATTCCTGGCACAGGAGTTCATGTTGCTTCTTGTGAGATGAATCGGTGCCGATCATTTCCCCCACAAAGCTCTTGCCGCTGTTCTCATCCATGCCGCATGCGACGGAATCCATCTGCAACAATACTCCTGACTCGTAATGCCGCTCGGACTTCGCATATGCGGCAGCCACGGAAAGCAGCCAAGCCACCGCCAAGCCAACGAACACAAGTGTCTTTTTTTGAGTTTTCATGTCGGATTCTCTCCTTAAGGCAGCCCGTCCTAAAAAAGCGTCCTTAATCTCTGAGAAAAAAGAGAGCATCCGTGGCAGTTTGATATAGGCAATCGCGCAAAAATTTGCGCGTTGATTCTAAAGGCTTTGTCTTGATTGAACCATTTCAAAACGACAAGAAGCAGGTCAGCCCCGCGAGTGAAACAATAGTCAAGGTTCCCTCGAGCAGATGGGCGAAATAATCTGTCTTGACTTGGTCTCACTAGCAACCCAGCCTTCGAATCTCCTGCCCGAAACTCGAAGACATCCTACTAAACACGGGCCCCTTCCTATTCCGGACTCTTCTGAGTCGCTTGAAAGCGTGACTTCACAGTGTGCCGCCGACCTAAAGTTCAAGCACCTTGGGCTATGCGTAATCAATTGTCACTCGACAACAGTTGGGTAACACTTAGGCAGGACAATGAGATGGCGGTGAGTGCTCAAAAAAGCAAGCTTCTGCAAATCCAGGAGCTAAGCATGACGTATTTTCCTGCTACAGGAAATCCCGTGCATGCTTTAGACGATGTTTCCCTCGAAGTCCGCGCCAAAGAAGTTCTCGGGATCCTCGGGGAATCGGGATGTGGCAAGAGCACACTCGCCACCGCGGTTTTGCGACTGCTTCCTGCAAACTGTAAACATCAACATGGACAAATTCTCTTTCGCGATCACGATCTGCTGACGTTATCCGAATCTGAGATCAATAGAATTCGCGGGCGCGAAATCGCGCTGGTAGCCCAAGATCCAGCTTTGTCGTTGAATCCAGTCATGACGGTGGGCAATCAGATTGCGGAAGTTCTTCAACCGCACGTTCCATTGCAAAGCAAACAACGCCAGGAGCGAGTTAGAGCCTTGCTTGGTGAAATGGGCTTCGATCAACCGAGTGAAATTTATGTAGCATATCCCCATCAACTCAGCGGTGGACAATGTCAGCGAGTGGTGATTGCGCAGGCAGTAGCATGTCAGCCTTCATTGATCATTGCGGATGAACCCACAAGTAAATTGGACCCCCCCTTGCGGGCTGATGTAATAGCCCTCCTATCAAGGATTCATAAGCAGTTTGGCATGGCCATTTTGCTAATCAGCCATGACCCAACGCTGTTCATCGGATTCGCAGATCGCGTCGCAACAATGTACGCGGGACGCATTGTAGAAACCGGAAATTGCAAAGAGATCTTTGCTCGCCCCCTACATCCCTACACACAGGCTTTGGTACGACTTGCTAAGTCGGCTGCAACCGACAGCATCAAGGCTAAAAGCCACTTCCCTTTCATAGAAGGAGACGCCGCTGATCTCACTGTCAAAGGACCTGGCTGCCGATTTGAGCCACGCTGTGCTGAGCGGATGGAGATTTGTACTTGCAACGTTCCACCTGACTTCTCGCCAGAAATAGAGAGGAGCGTGAGTTGCTTCAAATATGCCGAGTAGCCTGACAACCGATGTGTCATCCAGCAACCCCCTGTTACGGGTAAAAGCCTTGTGTAAACACTACGTACGCGGCCACGTTTGGAAAAAGCGTGTGTCCATACAAGCGATCAATCAAGTCAATTTTGAAATCGCAGCAGGACACACCCTTGCCTTAGTCGGAACTTCTGGTTCTGGCAAATCCACCGTGGCGCGCTGCATAACTCGCTTAGAACGACCAGAGACCGGACATATTTGGATTGAAGGAACGGATATTGCAAGGCTTGGATCACAGGAACTATCCCCCTTTCGCCGGTCAATCCAGATGATTTTTCAGGATCCTATCACTTCGATGAATCCACGGTTTTCCGCAGCAGAAGTTATCGAAGAACCATTGCTCATCCAAGGTAGAAGCCGGGCGGAACGAAGAGAAATTGCTGAGGCCCTGATACAAGATGTCGCACTCTCTCCTGGGTGGCTTGATCGGTCAGTCATGGAGTTCAGCGGCGGGCAACGTCAACGATTAGCGATTGCACGCGCTCTTACACTGCAACCAAGATTACTTGTACTGGACGAAGCGCTGTCCGGACTTGATTTGTCCACGCAGGCGCAGATTGCCAACTTGTTGCTCGATCTCCAATCGAAACGCTGTCTAACTTATTTGTTGATTTCGCATGAAATGGGACTGGTTGCCAGGATGGCGGACACCGTCGCGGTCATGGCAAACGGGCAGATCGTCGAGAGCGGAGACCTGGAGCAAGTTCTTACCGATCCTCAGCACATGGAAACAAAAAATCTGTTGGCGTCGGTAAAAGTGACAGAACTGAAGCTTGCGGCGGGAGCACCGTCGTGAACTACCTCGGGCGCAGGCTGATCCGCACCGTGTTGCTTCTCGTCGGAGTTTCGGTACTCTGTTTTCTCTTCACCGAAATGGCTCCAGGCAGTTTTTTTGATGATATGCGGGTCAATCCGCAGATTTCTCCCGAAACAATTGCCATGCTTCGTTCCCACTACGGATTGGACCAGCCGCTCATCGTGCGCTATGGACGCTGGGTGAAGTCGGCCCTGCATGCGGATCTTGGATATTCGATCGCCTACAACGTACCTGTAGCACCACTGCTTTGGGGCAGGGCGCAAAACACATTGTTACTAAGCGTAACAGCAATGTTGTTGACGTGGTTGATCGCGGTGCCTCTAGGTGTATGGACCGCAGCTCGGCGTGGCAAAGCACTGGATAAAACGACTAGCATTGGCGTTTCACTCCTTGTAGCTATTCCAGAAGTTGTGATTGCGGTGGCCTTACTCGCAATTGCCGTGCGCTGGCGCGTGCTTCCGATTGGTGGCATGAAATCGGAAGATCTCGATGGACTTCCTTTATGGGTGCGCATTAAAGACATCGCGGAGCACATGTTGCTCCCAGTAATTGTTCTCACACTGGTGGACAGCGCTTTAGTCGTCCGCCACGTCCGTGCTGCTGTACTGGAAATATTAGAAGCGCCGTTCGTACAAGCAACTCGCGGATTTGGAATCAGCCGCTCACGCGTGCTTTTTCGCCACGTGCTTCCGGCCGCAGCAAACCCTGCCATATCTTTATTTGGGCTTTCCCTCGCGGGTCTTCTAAGCGGATCACTACTCGTAGAAGTAATCTGCGGATGGCCAGGATTGGGGCCGCTGATTTTAGATGCAACGTTGTCCCGGGACTTCTACATGGTCGTCGGAGGCATCATGGTTTCAACCATCTTTATGTTGGGCGGCAACCTGATAGCGGATATCGTCCTGACCGTGATTGATCCGCGCATTCGCACTGGAGCGCCCGATGCGCTTTAAAACCAAGCTCCTAGTCGCCGCACTCGTAGTTGTACACTTCGTTTTATTGTTCGCGGGTTTCATCGCGCCATATGATCCTGCGGAGCAAAATCGCGTACTTCCATATGCTCCTCCATCACGACTGCATTTCAGGGATGCCTCCGGCTTCCACCTGAGACCATTTGTTTACGGCTTGAAGCTAGATCTGGACGGATTTACCGAAGACAAGAATCAAGTCTTCCCTATTCATATCTTCGTAAGGGCATCGAGATATAAATTGTTAGGCTTCTTCGAAACTAACTGGCACCTACTCGGAGTCAGTGGATCCGGAAGATTGGTTCTCCTTGGCACGGATGGGTTTGGGCGCGATGAATTTTCCCGTGTGCTCCATGGCGGACAAATTTCAGTCGCAGCTGGCATCGTCGCTACCTTCGATGCCTTGCTCGTCGGCATGATGCTGGGGATGTTGGCAGGATATTATGGTGGCTGGGTCGATGAGTCATTGATGGGAGCTGCTGAGCTTTTTCTTTCTTTACCCTGGCTCTATTTTCTGCTCGGGGTGCGTGCCTTTCTCCCGTTACATGTCAGCCCTGCTCGGACCTTCCTTTTGCTGACGTGTGTTATAGGTCTTATCGGGTGGGCACGTCCTGCTCGTCTTGTACGCGGTATTGTGGCAAGCGCACGATCGCGCAACCACGTATTGGCAGCGCGCGGCTTTGGCGCCTCAGATTTCTACCTGCTGCGAAGGCATATTTTCCCTGAAATATACGGTGTGTTGTTGACGCAGGCGACAGTGCTAATACCTCGGTACATTGCGGCAGAAGTGGCCTTATCGTTTCTGGGACTGGGTGTAAATGAGCCGGTTGCCAGCTGGGGGAATATGTTAAGCACATTACAGCAATACAGTGTTTTGGTTTCCTACGCCTGGTTGCTGGCGCCTGCATGCGCACTCGTCGTTACCTCCGTAATCTATAGTCTCCTCGCGGACTGCCTTCATTCCCAGTTAAAATTTCAATCAAGCTGAAAACCTGCGTTCTGTGGGCATAGGGGAGTTATGAAACTCATCACCAACCTAGCCCTACTCGTGTGCCTGCACGCGGCTTTGTGCTTTGCTGTGATTGCTCCGGAAACTCCGAGCGCCGGCGAAGAACTCGACCGCGCCGCGGATGTGTCCGGTCACTCTGGCGGACATCTCACCATCGGTGAGCGTGCGGAACCAAAAACCCTTAACCCAGTCATCGCCACCGATGCGGTTTCGCGCGAGGTCATCGGCAGAATGATGGCGGATCTCGTCGAAATCAATCGCGCGACTCAACAAACTCAGCCGGCTTTAGCTAAATCCTGGAAGATAGCCCCTGATGGCCGCGCTTTTACTTTGCAATTGCGCAAAGGCATCCGCTTTTCCGATGGGCATCCCTTCGATGCTGATGACGTAGTGTTCTCGTTCAAGGTTTACATGGACGAAAACGTGGACTCCCCACAGCGCGACCTCCTGATTGTTGATGGCAAGCCTCTTACCGTTACAAAACTGGATCAATATACGGTGCAGTTTACGTTGCCGCGCCCCTACGCGGCGGCCGAGAGGATCTTCGATGGGCTGGCCATGTTGCCCAAGCACTTACTTGAAAAACCGTACCATGAAGGAAAATTTGCACAGGCATGGTCACTGAATGCGGCTGCTTCTGAAGTTGCTGGACTAGGTCCGTTTCGCTTGAAGCAGTATGTGCCAGGACAGCGGGTAGTGTTGGAGCGTAATCCTTACTACTGGAGAGTTGATCGAGACAATCACCGTCTGCCCTACCTCGATGAATTGGTTTTCCTTTTTGTGGGCACGGAAGACGCACAGGTGATGCGCTTTGAAGCAGGCGAGACAAACCTCGTAAGCCGTCTGAGCTCAGAGAACTACAACCTCTTAACTCGGGAGCGTGCCCGTACAAATGCACAGCTCGCTGATCTTGGGCCTAGCCTCGAGTACAACTTCCTGGTTTTCAATCAAAACGATCTGAGCTCCAAGAAACTCGATGCAACCGCGCAGAGGCAGAAATGGTTTCGTGCCCTTAAATTCCGCCAGGCAGTTTCGGCAGCCGTAGACCGGGACGCGATTGTGCGCTTGGTGTACGGTACTCGAGGCTCTGCGCTGTGGGGAAATGTGGGGCCGGGAAATAAACTCTGGAGCAACACTTCAATCCCGCATCCGTCACCTTCACTTGATACTGCCCGCCAACTTCTAAAATCCGCAGGGTTTTCCTGGAACCAGAGCGGACAGCTGCTCGATGCTTCCGGTCAACAGGTCGAGTTTTCCATCGTCATCAGTTCCTCGAACACACAACGCATGAAGATGGCGACACTCCTACAGGACGATCTTTCCCATCTTGGCATGCAGGTGCACTTAGTCCCGCTCGAATTTCGCGCACTGATTGACCGTGTCTTTCAAAGCTTAGACTACGACGCAGCCATCATGGGACTTGGTGGCGGGGACGCTGATCCCAATCCTGAAATGAATGTCTGGATGTCGAATGGGACATCACATTTATGGAATTTAGGCGAAACCCAGCCCGCCACTGCATGGGAGCGCGAAATCGATCAACTCATGCAGCAACAGATGATTACGTTGGACTATGCGAAGCGCAAGCAACTTTACGATCGCGTGCAATCTCTGATTTCAGAGAATCTTCCTTTTATTTTCTTAGCTACCCCCAATGTTCTGGCCGCTGCCGATCCTCGAGTCGGTAATTTTCATCCTGCGACCCTCGATCCCTGCACGTTGTGGAATGTAGATGAACTTTATGTCCGCGGATCAGTTGAGATCGCAGGAGCGCGATGACCGGAACTGCAGCAAAATTGCAGCTGGAGCGCCCTACCGCTGCCGGCGACGAGCAGCTTATCAAGCAATGCCTCAAGGGGAATCAAGCAGCATGGTCGGCATTGATCGATAAGTACAAGAACCTTGTTTACTCAATTCCAATCAAGATGGGGATGTATCAGGATGCCGGCGACATTTTTCAAGCCGTGTGCGTAGATCTGCTTACAGAGTTGCCCAAACTTCGGGAACACCGGGCATTGCCAAAATGGTTGATGCAGACCTGCTATCACAAATGCCTGCACTACCGAAGGAACGCAAACCGTCAAGTCGAACTCGACCCTATCGAGGCAGAAAATCAAGAAAGCGCCGAAACTCTACCTGAACATATGCTCGTGGAGCTTGAAAAAGAGCAAAGTGTCCGCGATGCAATTGCTGCGATATCTGCCCGCTGCCAGCAACTGATCCAGATGCTCTTTTTCGAACTTCCTCCGCGCCCCTACGACGAAATCGCTAAAAAACTTGGACTGGCCACGGGCTCCATTGGGTTCATTCGTGGTCGTTGCCTGACACGGATGAAAAAGCAGTTGGAAAAGAAAGGTTTCTAATGAGCGTCCGCGCCGTACAAAAAACTACCGTGGACGCTATGGTCGAGCGCTTGCTTGCACTCGACGATGTGCCAAGCCGGCAACGGTTAGTAGCCGAGCATCCGGGGATTGAGTGGAAAGAAGTTGTAACAACCCTCACCGATAGGGTCCGCGAAAAGGTTCATGTAGATACTCACCTGGCCGGGCGCCTGGCAGATATCGCAATTGAAGTAGCCGGAACGATTGCCGACCAGGCTTCGAGCGCCAAGAGTCTGCGAGCGAAAGCAAATGCGTTGTATGCCCTTGACCAGCACGCTGCTGCCACCCAACTACATCAGCAAGCGATTAAGTTGTTCGAACAAACAGGCGACGATACAGAACTGGCTCGGACACTCAGCGGCTCAATTCAGCCTCTATTGCTGCTCGGACACTACGATGATGCTTTAGCCGCTGGTGGGCGAGCGAGAGAAATTTTTCAGCGGCAAGGAAATAGCCTCCGACTCGCACGGCTTGATATCAACCTGGGGAATATCTATCAGCGGCAGGATCGATTCTCCGAATCACTAACTTTTTACAAGCGCGCCTATGAAGAGTTGTTGAACCATGACGATGCCGAAGGACTGGCTGCGGTACTCAGCAACCTGTCGCTTTGTTACATCAGTCTGAATGATTTCCCCAAAGCACTTGAACTTCACCAGATAGCACGCCGCCATTGCGAGCAGAAAAACATGCCAATTCTGGTGGCTTATGCCGACTACAACATTGCGTATTTGTACTACCTCCGCGGCGAATACGGACGCGCTATTAAGATGCTCCGTGATGCTTCGGTGAGCGCAAAAAAAGTAGACGACGCATACCAGCTTGCACTGTGCAATCTCGACCTTTCAGAAATCTACTTGGAATTGAATCTAGGCGCCGAGGCGGGGGAGTTAGGCCGCGCAGCCCACGAAGGTTTTCAACAGCTGAGGTTTGGGTACGAAGCCGCTAAGGCATTAGCCTTTACGGCAATGGCGGTAAGCCGCGCAGGCCAAGCGTTTGAGGCCGTCAAGCTGTTTGCGAAGGCCAAAGAAATATTCGTGGAAGACAAGAACAAGGTCTGGCCTTCGCTCATAGACCTTTACGAAGCACTCGTGCTGTTTAATGAAGGAAGGTTGTTTGAAGCCCGGCGCCTTTGCCTGTCCGCCCACGAATTCTTTCAGACCTCTAGCATGCGTGGAAAAGCGGTTCTGGCTCAACTGCTGCTGGCTCGCATTGCGCTGCGAATGAACGACGCAGCGACGGCCGAGCGCTACTGCCAAGCTGCATTGGAAGACCTCGCAAAATTTGACTCTCCCATCCTGACCTACCAGGCAGAATTTCTCATGGGCGAAATTCAACGTGCGACAGGAAAAGATCAATCCGCCTATGACTCCTATCGCCGTGCCGGCGAATCCGTGGAGCGGCTCCGGGGGAATTTGCGTGGTGAAGAGTTGAAGATCGCCTTCTTCCAGAACAAGCTGGAAGTGTATGAAAACCTCATAGACCTTTGTTTACGGCACGCAGGCGGCTTCGAGGAGGCTTTTGGTTATATCGAACTGGCGAAATCTAGAGCCTTGATGGAATTGATGAACCACTCGATGCACGTCGCTAGGGTTGACGATGCCGGACAAAGCGAACTCGTACGCACGATCCGCAATTTCCGCGAAGAACTGAACTGGTACTACAACCTGATCGAGCGGGAACAGTTAAGGCCGGAAGAGCACTCTCAGGAAAGAATCAAATTACTCGAGCAACAGGCACGAGAACGCGAAGACGGCCTTGTTCGAGCGCTGAAGGAAGCCAGCATCACCGAAGCCAGCGAGGCGGGGTTGCAGGTTGTATCTTCGATGTCCCTCGAACAAATTCGAGCGGCATTGCCAGCAGACGCTGCTCTGATTGAATACTTTCGCATTCAGGAAAGAACGATTGCCTGCGTCCTGACGCACGAACAGCTTGAGATCACTCCTGTCACAGTAAATTCACGAATTCAAAAACTACTGCAGTTGCTACAGTTTCAACTCTCCAAATTTCGGCTGGACCCGAACTACGTAGCAACCTTTAATGAGTCACTGTTGCGCGCTACTGAAGCACACTTGAAGAACTTGTATCAGGAATTGTTGGCACCCATCCGCCATTTGCTCGATGCGCGACATTTGGTTTTTGTCCCGCATGGTTTGCTTCACTATGTTCCGTTCCATGCCTTGCACGATGGCGAATCGTATCTGATAGATCGGCACTCGATCTCCTATGCGCCTAGTGCCAGCATTTACGCAACCTGTCAAACAAAACCGGCAGCCATCTCAGGCGATTCATTAATTCTCGGAATTCCCGACGCCCAAGCACCCTCGATCGGGACTGAAGTCGAAAGATTGAACCATCTGCTACCCAATTCAAAACTCTTTGTGGGAGAAGCCGCAACTGAAGACATACTGCGGGAACATGGCCGGGCTAGCCGATTTGTACACATCGCGACGCACGGTTATTTTCGTCAGGACAATCCGATGTTCTCTTCGATACGGCTCGGCACTTCACACCTTAGTGTGTACGACATCTATCACATGCAATTGCCTGCCGAACTGGTCGTGCTTAGCGGCTGCGCCACAGGCATGAATGCGGTTACGCCTGGAGACGAATTGATGGGATTAGTTCGCGGGCTGTTGCACGCCGGAGCGCAGTCTTTGATGCTCAGCCTTTGGGATGTCCACGATGAAAGCACGAAAGAGTTCATGGTGGAGTTTTATAGCCAGCTGCGGCTGGGTGTTGAAAAATCAGCGGCCATGCAGGCGGCGATGCTTACCCTGCGCGAGCGCTACCCCCATCCCTACCATTGGGCCCCTTTCTCATTGATAGGAAAGGGGTAAACACATAATGAATTTTTCTTGTACGACCCTATATTTTTTGCCGGACAAAACCCCCTTTATTCAATGAAAGCAACATCGCTTGTGCGGCTAGTGACATTCAGAAGGTGAGGATCTAAATGGAGCATTTTGCTGATCCCAGATGGGCTGACTACGTGCGCGGAGTCGGTGCTGCCGGCGCGAAACGGGAAATTGAAGCCCATTTGCTATCGGGTTGTGGCGAATGCAAGCCCGCTTTTGACTTTTGGAAATGGGTGGGCGATTTTGCTGCCCGAGACGTTGCCTATACACCACCCGACAACTTAACGCGATTGATGAAGTTAGCGCTTTACAACGAGCAAGTCCCCGAAACCGAAACGTGGACAATCGCCAATCTCGTTTATGACAGCATGAGCAGGCCATTAGTCGCAGGCATACGCAGTGGAGGTACGAGTACACGTCAATTTGTGTTTGAAGCCGAAGGGCTCACGGTTGACCTGCGGTTTGAAAAGAAGCCGCAATCGAACATCATCTATGCTTCCGGGCAGGTGCTCGACAAACAAACACCTTTAACCTGGATGGATAACACGACTGTGATCTTGTGGACTGAGAAGGGGAAAACTATCGACGTAGCGGAAGCAAATAAGCACGGTGAATTTCAGCTTCAATTTGAAGCACAAGATCAATTGCGCATTTCGATCGTAACTATGGGGCGGAAAACAGTGCGTATTCCGCTGGGAAGTTTTGAAGCATAGCCAGTTACATCAGGAACACAATGACTGGTTACTAGTAACTATGACCAAGTATTACGGGTGTAAGTAGCGTATCGAAGATTCTGACCTTAGACTTGCGGACATCCCCCAGCTGCAAGAGCTAGTTTTTTCAAGAAGGGGGAAATGCAGAGTCATGAAGGGTTTATCCATACCAAGGTTCAAATACAGACACTTAGGAGTGATAGGTTGCCTGCTCTTGTTGCTGGTTTCGTTGTCTGCACCTGCGGCGCAGGCGGAAACGCGTCTTCTCGTACGTGACTCGTTAGGATTGCCGGGGATCAACCTCACCTGTCTCTTGACAGGTTGCAAGGTAGTGACCGGCCTTGGCGATCCCGACGGACAATTGTTCCTAGTGACTTTTCCTAGCGTGCTTGATCCGGTTACAGGGCTGTTACGGTTGAGCCTGCAGACTGGAATACTATCGGTTGAAATCGATCAGCCGGTGAACACACAGCCGGCATACGCGAGCAACACGCCTTCGTACTTAACCGATAAGACTCCGGTTTCGTATTACGGGACGACGGTTTGGCGCGGTTACGTCAATCAGCCAGGCAATCAACTTGTCCGCACCAACCAGATGCATTCGGCATTCAATGCCACTGGCGCAGGGGTGATCGTCGCGGTCATAGATACTGGCGTTGATCCCACTCATCCAGTTTTGAAGGATGTTTTGGTGAGCGGATATGACTTCACGCGAAACGTCGCCGGTGGTTCAGAACGCGCCGATGTAAATACGACGCCCCCTGACAACAATTCAGCGCAAACTGCAGTTGTGAATCAGCGTACCGTTGCGGTACTGGATCAGCGCACTGTCGCAGTTCTCGATGGCAGCAACTATTCGGCATTCGGGCACGGCACCATGACAGCCGGAATCGTGCACTTGGTTGCACCTCAGGCAAAGATCATGCCGTTGAAGGCATTCAATGCTAACGGTGTCGGATATGATTCCGATGTATTACGTGCAATCTACTACGCGGTAAAGAACGGCGCGAAAGTGATGAATATGAGCTTTGATTATTCAAGCTATTCCGCCGAACTGGCACGCGCTATCCGTTACGCCAACAGCAAGGGCGTGGTCTCAGTTGCCTCGGCTGGAAACGATGGCCAACGGACCACGGTTTATCCGGGCGGCTTGCCGGGCGTGGTTGATGTTGCTTCCACCTCCAATTGGGATATCCAGTCCACCTTCACGAACTACGGTGCGCCGCCGGTATGGATGGCGGCACCGGGCGAAGGCGTCATGACTACATATCCTTGGGGCACCTATGCTGCCGGCTGGGGGACTTCCTTCAGCACGCCATTTGTCGCCGGAACAGCAGCCGTTATGCTTGGCACAAATGGGTCTTGCAGAAGCAGTTCGAGCATCCCATTGGGTCTGGCAGCAGCCGACTACATCGGGGACCTGGATATGGGCTTCGGGCGCCTCGACACGTACAAAGCCGTTAGCGGGTGTCGCGTGCTCCCTTAAGCAATTTGCAGTATTTGAAAGCAGCGCTTTGCCGTTAAGGATCGCAAGGCGCCTGCTTCATAATATTAGCGGACTACAGCGGGACAATAATGGCGATCATCGCAAATCCGAAATTTGAGGTCCCAGAACTCTTACTTCGCGTTAAGGAATTAGAGGAGCAACAACTAGGACTCCGCAACTCGGTGATTTGCGCCTTCAATCAACTGCTGGACCTTAAAGACATCAGCACCGGCGTCCATAGCACACGCCTGGCAGAGTGGGCAATTCGGGTCGCTAGAAAGATGGACATTCCGGAAGAACACTCCTATCAGATCGAAGTTGCCGCGCTTTTACATGACATCGGCAAGATCGGCGTGCCGGACGCAATTCTGAAAAAGTCCAGCTCACTTACCGAAGAAGAACGTGCACTCATCAATCGTCACCCCGAATACAGTTGGTCGATTCTTCGCCTATTCCCAGGGCTCGAACAAGCGAGCCTTTATGCCCTTCATCATCACGAGAGCGTGGACGGAACTGGTTATCCTGCTAAGTTAAGGGGACAAGATGTTCCGCTGGTCTCACGTATCATTTCGGTCATTGATGCGTACGATGCGATGGTTTCAAACCGATGCTATCGAAAAGGCCTTCCTCATAGAGAAGCAATCTCACGCCTGCTCAAGAACAGTGGTACACAGTTCGATTCTTGTGTTGTGCAGATGTTTATACCTATCGCAGAACAGGAAACTGCCGATGTCTTTGAGGCGGCGGGGACAAGCACAGCTGCAGTGCTTTGAAAATCGCTGATTACTTGAATCCGTAGTCCTCGAAACACTGCCCTCCGCGTAAAGCTGCTGGATAAGACAGTTCTCCTTTCCTTCTGTGGCAACGGCCGCCCGTTCTCGTGAACCCTGTGCCTTTTTCCGTCGCCCCAGACAAAAGGAGCTTCGGGACAACCTCCATCGGCACTGCGGCCCCTCCAAGGGACGAACGTAATTGAGGCGTTAGCTTTGTAGGCGGTGTCGCCATGCATCGTTTCCCTGCCAGCGTTGTCCTGATTCTGTTTTCATCTCTGAGCCTCGGACAGACTTACAAAAAGGTGATCGGAACCAATACCGGCTTCCCTCTGACTACCGTTCGCACGACAGATATCAACAACGATTCTGTTCCTGACCTGTTGATATTGAACCGCGACAGCCTCGATGCCATACGTATGAATTCGAATGGCGAATTCGCTTGAACCAGCGATCTAATGATGATGCATTGCTGAGGCGTCTACGCATTTGACGTCGGGGTTCCAGTCGGCAAAGATACCGCTCGGACTCGCCTTCCACGTCCAGACGTGCAGGTACCAAATGCCCAGACGTTCAGCCTTCTTGAGAGCTTGCCCCATGACGCGCGGAGGCTCATTGGATGTCCAAGCGGAAGTCGGCACGATGAACTCGACGCCATTCAGTTGGAACGTGCCGTCCGGCTTCTTCTCGTAAACCATCACCTCCGGATGCTCAACGTCGAGTGTCGCGTCGCGTAGCGCCTGGTTCTCAAAGTGGTAGCCCATCGCTCCCGCTGGCTGATATTCGATGCACTCATTCGCACGTTTGTACCCAGCGGCTTCAGCGGCCTCAGCCACCTTGAACTTGACCGTTGCCTCACGAATTTTCTCGATGTCGCGATCCACGGCAACACCAAACCCGCTTGGAAGAATGCCCGGTACCTTATTCTTGTCCATGGCATCTGTTTGCGCTGCGACGGCATGCATAAGCGCAAATATCACCATTAGTGCTCCAGCGGTCCACATATTCAATCGAGGCATCTTCGTTGTCCTTTCGGAATCGGTCCTTTTCTTCGGCATGGGGCGGATGCTAGCGCGGCAGAGGCAAAGATCGACACGTGTTTTTGACAGACTGTCCCGACGGAGTGCCGAACTGGACTGATGTTGCGGCGAGTGCAGTTGGTCATCGTGGAAGGCCGTTTCGTCAAAAGCTGGCTCGGCCGAGGCTGGCCCGTGGCAGAATGAAGGCGTGATGTCGCCCCGAATGCGTAAGCAAATCCGGCTGATGGCAGGACTCTGGCTGGCGTGGACCATTGCCGGACTTTTCTACATCACTCAAGACTCAGTGCCGCGGCTCTATCGAGGTCAGACCGTGGCCTGGAAGTATGTGTTCGTCGGCTGGATGGCGGGCATGTACGTTTGCGCCGCACTTACTCCAGCGGTCTTGTGGTTCGGCAACCGGTGGCCGGTTGAGAGGCGTGTCATTAACGCGGGGTTTCATCTCTGCCTCAGCGTTGTTTTCTCGATCCTGGCGACGGTGATCGAAGTCCCTGTGCTATTGCTGCTCGGCGTCTTCCCGGCCGCGACACCGCCTCCCGTTATCACCGGAATCAGAATCTTTCTGTCGTTTGGCATTCAGGGAGGCGTCCTCCGCTATTGGGCAGTGATCGCCCTTCAGGCCGTGTACCGGTCGCAAAAGAACGCCAAGATTCGAGAGCGGGAGACTTTCGACTTGAGGGTGCAGGCATCCGAGCTCGCGAAGCAGCTCGCCACTGCGCAACTGAGTGCCCTCAAGATGCAGTTGCAACCGCACTTTCTCTTCAACACGCTCGGCGCCATCATCGTCTTGATCCAGCAGCAAAAAACTGCACAGGCCGAAGCGATGGTCGCGAGGCTCGGCGATCTCCTACGTCTCACGCTTGAAGACGTGGAAGCGCAGGAAGTGCCGCTGTGGCGCGAGCTGGAATTCCTGCGACTGTATCTCTCGATCGAGCAGGTTCGCTTTGAGGATCGATTGAGGGTGCACATTGCGTCGGCTCCCGCACTGTCCGAAACCCTCGTGCCGCACATGGTGTTGCAGCCGATCGTCGAGAACGCGGTCCGGCATGGTCTCGGTCAGAGCGAGGAAGCGGTGACCATCGAAGTGGGGGCGACAAGCACGAACGGCTCACTCGCGCTCGTTGTGTCGGACGACGGGCCAGGGCTCGTGTCGCCCAAGCCTGATCACTCTGGAATCGGGCTGACGAACACGAGGGCCCGCTTGACGCGGCTGTACGGTGATAGCGCGCGTCTCGATGTCGAGCAAGCGGCGGGTCGGGGGGTACGCGTCAGGATCACATTGCCGATCCGGACGATCCCCGCCGAGGGTGGACAATGAGATTGAAGGTTCTCGTCGTAGATGACGAGCCGCTCGCGCGCGAGGGCTTACAGCTGTTGCTCGGCCGTCAAGCACAGGTCGAATCTGTCTTGGAAGCACGAAACGGAAGAGAAGGAATCGCCCGCATTCGCGAGCAGAAGCCGGACCTG
>Ga0157375_10000822_pt1 | contig 27173 bp, 19 predicted proteins | sample M35metaG_FD_115311 | JGI IMG/M metagenome (GOLD analysis project Ga0157375, IMG submission 115311) | Miscanthus rhizosphere microbial communities from Kellogg Biological Station, Michigan, USA - M3-5 metaG | ecosystem: Host-associated > Plants > Roots > Rhizosphere > Soil | place: USA: Michigan... | reverse complement strand
GAGGAGGGGAAGCCCTGGGCGCGGACGAGCCGCGAGTGGGTCCCGGATCCCGGGACGCCGGAGTCCGGCCGGACCTCGCCGCTGCGGGCGCTCGCGGGGAAACTGCCGTCGCCCCTCCGGAGCGCGCTCCGGGAGCTTCGGCCCGCGTCCGGGAACGGAAGGCCGCGCCATCCCAGCTCGCCCGCGACGGCGAGCGCGGCGCGCCAGGGGCTCGGCTGGCAGCCGGCCGCGCGCTACCGCCCATTCTGGTCCGCGATGCCGGCCTTCGCGCTGCCGTCCTTCTACGACGGGCGCATCCGTATCAACCTCGCGGGACGCGAGCGCGATGGAATCGTTCCGGCCGCGCGGTACGAGGAAACCCTCGCCGGGCTCGAGACGCTGCTGCGCGAATGCCGCAACCCGCGCACCGGCGAGCCCGTCGTGGAGTTCTTCGAGCGGGCGTCGACGCGGGACCCCCTCGCTCTCTCGGGATCCGAGGCCGACCTGCTCGTCATCTGGCGCGGTGTCGTCGCGGCGCTCGAGCATCCGCAACTCGGCCTCATCGGTCCGGTGCCCCTGCGACGGACCGGCGGACACACGGGCCCGCACGGGATGGCCTTCGTCGCGTCGCCCGGCCGGGGAGTCGTGCCGGGAGACCGCGGCGTACGGTCCTCCTTCGACGTCGTCCCGACCCTCGTGGATTTGATGGGCGCCGCGGCTCCGGCCGGCGTGACCGGCGCGAGCCTGATCTGATCCGTCATCTCTTGCGCTCCCCTTCGGTAGCCCGCTGAGGAGCGATCCCATGCCGCTGTTCTCCGTCGTCATCCCGACCTTCAACCGCGCGCGGCTCGTGCGCCGCGCCATCGACAGCGTGCTCGCGCAGACGCTCGGCGACTTCGAGGTCCTCGTCGTCGACGACGGCAGCACCGACGACACCCGGCGGGTCGTCGGCGGCATCGGCGATGCGCGCGTCCGCCTGGTCTCGCTGCCGACCAACCGGGGCGCCGCCGCGGCGCGCAACGCCGGGATCGCCGCCGCCCGCGGAGAGCTGATCTCGCTGCTCGACAGCGACGACGAGTACGAGCCGGGCTTTCTCGAGAAGACCCGCGCCGCGCTCGCGGGAACGGGCCCGGACGTCGGCTTCTGCTGGACCGGGACCCGGTGGTCCTCGCGGCTCGAGAAGGACGGGCTCCTCCGCGAGCAGATGCGGCGCCGGATCTGGAGTCCGACGTTCGCGTCTCGCCACGCGGCGTGGCGCTACTGCCTCACGCACGACGCCCCGTGGGGGACGAGCAACGGCGTCACCTTCAAGGCCTCGGTCTTCGCGAAGAGCGGCCCGTTCGACGAGGCGATGCGGGCGTGCGAGGACATGGACCTCCTGGTCCGGCTGATGCGCGACTTCGACTTCGTCGTGATCCCGGAGTGCCTCGTGATCGTCCACGACGACGCGCCGCAGCGGGTCGACGGACATCGCGGCAACCAGGCCGACGCGTGGGCGAGAATGTACGCGAAGTACCGCGACGACATCCGGGGAGACGCCGGGGCCGTCCGGTTCTTCCTGACCATCATCGCCCGCACCTACCGAGAATCGGGCCGCCGGCTCGAGGCCTCGATCTGGGCGCTGCGGTTGATCGCGCGGCGTCCCCTGGATCCCGCGGCCTACCGCCTCCTGTTCCGCAGCGTCACCGGCCTCGCGCGCGGCTGAGCGAGCGAACCTACCGCGCGGCAGGATCCTCGTTCCACAGCGCGCGGAGGGCGGCGTGCGCCTTCTTCGGGCGGCGGTCCAACGTGACCAGGCCGAAGGGGCCGTACTCGGCCGGAAAGTCGTTGGTGAAGCCGCGGCGGTGGCGATAGTCCGCCCAGGACCAGACGACTCCCCCTGCGATCTCCGGGACCTCCCCGACCGCGCGCCAGACGGCCGACACGTACGCGGCCTGGTAGTCCTCGCTGAAGCGCACGTCGCCGCCGGAACCCGGGATGCCGATCGTGCCGAACTCGGTGACGAGGATCGGCTTGTCCGGAAAGAGGCGCGCGAGATCCCGCAGCGCGCCACGGGTCGGCAAGTACACGCGGTCCTCGATCTGTCCGAGATCCTCCGCGACGTCGCCCTCCCACATCCCGTAGTAGAGGTTCGCGGCGATCAGGTCGGCGCGGGCGAAGGCGCGGTTCTTTTCGAAGTCATGGTCCGCGACGTAGGTCGTCAGGCGGGACGGGTCGAGCGCCTTCGCGCGCGCGAGGAGCCTTTCCATCGCGCGAACGCCGAGCTCATCGGCGGTCTCGCATTCGTTCGCCACGCTCCAGATCACGAGCGAAGGATGATTGCCGTCGCGGCGGACCATCTCCCCGAGCGCCTTGTCGGCGAGGTCGACGATCCGGTCGTTCGCGAACTCCGGCGGGACCTTCGGGCGGAAGCTCGCGCGCCACCAGTTCAGCGGAACCTCCTCCATGAAGAGGAGGCCGATCTCGTCGGCGATCCGCAGGTGCGCCGGGGACTGCGGGTAGTGCGTGCGGATCAGGTTCGCGCCGGTCGCCTTGACGGCGAGGAGGTCGGCGCGGATCGTGGCCTCGTCGACGACGGGGCCGTGAACGGGGAACTCGTCGTAGCGGTTGACTCCCCGCACTCGGAGCGCGCGGCCGTTCAGCCGGATCTCCCGGCCGGCCGCCGCGATCGAACGCACGCCGAAGCGATCGCCGACCGCATCGACCTCGTCCGGCCCGGCGAGCAGCCGGACACGCGCCTCGTAAAGGGACGGCGTCTCCGGGCTCCAGAGCCGGGCATCCGGAAGGGACAGCGCGAGAGTCGCGGTCGCCGTACCTCGGGCCGCGACGCGCGCCTCCGCCTCCACCGCGCGCCCCTCCACTTCGAGGCGCACGCGGCCCGCGAAGGGGACCGGAGCCGTGTTCCCGATCTCGACGACGGCCCGAACGTCTCCGTCGCCGCGCGCGACCGGGGCGGCCCGGATCGCGACGTTGCCGAGGTACGCGGGCGCCGTGGTCAGCAGCTCGACCGGCTCGAGGAGTCCGCCGTACTGTACCCACTCGACAATCTCCATGCCGGGCAGCCAGTCGTATCGCGTGCCGTTCTCGACGCGCACGACGATCCACACCCGCGCGTCGTGCCCGCTTCCCGGTGTCCGCCGCGGCGTGATCGGAACCTCGAAGGGCAGGTAGCCCGTCAGATTCTCGCCGGCGGGCTCTCCGTCGATCCAGACGACCGCGCGGTGGTTCGCGCGGCCGAAGCGGAGCCGCTGCCACGTGCCCGGGACGATGCGGTCGGCCGGCAGCGAGAGCGCGTACCAGCCAACGCCCTCGAAGCCGTTCATCACGGCGTCGTACTCATCCCACGCCATCGGGACGGCGACCGGACGCCAACCCTTCCGATCGAGATCCGGCCTTTCCCAGTGCCGCACGTCGCCGATGCGCTGCGGGTCCGGCTGGAAGAGCCAGCCTTCGGAGAGGATCCGGCTCCGCGGCGGCGCGACGCGGCCCGAAGCGGCGAACGCTTGCGGCGAAGCGAAGAGGGTCGCGGCGAGCGAAAGGCCGACCGCGAGGCGGCGCACCGTGGCCCGCTTCATGAGCGCGATTATGCGCCGGAGCGCGCCGCGAGGGTGCGCAGCCGCCGCCACGTGTAAACGATGAGCGCGAGTGCGATCGGCACGCCGATCAGGCTGCGCGGATCTCCGGCGACCGCGTTCACGGAATCCCCGACCAGATTCACGGCGAGGATCCCGAGCGCGACGCGATGACCCCAAACGGTGTTCCTCCAGAGGCCGACCGCGGCGAGCGCGCACGCCGCCGCGACGGTCGCGAGCAGCGGGAGCGCCCATGGCCCCATCCGCAGGAAGCCCTCGTGGCCGCGCGGATTGATCCTCCAGACGGCGTCCAAGGCGGTGCCCGGGAAGAGGAGCAGCAAGGCGGCGAGGCCGCACGCCAGGACGCCGAAGGCGAAGAAGAGGCTCAGCGCCCTCACCCCCGCGGGCCGGGACTCGGGGGTGACGGTGTCGAGGCGGCCGGCGGACATGGGACGTCATTCTGCCGCGGAGGCGGGCGGACACCGAAAACCCGCTCCCGGCGAGGGTCTTCCCGCCGCTCTTCCCTCGCTCCTTCCGCCTCGCACCGCGAGCTCCCCGGTTTTCCGGAACCCGTCGCCGCGCGCCGGGGTTATTTGGGGAAACGGAGGTGCTCGTGGCCGAGACGTTTCAGGAGTACACAGCCCGCATCGGCAGCTACGTCGCCGGCAGGGATCCGATGGCGATCCTGCGGAAGACGCCGAAGACGCTGGCGCGCGCGGTCGGGGCCGCCACGCGCCGCCGGCTCACGGCGCGCCCGGCGCCCGGAAAGTGGTCGGCCGGCGAGATCCTGGCGCATCTCTCCGAGCTCGAGATGCTCTGGGGCTGTCGGCTTCGATTGATTCTGGGAGAGTCCGGCGTCCCGATCGTGGGCATGGACCAGGACGTCTGGGCGAAGAACTCCGCCTACCGGACGATCGACCCCCGCCGCGCCCTCGCCGCCTTCCTCGCGATCCGCCAGGCGAACCTCGACCTGCTCGGGCGCCTCACCCCCGCGCAGCGGCGTCGCTGGGGAGCCCACTCGCAGTTCGGGCGCCTGACGGTGACGCGGCTGACGGAGCTCCTCGCCGGCCACGACGTCAACCACGAGCGGCAGGTCGTGGAACGGCTCGCCCCGAAGAAGAGGAGACGCCGCGCGCGCGACGCCCGCTGAAGCGTCTGGCGGCGCTCAGTCGTCGTCGTCTTCGTCGCCGCCGCCCGCGACGAGCGCCGAGCGGACCGGCGGCGGCATGGGCGAACCGGCGCCGCGCACCGACCTCCAGACGATCTCGTTGAGCTCTCGGTCCGGCGCGCGGTCCGGCTCGTCGAGATTCATCGCGGCGGACGCCTCGGCTCCCCAGGCCTCGGGGTCGTTGCGCTCGTCGAGGGCGATCCGCGCGGGCCGCGCCGCGTACGGCCGGGTGTCCGGCTTCGCGGTGAACGCGGCGCGCAGAGGCGTTGCGGCCGCGTCGTACTGGCTCATCGGGGGAAGGCCCAGGATGAGCTCGATCGTCCGCAGCACGGACGCCGTCGTGTAGAGCGTCGAGTCGAGGAGCTCCCGGCGCGTGTACGGGCTGATCACGAGCGACACCGACCGGTGCGCGTCGACGTGGTCCGGCCCGTCCTGCGCGTCGTCCTCGAGCACGAAGATCACGGAGTCCTTCCAGTACCGGCTCCTCGAGATCGTCTCGACGAGGCGGCCCAGCGCGGCGTCGTTCTCGGCGATCATCGCGCGCGGCGTCGGCATCCGGGCGCGTGTCCCCGCCGTGTGGTCGTTGGGAAGGTGGAAGATCGAGAGCCGGGGAAGATCCCCGTTCTGCTCGAACGCGCGAAACTCCTCGAGCCACGCGTCGATCCGCTTCGCGTCCGGGATCGAGAGGTTCCAGGACGGGTACGTCGGGCTGATGTGCCCCTCGAGGCCGGGCACGGCGGCGACCACCGGTCCCGTCCCCGAGTCCGGATCGTCTTTCCCGGGACGGTGGCCGAACTCGCCGTAACTGCGGTAGCTCACGCCGGCGCGCGCGGCCGCGTCCCAGAGGTAACCCTTCGCCGGCGCCGACACGTTGCCGTAGGCGTTGCGCATCGGGCCGCCGCTGTCGGTCAGGTACTTGCCGCCGCGGCCCGCGTAGTTCATGGGCCACGTCTTCTCGATGACGTCGGTCGCGTAAGCGGCCGTCGAGTAGGAGTGGCCGTCGGCGCTGACCTCGGCGTTGACGTAGAAGTTGTCGAGCTGGACGAACTCGCGGGCCAGGGCGTGCGCGTTGGGCGTCGTCTCCTCGCCGAAGAGGCACAGGCTCGCGTCGCCGTTGCCCTTCGGAAGATCGCCGAGGATCTGGTCGTACGTGCGGTTCTCGCGAATGACGTAGAAGACGTGTTGCAGCGGCGTCCTGCCGCCGGGCCGGCGCGGGATCGGCGAGCCCTTCTCGGCGAGGGACTCCTCCTTCTCGGCGCCGGCTCCCGACGACGAGGACGGGGTCACGCGCCGGACCGTCGCCGTGTAGGCCGCGAGTGCGGCGGCGTCCGGGACGGGCAGGACCGAGAGCGCGCCCGTCAGCAGCGCGCCGATGTACTGCGAGCGGTCGCCCTCCGCTCCGGGTTGCGGGCCGCGCGGGTTCGCCATCGACGTCAGGCCCTTGCCGGACAGCACGAGAAGGCGTTTCCCGTCCGGCGTGAAGGACACGCCCGTGGGATACCAGCCGGTCGGGACGAAGCCCGCGACGCGGCTCGCGCCGGGCCGCGAAACGTCGACGACCGCGACCGCGTTGTTGTCGGCATTCGCGACGAGCAGCGTCTTGCCGTCGGGCGAGAGCGCGAGCGCGTTCGGCGTGCTGCCGGCGGGCGCGTCGGCACCGAGCGCCACCGAGATCTGCTCCTTCGCCGTCTTCGACGCGAGGTCGATCGCCCAGACCGAGTTCGTGTTGGCGCACGCGACGAAGAGGCGGGCGCCGGCATTCTGCGTCGAGGCGGGCGTCGCCGGTACGCCGCCCGCCGTCGCCGCGCGACGGCGTTCCGCGCCGTCGTCGAGGACCATCGCGTTGGCGTGCTCGCCGACCGGCACCTCGCCGCGCCGCTCGAGCGTCTCCGCGTCGAACGCGAGGATCTTCGCGCCGCCCCACGACGAGACGTACACGGTCGCTCCGTCGGCGGAGACGAGGCATCCGTACGGTTCCGCGGCGAGCTCGACGCGTTTCGCGACCGCGCCGGTGTCGAGGTCGACCGCGGCCAGCCGCTGGCCGAGCACGTCGACGACGTACAGCCGGCGCCCGTCGGGCCGCACCGCGAGTCCGCCGAGGAATCCCTCCTTCACGGCGACGCCGACCGCGAAGACGCGGCGCGGCGCGAGCTTCCCGGGACTCCACTGGAACTCGCGGACGCTCCCGTCGGGGCCGCCCGACGCGAAGAGGCGCTTGCCGTCGGGATGCCACGCGAGGCCTAGCCACGCGTCGGCGATCTCCGTCCGATCCGGAGCCGAGAGCGTCTCCAGGTCGACGACGGTCAGCGTCGGCTTCGCGTAGCCGTTATTCGTGACGATTGCCCAGCGGCCGTCCGGCGACACGAGCATCCCGAGCGGCAGATCGCCGACCATGACGTGCCGGCCGGCGGGCGCGATGCGCCAGCCGTTCGGCAGGAGCGTCTCGCCCTTGCCGAGGCGTCCGGGGCGGTCCGCCGCGAGCAGGGAGCCGGCGCAGACGCCGAGAAGCCCGAGGAGAAAGAAGAGACGCTCCCGGACGACCTGAACCCGAACCCGCATGGCGCCCGAGTCTATCCGGTCGGGGACGACCCGCCGCGAGGCGTCGATCGCGCCGGTCACGATACGCTCGCGTCGCGGGCACCGGAAACGCCGTGCCGACAACGCCTCCACGCGCTCCGGCGAGCGCCTGCCCCGCGCCGAGTTCCGTTATCCGCGCCAAAGGGCGACCTGCCCGTTCGCGCAACTGGCGGCGCGGTCCCCGTTCCGCTGTAATGATGCGACCCGGCTCGGCGTTTGCATTCGGGCGGACTCCGGCGTCTTTTTGGGGAACGGGCGCCGGCGTCGACCGGTTTTACTCGAGGAGGCGCAATGAAATCGAACAGCCCGGGGCCCGATCCCGTGAAGTCCGGGCCCGTCGAGCTGCCCGAGGCCCCCGCCGAAGAGAGGGAGCCCTCGCGCGAGAAGGAACCGGAGTCGGAGTCGGAGCCGACGCCCGCCCATCCCCGGCGGCGCGTCTGGATCATCGGCGCGGTCGTCCTCGCGCTCGTCGTGATCGCGCTCCTCGCACGATCCGGAAAATCCTCCGACGAGAAGAAGGCGGCCGCCGCGAAGGCCCGCGCGCAGGCGGCGATTCCGGTCGTCGTCGCCGACGCGCAGACCGCCGACTTCCCCGTCTACCTCTCCGGTCTCGGCACGGTCACGCCCCTCGCGACGGTCACGGTCCGCTCGCGCGTCGACGGCGAGCTCATCTCGGTCGCGTTCAAGGAGGGACAGCTCGTCAAACAGAACCAGCTCCTCGCCGAGATCGACCCGCGGCCGTTCCAGGTGCAGCTCACCCAGGCCGAGGGACAGCTCGCGAAGGACCAGGCCAACCTCGTCAGCGTCAAGCTCGACTACGCGCGCTTCAAGAACCTGCTCGCGGACGGGCTGATCCCCCAGTCGCAGTACGACGCCCAAGCCTCGCTCGTGGCGCAGGTCGAGGCCTCGATCAAGACCGACGAGGGGCTCGTCGCCGGCGCACGGCTCAACCTGACCTACACGAAGATCACCGCGCCGATCAGCGGCCGCGCCGGACTCCGCCAGGTCGATCCCGGCAACATGGTGCACGCGGCGGATTCCGGCGGCATCGTCGTGCTGACGGAGCTCGATCCGATCGCCGTGCTGTTCACGCTCCCGGAGGACAGCCTCCAGTCGGTGCTCAAGAAGATCGGCGGCGGCGCCACGCTCGCCGTCGAGGCGTGGGACCGCGACCTGAAGGCGAAGCTCGAGGACGGCAAGCTCCTGACGGTCGACAATCAGATCGATCCCACCACCGGAACGGTCCGCCTCAAGGCGGTCTTCGACAACCACCAGGGCGCGCTGTTCCCCAACCAGTTCGTCAACGTCCGGCTGCTGATCGACACGCTCCGTCACGTCGTCGTCGTTCCGTCCGCGGCCATCCAGCGCACGACGCAGGGCGCCGTCGTCTACGTCGCGTCGGCCGACGGCACCGTCGCGATGCGCCCGGTCCAAATCCCGCAGCAGAGCGGCGACCGCGCGGTCATCGCGAAGGGCGTCGAGGCCGGCGAGCAGGTCGTCACCGACGGCGTCGACAAGCTGCAGAACGGCTCGAAGGTGACGACGCAGAAGGCAGGAGAGCGCCGGCCTCCGGCGAAGGCCTCTTGAGCCCGTCCCGCCCCTTCATCCTCCGGCCCGTCGCCACCTCGCTCCTCATGGTCGGCCTGCTCCTCGCGGGCCTGGTCGCCTACAAGCAGCTGCCGGTCTCCGCCCTGCCGCAGGTGGACTACCCGACGATCCAGGTCGTCACCTTCTATCCGGGCGCGGGCCCCGAGGTCATGGCGTCCTCCGTCACCGCGCCGCTCGAGCGGCAGTTCGGCCAGGTTCCCGGCCTCAACCAGATGACGTCGACCTCGGCCGACGGCGCCTCGGTCATCACGCTGCAGTTCGCGCTCGACCTCGACATCGACATCGCCGAACAGCAGGTCCAGGCGTCGATCAACGCCGCCGGCACGTTCCTTCCGCGCGATCTGCCGAACCCGCCCGTCTACAGCAAGGTCAACCCGGCCGACTCGCCGATCCTGACGCTCGGCCTGACGTCGGAGTCGATGCCGCTGTCGCGCGTCCACGACCTCGCCGACACGCGGCTCGCGCAGAAGATCTCGCAGCTGCCGGGCGTCGGGCTCGTCTCGCTCACGGGCGGCCAGAAGCCGGCCGTGCGCGTGCGCGCGAATCCGACCGCGCTGTCCTCGTACGGGCTGACGCTCGAGGACGTCCGCAACGCCATTGCCGCCTCCAACGTCAACGAGGCCAAGGGCAGCTTCGACGGTCCCAACCACGCGTACACGATCGGCGCCAACGACCAGCTGCTGACGAGCGAGGAGTACAAGCCCCTCGTCGTGGCGTACCGCAACGGAGCGCCCGTCCGCCTCCAGGACGTCGCCTCGGTGACGGACGCGACCGAGAACGCGCGTCAGGCCGCCTGGATGAACGAGGTCCCCGCGGTCATCGTCAACATCCAGCGCCAGCCGGGCGCGAACATCATCCAGGTGGCGGACCGCGTGAAGGCGCTCCTGCCGCAGCTGCAGACCACGCTGCCGTCCGCGATCAAGGTCGCGATCCTCACGGACCGGACGACCACGATCCGCGCGTCGGTCCGGGACGTGCAGTTCGAGCTCATGCTGACCATCGCGCTCGTCGTCATGGTGATCTTCCTCTTCCTGAGGAACCTCGCCGCCACCATCATCCCGAGCGTCGCCGTGCCGCTCTCGCTGATCGGCACGTTCGCCGCGATGTACCTGCTCGGCTACAGCCTCAACAACCTGACGCTCATGGCCCTGACGATCGCGACCGGATTCGTGGTCGACGACGCCATCGTCATGATCGAGAACATCATGCGCTACGTCGAGGAGGGCGAGAAGCCGCTCGACGCCGCTCTGAAGGGCGCCGAGCAGATCGGCTTCACCATTCTGTCGCTGACCGTTTCGCTCATCGCGGTGCTCATCCCGCTTCTCTTCATGGGCGACATCGTCGGCCGGCTCTTCCGCGAGTTCGCGGTGACGCTCTCCGTGACGATCCTCGTCTCGGCGGCGGTCTCGCTGACCCTGACGCCGATGATGTGCGCCAGGCTCCTCAGGCACAAGGACGACTCGGAGCAGACCCGCTTCGCCCTGGCCGCGGAGCGGGTCTTCGACAAGATCGTGGACTTCTACCGGCGCACGCTCGAGAAGGTGCTCGAGCACCAGCCCCTGACGCTGGCGGTCGCGGTCGCGACGCTACTCGTCACGATCCTCCTCTACGTGGTCATCCCCAAGGGCTTCTTCCCGGTCCAGGACACGGGCGTCATCCTCGGCATCTCCGAGGCCCCGCAGAGCGTCTCGTTCTCGGCCATGGCCGAGCGGCAGCAGGCGCTCGGGCGCGCGATCCTGAAGGACCCCGCCGTGGCGAGCCTCTCCTCGTTCATCGGCGTGGACGGCACGAACGCGACGCTCAACAGCGGGCGCATCCAGATCAACCTGAAGCCGCTCGACGAGCGCAAGACGCGCGCGGGCGACATCATCCGCCGCCTGCAGCCCGCGATCGCTCAGGTCTCCGGGATCACGCTCTACATGCAGCCGGTCCAGGAGCTCACCGTCGAGGACCGCGTCAGCCGCACGCAGTTCCAGTACAGCCTCGAGGATCCGGACTCCGTGGAGCTCGCGGAGTGGTCGCCGAAGCTCGTGGCCGCGCTGCAGAAGCGGCCCGAGCTCGCCGACGTCGCCACCGACCAGCAGAACCGGGGCCTGCGCACGACGCTCGTCTTCGACCGCTCGACGATGTCGCGACTGGGGATCACGCCGCAGGCCGTCGACGACGCCCTCTACGACGCGTTCGGGCAGCGCCAGGTCTCGACGATGTTCACGCAGCTCAACCAGTATCGCGTCGTCCTCGAGGTCGATCCCGGCTTCTCGGATCATCCCGAGGACCTGCGCAACATCTACGTCCACGGCATGACGTCCGGCTCCGGCACGGCGCCCGCGACCGGCACCACGGGCGCCCCGACGGCGTCTTCCGCGGCGCCCGGGACGAGAGCGACGGCCGGCGTCAGCGCCGGCAGCGTCGTCCCGCTCTCGGCGTTCACGACGATGCAGGAGTCGCGCGGCACCCTCGCGATCAACCACCAGGGGCAGTTCCCGGTGGTCACGATCTCCTTCAACCTGGCGCCCGGCGCCTCGCTCGGCCAGGCCGTCAAGGCGATCGAGCAGGCGCGAACGGAGGTCGGCATGCCCGCGAGCATCCAGGCCGACTTCCAGGGCACGGCGCGCGCCTTCCGCGCCTCGCTCGTGAATACGCCTCTGTTGATCCTCGCCGCGATCATCACGGTCTACATCCTGCTCGGCGTCCTCTACGAGAGCTACATCCACCCGGTGACGATCCTCTCGACGCTGCCGTCGGCGGGCGTCGGCGCGCTCCTCTCGCTGATGATCTGCGGGATGGACTTCAACGTGATCGCGCTGATCGGCATCATCCTGCTGATCGGCATCGTCGAGAAGAACGCGATCATGATGATCGACTTCGCCCTCGACGCGGAGCGCCAGGAGGGCAAGCCGCCGCAAGAGGCGATCTTCCAGGCCGCGCTCCTGCGGCTGCGCCCGATCCTCATGACGACCTTCGCCGCGCTGCTCGCCGGCGTTCCGCTCGCGCTCGGCGGCGGGACGGGCGCCGAGCTGCGCAAGCCGCTGGGCGTGGCGATCGTCGGCGGCCTCATCTTCTCGCAGGTCCTGACGCTCTACACGACGCCGGTGATCTACCTCGCGTTCGACCGGCTCGCCCGCCGGATCGCCGGGCGGAAGGCGTCGCGGCGTCACGCGGCCGCGCCGCGGGCGACGAACCGCGGCGGGACGGCCACCGCATGAGGCACCTCTTGGGGCCGGGCATGGGGCCGGCGTGAGCCTCTCTTCCGGATTCATCAAGCGCCCGATCGGGACGACGCTTCTCACGATCGCGATCGCGCTCGCCGGTGGCGTCGCGTACTTCTCCCTGCCCGTCTCGCCGCTGCCCCAGGTCGAGTTCCCGACGATCAACGTGAACGCGAACCTGCCGGGCGCGAGCCCCGAGACGATGGCCTCGTCGGTCGCGACGCCTCTCGAGCGGCAGTTCGGCCGCATCGCGGGCGTCACCGAGATGACCTCGACCAGCTCGCTCGGCTCGACGTCGATCGTCCTTCAGTTCGACCTCTCGCGCGACGTCAACGCCGCGGCGCGCGACGTCCAGGCCGCGATCAACGCGGCGCGCGGCCAGCTCCCGGCGAACCTGCCCTCCAACCCGAACTACCGCAAGGTCAACCCGGCGGACGCGCCGATCATGCTCCTGGGGCTCGTCTCGGACACCGTCGACAAGGGCAGGATCTACGACGTCGCCTCCTCCGTGCTCCAGCAGAAGATCGCGCAGATCGAGGGCGTGGGCCAGGTGTACGTCGGGGGCGGCGCGCTCCCGGCGGTGCGCGTCGAGGTCAACCCGACCGCGCTGAACAACGCGGGCCTCTCCCTCGAGGACGTCCGCACGTTCCTGTCGAGCCAGAACGCGAATCGGCCCAAGGGTCAGATCGGGGCGGCCGAGCGCGCGTGGGCGATCGGCGCGACGGACCAGCTCCTGGCGGCGTCGCAGTACAAGCCGCTGGTGCTCTCGTACCGTTCGGGCGGCGCGCTGCGGCTCTCCGACGTCGCCGACGTCCGGGACTCGGTCGAGGACGTGCGCACGGCCGGACTCGCCAACCGCAAGCCCGCGATCCTCATCATCATCTTCCGCCAGCCGGGCGCCAACATCATCGACACCGTCGACCGGATCAAGGCCCTTCTGCCGCAGCTCCAGGCCGAGCTCCCGCCGTCCATCCGGTTCTACGGCGCGCTCGACCGCTCGACGACCATCCGCGCCTCGGTCCACGACGTCCAGATCACGCTCCTCATCTCGATCGTGCTCGTGATCCTGGTCGTGTTCGCTTTCCTGCGGAGCGTCCGCGCGACCCTGATCCCGAGCGTGGCGGTGCCCGTCTCGCTCATCGGGACCTTCGGGGCGATGTACCTGCTCGGCTACAGCATCGACAACCTCTCGCTGATGGCGATGACGATCGCGACCGGATTCGTCGTCGACGACGCCATCGTCGTGATCGAGAACATCACCCGTCACCTCGAGGAGGGAGTCCCGCCGCGCGAGGCCGCCGAGATCGGAGCGAAGGAGATCGGCTTCACCGTCTTCTCGATCTCGGTCTCTCTCGTGGCCGTGTTCATCCCGATCCTGCTGATGGGCGGCATCGTCGGGCGCCTCTTCCGCGAATTCGCCGTGACGCTGTCGATCGCGATCCTCGTGTCGATGGTGATCTCCCTGACGACGACCCCGATGATGTGCGCCGCGCTCCTGAAGAACCCGGAGACCGAGAAGCACGGCCGGCTCTTCCGGTGGAGCGAGCGCGCGTTCGACGCGATCCTCTCGGCCTACTGGCGCATGCTCTCGGCGGTGCTGCGGCACCAGCCGCTGACGCTCGCCGTGACCATCGCGACGATGGCGGCGACGATCTTCCTCTACGTCAGGGTGCCCAAGGGATTCTTCCCGCAGCAGGACACGGGGCGGCTGACGGGCTCGATCCTGGCCGACCAGAACACCTCCTTCCAGGCGATGGACCGGCGGCTGAGCCAGTTCGTGGACATCCTGCTCGAGGACCCCGCCATCGACTACGTGCAGGCCTACGCGGGCGGCAACAGCACGTCGAACACCGGGCGCATGTTCATCACGCTGAAGCCCCTGTCGGAGCGCAAGGCGTCGTCCGACGAGATCATCAACCGCCTGCGCCCGAAGCTCGCCCGCGTGCCCGGCGCGAACCTGTATCTGCAGAGCGTGCAGGACCTGCGGATCGGAGGGCGCCCCAGCGCGTCGCAGTACCAGTACACGCTGCGCGGCGAGGACGTCCACGAGCTTCAGGACTGGGCGCCGAGGATCCTCGCGCTCCTCCGCAAGCTCCCGGGTCTCCTGGACGTCAACAGCGACCAGCAGATCAAGGGCCTCGAGGCGACGCTGACGATCGACCGCACCACCGCGTCGAGACTGGGCGTCACGCCGCAGGCGATCGACGACACGCTCTACGACGCGTTCGGCCAGCGGCAGGTCTCGACGATGTACACCGCGCTCAACCAGTACCACGTCGTGCTCGAGATGGACCCGCGGTTCCTGCAGCGCCCCGAGAGCCTCGACCTGGTACGCGTGCGCTCGAAAGACGGATCGCTCGTGCCGCTCTCGGCGTTCGCGCACTACGCGCCGTCGACGGCGTCGCTCCAGATCAACCACCAGGGCCAGTTCCCGTCCGTCACGATCTCCTTCAACCTCCGCCCGGGAATGGCCCTGGGCGACGCCGTCGAGGCCATCCAGAAAGTCGAGAGGGAGGCCCGCCTCCCCGCGACGATCCGCGGAAGCTTCCAGGGAACGGCGCAGGCGTTCCAGGACTCGCTCCGGAACCAGCCGATTCTGATCCTCGCCGCGCTCTTCGCGGTCTACATCGTGCTCGGGATCCTTTACGAGAGCCTGATCCACCCGATCACGATCCTGTCGACGCTGCCTTCCGCGGGCGTGGGAGCGCTCCTCGCCCTGATCCTCTGCAAGGAGGACCTGTCGGTCATCGCGCTGATCGGGATCATCCTGCTGATCGGCATCGTCAAGAAGAACGCGATCCTCATGATCGACTTCGCCATCGCCGCAGAGCGCAAGGGACACAGCAGCCCGGAGGACGCGATCTTCGAGGCCTGCATGCTGCGCTTCCGGCCGATCACCATGACCACCATGGCGGCGCTCCTGGGCGGCCTGCCGCTCGCGATCGGCCTCGGGACCGGCGGCGAGCTGCGCCGCCCGCTGGGCATCGCGATCGTCGGCGGGCTGATCTTCTCGCAGATGCTGACGCTCTTCACGACGCCGGTCGTCTACCTCTACCTCGACCGGCTGAGGCTGCGCTGGGAGAGGCTGCGTCACCGCCGCTCGCGCGGCCCCGTCCTGGTCCGCGCGGACGCGGGTGCGGGCGCCGGTGCGGGTGCGGGTGTGGGTCCGAATCGCTGAACCCTCAGCTAGACTCTCTCGGGTGAATCCCCCGCGCCTCTTCCTCATGGCGGCCGCCGTCTCCCTGGTCGCGGCGATCGTCGCGGCGGCGCCCGATCCGCCGCCCGAGTGCTCCGCGCCCGAGTACCGGCGTCTGGACTTCTGGGCCGGCGACTGGGACGCCTTCGAGGAGGGCGATAAGACCGGCAAGCCCAACGCGCGCTGCCGCGTCGACGTCATCCTCGGCGGCTGCGTTCTCCGCGAGCAGTACCAGCAGGACGACGGCCTCGTGGGCCAGAGCTTCACGATCTACGACGCCGCGCGCAGGGTCTGGCACCAGTCGTGGGTCACGAATCGCGGGCTCCTGCTCACGATCGAGGGCGTCTTCGACGGAGACACGCTCACTCTGCAGGGACCGCTGCGCTCGCCGGCCGGAGCGGCGCCCGAGAAGATCATTCGCGGCAAGTGGCGCCAGGAGCCCGGCGGCGTGAGGGAAGTCGCCGAGACCTCCTCGGACGGCGGAAAGACCTGGCAACCCTACTTCGACATCCACTTCCGGCCGCACAAGTAGCCGGGAGTCGGTCGACGGCGGTCGAGAGTCGGCGGTCGACCGTCCGTTCCCTCTTCGAGAGAGCTTCAGTGGTGCGAGTGCCCCATCTCCATCTCCATCTCCATCCCCATCCCCGTGTGCGTCCCGTAGCGCAGCCTCACGAAGACGTTGAAGGAGACGGGCGCGGATCCGTAGACCGGATCGAGGCGCGACGCGAAGCGGTAGAAGGTCAGGCTGCCTCCCAGACCCGACTCGACCGCGCCGAGACCGGGAAAGTCGCGCACGTATCCCAGCGTCGCGGCGTCGACGCGCGTCCGCTGGTGCGGGACGCCCTCCGGACGCTGGAGCTTGTGCTCGAGCTCGTACAGGTCGCGGTCGACGCTCTCGAGGCGGCCGAAGAGGAAGTTCGCGTTGCAGAACTTCCAGGTCCACTCGAGGAGCGTTCCCCACTCGGGTCCGTCCACCGTCTGGTTGCGTCCGGTGGCGAGCGTCGCGGCAACGTATCCCCCGGGGAGAGTCCGCTCGAAAGAGGCCGAGGCGGTCACGCGCGTCTGGTCGCCCTCCTCGACCGCCTCGGGATGCTCGAGGTGCGCCGCGGAGAGCTGCACCGAAAGACCGGGAAGCGGACGAAGGGTCAGCCGGCCCGAGTAGGAGTCGATCTTGCCCGCCTGGATGTTCCAGCGATTCTCGTCGGGCTCGGCGCCGTGGAAGCCGGAGCCCTCGAGCGACACGATGCCGGCCGTCAGCCCCGCCGACACGACGTCGTAGGCGATGTGGGTCGAATCCTGGTTGTGGTGCGAGAGCGGCGCCTGCGGGTTCTCCGACGCGGAGAGGCGGTGCGGGAAGGCCGTCGGGCCGAGGGCCGGCTCGCCGACGGGCGCGAGCTCGAGGCGCAGCCTGGCGCCGCCGGCTTCCCCGAGCGTCCGCTCCCACGCCGCGGCGAGCTGGACGAAGAAGTCGTGCGGGTGCTGGCGGTCGATCAGGAGGAGTCCCTTGTAGGTCTCGCCGCGCTGGAAGAGCTCCGGGCTGCCCTGCGCCGGGATCGTCGCCGGCTCGAGGGAAAAGGTGCCGAGCAGCGAGAGCTTGCCGCCGGCCCAGCGGCGCATCGCCACCAGCATGAAGTGGTTCTGCGATTCGAAGTCCTGGTCTCCGGAGGGGCCCGCCTGGTGGTTGTAGGTCAGGAATGCGAAGGCGTGCACCATCGTCATCCAGTGGTCCATCGGCTCCATCGCGTCCATCGCGGCCATGGGATCGGGATTGCCGGCCTCCGCGGAGGGAGTGACCTGGGCGGGCGAGAAGCGCGCCAGCGCCGCCGAAAGTATCGCCGCCAGGAGAATGACCCGACCCTTCACGCGCCCCCTCCTCAATCGCTGCGCAACGAGTGTCGCAGAATCGGTCGACACGGGCTCCAACAGCGGCGTGATAGGCTTTTCATTCCGATTCCTTCCGACGGACCGATTCCACAAGACAATCGAGCGCCCCCCGGCCGGTCTCGGCGAAGAAAGTAGGCATGGGTTATGGGGAACACACGTCCGGCGTCCGAATCCTTTCTTCAGAATTGGAACTGCGCAAATTGCGGCCGGGCCAACAAGACGGCGGTGGCACTCGACGGGTTCGCACAGTGCGAATACTGCGCAGACACCGCCAGGGTCCGGACTTTCGTCCCATGGCTCCCCAGACTCGCCAGCTTCGCAACGAGGCTTTTCTCGTCTCTCGTGGAGGAGTCCGGCTGCATTCAGTGGCAGCCTGTCCTGGTGGAGGCCAGGCCGCCGAGGGGCGTGAGACGAATTCGCTAGGCGGGCACTCCGCTGGGCGCAGCCTCGCGGTCGGCAGAACGACCGGGTCCCCGACGCGAACCCCCTTTTTGCGGTCTGATCAGCTCCCGGCCACAAACGAGGGGGCTCTGTAGCGGGCGCCGGCCCGGCGACCCGGCCGCGGGATGACCGCGGCATCTGCAGTCGGAGTCGGACCCCCGACATCCGGCCGCTCTTCGAACCAGCGCTTCGCGCCGAGGAGGCGGATCGTCGTGGTCTCGCGTTGCAGCTCGAGCCCAACGCTCAGCGCGCCCGACTCGATCAGGAACGCGCCCGACCGGTCTGCCTTCCGGCGAAGATAGTGTCCCTGGATGCGAAAGCTACCTCCCGTCGCGTCGAGGCCCTGAACCCGAGTGAGTGAGGGGCCGAGGTCGACTTTGGCCGTCGCGTTGAAGTCATCGAGGTTCACGAGACTTCGAGTCCATTCGGGAAGGTCGACCGCGAGCAGGGCCAGGAGCGGCCGTGCATCCCGGGACCTGGCTTCGATGACCGCAGAGCTCGTCGAGCCGACCTTCGCGGAGGAAACGCCGAATCGACCCCACCAACTCCGTGACTCATCCGAGCCGGAGGACCGGACGTCCGAAAGAGCGAGCCGGCTTCCCGAGAGCTCGAGGGGCCCGTTCGCAAGATCCCACCGCGGAATCTTCAGCTGAAGATCGGCGTCGCCTCGCAGCGTGAGCGCATTCCGCCGCACCGATCCGCCCTGAAGCGCGAGCCGGACCGCGCCCTTCGCGATGCCGTGCTCGATGGAAGCGTGGATCGTCCCCTTCCCCATGCCGTCTCCGAGGCGGGTGCCGGCGGCGGCGCGAATGAGGTACTCGAGGGCCTGGAGCCGATCGAAGCGGCCGGAGAGCCTGACTTCGCCCGAAACCTTCTGCCAAACCGCGCTCCCCTGCACCCGGGGTGGCTCGAACGGCTCGAACGCGCCGGAGACCGTCCCCGACACGGAGATCCCCACGGGCGCGTGCCCGATGCGCGCCTCGCCGCTATCGAAATCGACCCGCGCAGGACCGATGCGCACGAGCAGACCCGGCCGCAGGAAGAACCCTCCCTCGAGCCGCGCGACGCCGCGATAGCGAAATGCGTCGATCCAGATCTCGTCGAAGTGGTCGATGGAGATCCCGCGAACATCGATGCGCCAGGGATTGCCCGCCGCCTCCGCGACCTGGGCCTCCGCCGACCGCAGCGGTCGATCCGCGAACCCCGGCACGGCGGGGAGCACGGAAGCGTCCGTCGTCTTCGCCTCCGCGGGCTCCAGCTTGCCGCGGAGGGAGAAGGACAGACCGCTTCCCCGAAGGCGCTCCGCGCGAAACGTTCTCGTGAGGAGCGCGAGGACGGAGTAGTCGACGCGGGCCGCGGCCAGCCGGATGATCCACTGGACGTTCCGGTCGCTCCCCCGAATCCGAAGGTTCTTGATCGTGAGGCGGCCGGGCCAGAACGAGGTCGCCTCGTCGTAATCGAGGGTCAGCGATACCGGGTCCGCGTTGATCAGCGCGCGAAGCCTGGGACCCGAGAGCAGCCAGCGTGCGGTCAGGGCGTACACCGCCAGAGACAGAAGGGGCGCCAGGACCAGCACGAGAGCCCATCGCCGCGGATCCCAGGCTCGCCGCGCGAGACGACTCTTCGGCTTGTTCTTCGGGAGCCTCAGGGCGTGTCTAATCGACCCCGACCCCGGCGCCGACGAGCTCCACGTTGCCCAGGCACGCCGCCTGAAAGCGGTCCGCCACGTCCGCCCAGTCCCACACGTGCCACACCGCGTCGAAAAAGTCCGTCTTCCGGTTCTCGTACTGCAGGTAGTACGCGTGCTCCCAGGCATCGAGCACGAGCAGGGGCGTGCCCGCCTGCGCCAGGTTCGACTGGTGGTCGTAGATTTGTGTGACGAGGAGCTTCTTCCCGAGCGGCTCCCACACGAGCGCCGCCCAGCCCGAGCCCATGATGGTCGATGCAACGGCGTTGATCTGTTTCTGGAAGGTTTCGAAGCTCCCGAACTCGTCGGCGATCGCGGAGGCGAGCTCGCCCCGCGGCCGCTCCCCCGCCTTGGGCGCCAGATTCTTCCAGAACACCGAATGGAGAACGTGGCCCGAGAGATTGAACGCGAGGGCTTTCTCCAGAGACCCGATGTCCTCGAAGCGGCCCTTCTCACGCGCCTCGGCGAGGCGATCGAGCGCGGTATTCGCTCCCTTCACGTAGCCGGCATGATGCTTGTCGTGATGGAGCTCCATGATCCTGCCGGAGATGTGGGGCTCGAGTGCACTGTAGTCGTATCGGAGCTCGGGAAGCGTGTACGTGGGCATTGAACGATCTCCCATGGTTGTCGGCAGGTCCAGACTTCCGCCTCGTGCGACGGGCACGATGGCTCGACGAATCGGCTGAATGCTGTTGCCTTGCGCACTCCGTACCCCGAGTGCGGAGTCAGCATGCCCCGACCGAAAGGGCGTCGTCCAATAGTTGATTGCGCTCAAGATCAGAGGCTGCAGCGATCGATCGGCTCGTGCGTCGTGATCGGCGCTCGAGGCGTCCTGACAGCCCGAGCCTCTCTTGAGCGTTTCTACAGCTCATACTCGACGAATCCAACTATTGGACTCGTCGGCGGGGAAGCCTGATGATGGCCTTCCCTCCCGTCGACGCAGGGCCATTTCACCCTCTCGAAGTCCCGGCGACGACACGGTATGCGGGCCAATTTCGGCCTGCTCTTTGAAAGGTTGAGAATCATGAAGAGAATCATTGGAACGGCCCTCGGTCTGTGCCTCCTGGCGGGATCACAGGCAATCGCGCAGGCGCCGGAGAAGAAGGTCGTCGAGACGACGACCAAGCAGACCGGCCCGGGAGCGACCTTGAAGAGCGAGGCGCAATCGGTCACGGGCACGGTCAAGGAGTACGAGGCCGGCAAGAAGATCAAACTGTCCGGCCCCGACGACAAATCGTACGCGTTCGACCTCGGCGAGGGTGCCGCTGTCGAAGGAAAAATCGTCGTTGGCCAGATGGCCACGGTCCAGTACACCAAGGGAACCGACGGCAAGGAGAGCGTCACGGCGGTCTCGGAGGCCACGGCCAACGCCGTTACGGCGGCCGACGCTCCGACGGTGCATTCGGAGTCGGTCACGAAGAAGACCGGCCCGGGAGCGGACACGAAGGCGAAGACGGAAGTCGTCATCGGAACTGTCAAGGAATACGAGGTGGGCAAGTCGATCAAGGTGACAGGACCCAAGGAGAAGGACTACAGCTTCGACTTGACCGGCATGCCCGCGTTGAAGAAGGCCGTGAGCGTCGGCGAGCGCGTGAAGGTCACGTACACGAAGTCAGAAAACGGCGACAAGGCCACGACCGTCGTGGCGTACCCGGGCAAGGGCTAATCCTCGATCTCCAAACATCGGGATTCGTGCGCGCCGGGAGACAACTCCCGGCGCTTTTTGTTTTGGCCGGCGCCACGCGATTCCACCCTCGCCGGGGGCTGGTCCTACGGAGCGGTCATCGGGCCCCGCGAGCCCTGACGGGAAAGCGTCGAGGCTTCGCGCCGGTCTTCCGTTTCTCGCGGCGGATCTTCGACTCCACCGATCGGCGCGGGATGAGACGGACTTCGTGGAGAAACGCCGTGAGGAGGGGCGAGACGTCCTTCTGCCGGTAGATGACCCCGGACTCGGTGAACACCCCGCGGTCTTCGATCGCGCGGAAGACGACTCCCGTGATCGCCCTCTGCTCGATCGCAGGATCGACGAGCGCAACGGTCAGGCCTGCGGCGACCATCCCCAGCACGGTCCGGGTGGAGGGAAGTCCACCTTCCATCGCGATCGGCGGCCCGAACCCGGCCCGCCGAAAGATCGACAGCAACCGATCGTAGCGGCTCGGCGAAAGGTGCCGGGGCCAGAGTGTGTAGGCTTCTCCGGACAAATCTTTCAGGCGGATGCGCTCATTGCGAGCCATGGGGTGCTTCTCGGGGATCGCGACCACGAGCCGCTCGTGTCCGGTGACTTCGCTGACCAAAGCCTCCGCCTCGATCGGAAGGCCCACGAAGCCGATGTCGATCCGACCCGCGTGGAGAGCCTCCACCTGGGCCTCCGGCGTCAGGTTCTGAAAGAGGACCTCGGCCGACGGCGCTTGCTCGCGGAAGATCGTCAGGGCCCTGCCCAAGAACTGCCAATCCGTTTCCGGGGAGATCCCGATGACGAGCCTTTGGAATTCTTCTCGCGCCGTTTCCCTCGCCATCCCGGCCGCGCGCTCGGCGGCGGCCAGGATCCCGCGGGCCTCCTGAAGGAACCGGCTTCCCGCGGGCGTCAACTCGACGTGCCGCCTGACCCGGCGCAGGAGATCGACCTTGAGCTCGGCCTCGAGATTCCGGACCTGCTGGCTCAGGGACGACTGAGAGGTGTTCAGGCGGCTCGCGGCGCGGCCGAAATGAAGCTCTTCCGCGACAGCGACGAAGTAACGAAGGTGCCGCAGCTCCACGCTCTCCCCCCCGAAGGATTCTAGTTCACTCGGCTGCCGCGCGAGGGGAGACACACCCTCCGCCGGCGACCTCCCTGACGCCATCAATCATCGTCGCGAGCGCTAAGAACCAGCGAAACAAACGGTTGGATGTGCCTGAGGCGAGGCCGCATAGTGAATCGTGTTGATCTGGAGTTTGGCCACCGAGCTCTCGTGCCAGACCACGATGGAGCATGCATGAGGATCGATAGCGACAGAGCGGTCGAGGCCGACCTCCAGCACGCCTCGTCCACCGAAGCTGCGCCGGCGAACCTCGTTCTCGACGAGCCCAGCCGGATCACCGGCACACTGCAGGATTCGGAGCTCCGGTACCGTCGCCTCTTCGAGACCGCGCAGGACGGCATACTCATTCTGGACGCGGACACGGGACAGATCACCGACGTCAACCCCTACCTCACGGACATGCTGGGTTACACGCACACCGAGATGCTGGGAAAGGCACTCTGGGAAATCGGCCCATTCAAGGATGTCGCCGAGAGCCGGGCCGCCTTTCGGCAGTTGCAGGACCGGGAGTACATCCGCTACGCGAATCTGCCGCTGGAGACCAAGACGGCGCAGACGCGGCAAGTCGAGTTCGTGAGCAACCTCTACATGGTCGCCGGCAAGAGAGTGATTCAATGCAACGTCCGCGACATCACGGAGCGCTCGCACGTGTCCGCCGAGCTGCGAAGGGACAAGGAAGAGCTGCTGACCGTCGTCGCCACTCTGCAGCAGCGCGACCGCGAGCTGCAGCTGCTCAACCGCATGATCGACCTCCTTCAGAGATGCACCGCAGAGGAGGAAGCCTACGGCTTGATCGAAAGAATGGCACCCCAGCTCTTCGCCGGACAGAGCGGGTATCTCGCGAGTGTGGGCGCCGAGGATCCGTCTCTCGAGACCGTCGCGCGCTGGGGAGATGACGCGCCGCCCGTGGCTCTCTTCTCGTTGGAAGACTGCCTTGCGATGCAACGGGGTCGGCCTCACGAGGTCGTCGATCCGCGGACGAGCCCGCTCTGCCGCCATTTCGGTCACGAGCCGAGCGGGGCCTCTCTTTGCGTCCCCCTGACGATTTGCGGCGAAACACTAGGGCTCTTGTGTCTTTTCGGCGACGCGGAGTCCGAGGAGAATCGGGCCGACCGCAATCGCCTGGGGGTCACCGTGGGCGAGGCGGTCACGTTATGCCTGTCCAACTTGAGACGGCAGGAGAAGCTGCGCGAGCAGGCCATCCGAGATCCGTTGACCGGGCTGGCCAACCGGCGCTACCTGGAAGAGAGCCTTCCGCGCGAGCTGCATCGGGCCTCGCGGGAGAGGAGCGCCCTCAGCATCGCCATGATCGACCTCGATCACTTCAAGCGGTTCAACGACGCCTTCGGGCACGATCCCGGAGATTCGCTCTTGCGCGAGGTCGGTCGGGTGCTGAACGAGAAGCTGCGCAAGAGCGACATCGCTTGCCGCTATGGCGGCGAGGAATTCGTGCTGGTGCTGCCGAATTCTTCGCTCGCGGACATTTTCGAACGGATCGACGAGATTCGCCTGGCGGTCAGGGACCTCCAGATTCGCCACGGCGATCGCCTCCTCGGCGCGGTGACCGTTTCCGCCGGCGTCGCCGAGGCGCGTGACGGCATGACTGCGCGTGAGCTCCTGCGCGAGGCGGACGAGGCCCTGTACGGAGCCAAGCGCGCCGGGCGTGATCGCGTCGTCCTCTACGAGAAGAAGGAGATCGACTCGCTGCGGGTGGGGTGACGTTTGGGAGCTCCTTCCGGCAGCCGCATCCGTTCCATAACTACAGACGCTCAAGACCGACGCAACAAACGATTGGATCTGCTGGCGGCCAGGCCGGATGATCAGCCTCTGGCCGCCAGTAGCTTCCAAGCGGCTCGGATCGCCACGAGATGACAATCGGGACCACGCCGACGGCCAACGACGGGACACACCAGGTGCGAATATCAAACCAGACGTTGGATCGGATCTCCCGAGCGAGTGAAGCCGCCTTCGCGATGGACGGAGCGCTTCGCATAATTCACTGGAACAAGGCATCCGAAAAGCTCCTCGGAATGAGCGCGCGGGCCGTCCTGGGCAAACCCTGCTACGAGGTTCTGCAAGGCCGCGATGCCAATGGCAACACGTACTGCCACAGAGGCTGCCCGGTGGCCCAGCAGGCTCGCGGACGGAAGGAGCGCGTCCACCCTTTCGGACTGAGCGTCAAAGGCGGAGACGGATCGAGGACAGAAGTCTCGACCTCCCTCTTCTCCATCCCGTCCTACCACCCCGCATTGGCTACCCTCGTGCACGTTTTCCGCGAGAAGGGAACCGTACCCTTCGCGCACCCGTCGGCGCCTCCTTCGCGTGAGCCGCTGGCGCCGGTCGGGCCCGCAGCCGAGGAGCAGGTCGCGTTGACGAGCCGCGAGAGGGAAGTCCTATCCGGTCTCGTAAAGGGCTTGACGACGGTGGCGCTGGCGAAAGAACTGTTCATCGCGCCGGCCACCGTGCGCAATCACATTGCGAGTCTCTTGCAGAAGTTCGCCGTCCATACCCGGCTCGCCGCAGTCGCCTTCGCGCACCAGCACGAATTGGTCTAGCGCCCCGGCCGTGGCCCGTCGTGGCGATGCTGTGGCGGCTCTCGAACGACATCCATCGCTCCGGGATCTCAAATCCGTCGTAACAAACGATTGGATCCGGTTGAGCCGGCGTCCCATCATCGGGATTCTGATCCACTTCGGACGATGCCTTTCGAAGCCGATGCCGGGCCTGTACCAGACCGTGGCGGGACCGTCGAGAGAGGGGATACTTGTCAACGAATAAGCGCTTTCAGATCACTCTGACGATCTGTTTGGTTCTGGCTTTCCTTTTCGCCTGGATCCGGATGCCGGCGGCCACGCCTCCGCCCAACCCGCCCGCTCCCTTCGACGACGTGATTTCGACGAACACGCACTCGATGATCGAGGCGGGGCGCCGGATTTTTCGCTATGACACCTTCGGAGACGAGGCCTTCTGGGGCGACACGATCAAGCTGCATCAGGCCATCGCCGGCCAGAAGCTCGGCGGCGTCGGACCGGGCGTGAGCCCCAAGACCGCCCTGTCCGTCGGGTTGAAGGTCGATGCGGACGCGCTCCCCGCTTCGCTCGCCCGCGAAATCCAAAAAGGGAAGGTCGACCTGGAGGATCCGGCGACGACGCTGGCCCTCCTCAAGCTGAACGCGGTCCTCGGAGTGACCGGGCTCTTCGCGCCCGACGGCAAGCTGAAATCCGTCGGAATCCAATGCGCCCTGTGTCACTCGACCGTCGACGATTCCTTTTCCCCCGGAATCGGCCATCGTCTGGACGGATGGGCGAACCGGGACCTGAACGTCGGGGCGATCATCGCCCTGGCTCCGGATCTCTCCGTCGTGAGCGCGCTCCTGGGCGCCGACGATGCGACGGTGCGGAAGGTCCTGAACGGCTGGGGGCCCGGCAAGTTCGACGCGGAGCTCTTCACGGACGGGAAGGCTCTTCGACCGGACGGCAAATCGGCGGCGACACTGATCCCTCCCGCTCTGGGCCTGGCCGGCGTGAACCTCCATACCTGGACCGGGTGGGGCTCGGTCACGCACTGGAACGCGTTCGTCGCCGTTCTCGAGATGCACGGCAAGGGAACGTTCCTGGATTCCCGGTTGAACGATTCCGTCCAATTCCCGGTCGCCGCCAAGGCCGGGTTCGGCCATGTGAGGAACGATCCCGATCTCGTGACCTCGAAGCTCCCGGCCCTCCATTTCTATCAACTGGCCATCCCGGCCCCGATTCCGCCGACCGGGAGCTTCGACGCGAAGGGGGCGGATCGCGGGAGGCTCGTCTTCGATGGAAAGGCGAAGTGCGCGACTTGCCACGTGCCGCCGATCTTCACCGAGCCCGGCTGGAACATGCACACTGCCGCCGAGATCGGCATCGACGACTTCCAGGCGAATCGGGCGCCCGACAAGCGCTACCGCACGGCGCCTCTCAAGGGTCTCTTCGCGCACGCGAAGGGAGGGTTCTTCCACGACGGACGTTTCGCGACGTTGCGAGACGTCGTCGATCACTACGACGGCTTCTTCAAGCTCGGCCTGAGCGCCGCGGAAAAGACGGACCTCGTCGAGTACCTGAAATCGATCTAGCCGGTTGCGACGATTCTTCCGAGCCTTCAGGATCGATCGTTCGAACATCCCGGACCGATCGAATCTAGCTATTGGACGCCGCCAGCTCGGCCGTACATGCTGACCCATGTGTCGTGTCGTTGGTCACGAACAGAAGGAGGCTCATATGTTGGACAAGGAATTTGCAGCGACGGGAGAGCCGGGTTCTCATCCGGTTGGTACCGGACTGGGAGCCGCCGGCGGCGCGGCGACCGGTGCAGTAGCTGGTGCGGTCCTGGGTGGTCCCGTCGGCGCGGCCGTGGGAGCCGCCGTTGGAGGCGTGGCCGGAGCCGCAGCTGGACACAAGGTCGCTGAAGCGACCAATCCGACAGGAGCGCCGGGTACTCAGCCGGTTGCGACCGGAGTAGGGACCGCTGGCGGCGCGGCGACCGGCGCAGTCGTTGGCGCAGTCGTGGGTGGTCCCGTTGGCGCAGTCGCGGGAGCCGCGGTCGGCGGTCTCGCCGGAGCTGCGACTGGACACAAGGTTGGCGAAGCGGTCAATCCGACGCCGAGAACGACCTGAAGGCAAACGGGAGATGTGATCTCCTGGGGTCAGGTCATCACGTGGTGACTGACCCCGAGGGCTCACGCGGTCTCCGCAAGACAGCAGGCACCCTCATGAGCAGCCAGTCGGTTCACGCCATCTCGAGTCGGACTCTTCGCCACTGGACCATCGACAGCCGGGACGTCGTCGGGGGATCCCAATGGCCGGCTCCGGCTCTTCCCTTTTCGGAACAGCCTGACGGCGCCCGGATTCATCTCCTCGTGTCATGGCTCGCCAGAGTCAAGTCGGATCTCGCGCGCCGCGTCAGCTGAGGCGGACCCACACGAGTAGGGAGCGCCGGCGCGCAGCACGGCGGTCTTGCGATCGCCGCTGGGTTCCTGACCACCATTTCCGGGATGCTCGTCATCCCGCACGGCCCTGACTTCT